>Ga0181612_147832_pt1 | contig 12613 bp, 6 predicted proteins | sample HoacroProtozoa21_FD_119630 | JGI IMG/M metagenome (GOLD analysis project Ga0181612, IMG submission 119630) | Hoatzin crop microbial communities from Cojedes, Venezuel. Combined Assembly of Gp0051906, Gp0051904, Gp0051908 | reverse complement strand
GGCGGCAGGCGCTTATTGCTGACTCAGGTGGTGCTCCTCACCCACCATAACCCCCACGTCCTCCCCCCCGGGGCTGCTCCCGAGCCACTCTTTGCCCAGCCTGTACTTGTGTTTGGGATTGCCCCGACCCACGTGTAGAACCTTGCACTTGGCCTTGTAGAACTTCATGTGGTTCACACAGGTCCACCTCTCCAGCCTGTCAAGGTCCCTCTGAATGGTATCCCTTCCCTCCAGCGTATAATCAGCGTATATTATCAGTGACGAAATTACGTTCCAGGTCATGGCTCACTCTCCAGGCAATGGGATGGGCAGCAGGGTGCTGACACAACCTTACTTGAGCCAGCCCTGAAGGCCAGCTGAGCCGTCGTTGCTCCACCACACAGAGGTTTCACAACCCAGACCTTGTTCTGGACATCCAGCCAGAGCCTTCCTTTCATAACCCCATATAATTCACCACGCACGCATCGCACTAAATTGTAGTAAACCAACGAGAGTTTCAAGCAATCGCAAATCAAATGAGACTGACTGTGGCCTCCCTGATGGGGACGACTGGACTCTGCCCTCCCTCCTCATGTCAGAGTGCTCTTCACCTCCTGGTGTCCTCACATGCTAAGGGCACTTAGATCTGCTCCTCACCTTCCAGCCACAGAGATACTGGGGTGCTATGGCATAAAAACTCTGTCTCAGACACACAAACATATTTCAGCCCTTCGTGCTGGAAAAATCCCTTCGGCCCTTTGTAGATTATTTTGGCAGCATAAAATTTAATGCTCCTAACAAACAGCCCTGCAGCAAAACTGTTGTTCTAAAGACTGGTTTATAGTGGTAATGAGTAACACTTACTGTACCATATACTTTCTCTTCTAAATATTTCTGTAGGTCCTGTTTTGCTCAGAGGCTCCTGGCCTGGGATGCACTGGAATTTTCTAAATAACTCAATCGTAGGATTCAAGGATAAAGGGATAACTGTGAAACTGCATTATTTGGGGGCATAATCCCTGCCACTCCTCCTTGTCACAGTGCATCTTTACACGTTCACTTTGGAGGGTTAGGCTTTTATTCGTAGAAAGGAACGTTTCTGGTTTCATGTTCCTCCCTTTGCCACTCGGGTGGGCAGGGCTGTACAGCTCCCAGTGGCCGAAGATGATGGTCGATGGCAACTGCCACAAGAAAGTCTTGTGCTGACTTATTGGCTCTTTTGATGAAATATTGGTGTTTATAACACAGGCATCCACTATGGAGTAATATCTTTTTAACCTGTGAGTATGTATTCAGGATGTGAGTCATTTAACCCCAAAGCAGACACCTGAGATAGCTCAGATGTATCATGCCCCAAAAGGTGTCTACATACTTCTGCTTGCCATGAGCAAAGCTTGGGGTGAGTGGATCTGACACAAACATCTGCTCCAGACATGTCTAAAGGCAGGTGAGGTGCTTGCTTCCTCCTGTGCACCTCCTAGGCCATCAGATCGGAGACGTGTCTCCCCGAGTGACCCATCCCAACCCCACACAGAGCACCTGTCTTTCGCAACAAACCTGGGCTCTTCGAGAGCATTTGGCTGCCAGACAGCCACTCACTCTGTGCTTCAGGCTTTCTTCTCTGATTGAGACAATTCCACCACAGAAAGCAGTAGTTGGGCTCTTTGAGGAATGCTTCATTTTACCTCCTTCCCCTCTGCCCCTGCTTCCCACCACAGTAAGCTAAAATAGTTAAACGTTTGGGGTTTGGTTGCATGCATTGTTTATCCATACTTGCGCTTGCTTCTATGTTTAACAGAGGAAATAACTCGCTACGATAAAGTATCACTACTTGCTGGTAACATCAGATAAACTAAGCTGGACAAAAATGTTTTCTTTGGCAATTCTCCACTTTCTTTAATTTGGCCAGAGAACCCACTTTACTTCTGGAAACGTGAAGGCCACAGTTACGCTTGTCTGTAACACGAAGAGTTTCACTGTTTTTCTTGTTAAACTCCATGCGGGACAAGGAGTACAATCCTGACATTTCTTACCCTGGTGCACAATTGGGTCGATAAGCATCAAGCTGCACACATAATCCATGGTGAATGTCTTTTGCATTGTTTTTCTGCCTTTCCAGAAAAAAATGAGCTTTGCAGTCTGCTTATTGTCCCCTATCAGAAGCTGCACAATGCTGTAGTGATATATATTTAAAGTTGAGCACAAGAGAGGAAAAAGCGCCTGGAGGGAGCCCTTTTGGAGTGGAGGCAGCCTTCCCAGGAGCAGCAGGAGGAGCTGAGAGTGTCCCCCCCAAAGCTGGCTGGCTTCAGGGGAGCCCCCCACACCCCCCAGGGATGGGGAGAGAGGATCGGGGTGCAGAGATTGTCCCATGGGAACAGTTTGTGCTGCAGCTTCTCTGTGGCTCCCGTCACCGGGTATTGAGCGGCGGGGGTCCCTCAGGAGGTACCTCAGCACACGGGAAGAGAGGGAAGGGGAGGGCTGCTGGAGGATGGGTGTCTGTGCCCCCCAGTAAGCATGTGCAGGCGCTTGGAGTGGTTCTGGGGTCAGGGTTTTATCAGTCCCTGCACAGTGCTCTGGATGTGGCCACAGCTGAGCACTTTGAGGCGAGCAACTGAAGCACCGCAGAGGGCAGTTGCCCTCACCGCGTGCAGTGAACACGCAAAGCTACGCAGGACATACGCGCATGGGAACACACATGAACTCATGCGTATTATGAGGTTAAACGGCATACAGGAGTCACACCAGTGGTATTGCTATAGACCCTTATCTTTATGTTTTGTGCCTAACACAAAGCTTTGACCTCACGAGCCCTTTTCTGCCCCAAGGCTAGAGCGTGGCACGGCTGGTGCAACATCTTTCCCCTTCATCTCCCAACAAATGTCTTGAAAAACTCTGGCTGGCCTTGCTGCAGCCCCGTCACGCTGTACGGTGAGAGCAGCTCCTCTGCTGATGGTGTGTATCTCATACAGCCCACGGGCAGCGAGTACCCTGCTTTCAGGCTATTGTGTTTGGGATTTAGTGGGCTTCACCCCCAAAATGTGCGTTGGCTGTGCATTTACTGCACCTGCTCTAAGAGCTGATGTCTGCACAAGCGACGGACATATTGAAGATTTCTAATTTGGACAGAGTTGTGGGTTGTATGGAAAGCTGAGCTACATTTGCAGGCAGCAAATGCATCTGGCCACGCTGTGAGGATCTTCCTTGCAGCATTATGTACAGACTGAAAGCCTTAAATAGGCTGGATTTATTTGTTGTTGTTTTTTTCCCACCCTTTCCTCCCTCCCTCAATACAAACATTTATGTAATAAAATATTTCTAGAACACAATGCATAAACAATGCACACTTAATAAAAATAAGAACTGGAAAACTTTAGTAAGAAAAGAGCTGAACTTAATTTTCCAGCCAGATAATGACTGAAGGTTTTGTTTCAGATGTTAAGGTGTTTTTCTTATGATAGATTCGACTTACTCAGGAGTATTCTTCTTAACACTGGCTGCTTAAAGGGATACTTGAATTTTTTTCTGAGCTATAACCAATCTGTAATTTCTAGGACTTAAAATTTGAATTTCTGGTTAAATAACTTAGAAGCAAACTATAATTTTGTGCCTCTTCCTGGTGCAGCTGGTGCCAAACCATAGATGAAAGCAAAGTGATTATAGACAAAGGGCAACCACTGGGTGACCAGTTTTCCTTTGGAGAGAGTTGATACACGTCATTCATGAGTAAATCCAGCAAAGAATCTGCAGCAGAGACAAGGATCCAACGTTAGGCTGGGTCCCATATACAGTATGTAAGAAGTGTGTTTCCATTGCACAGTCCCTGGATAAAATACCGAAAGAAGGCTAACATGGGAGATTTCCTGTTCCCTGCTGAGTGTTCTGCCCATACGCCGCAATATCACAGTTCCCTTCTCCATCATCTCCACTCCTTGGTAGCATTTCTTACAGGGAGTGAGGGTGCGCTCCTCGGGGACAAGGAGTCGGCACCACAGGCTGGAGGAAGACCCAGCCCATGCCCCTCGGTGGGGATGGGATTGATCTGCCCCTTGCACCAGTCTGTAAAAGGTGCCTCTCTGACCTGCTTGGACCTGTTTGTTCATTTTAAAGGGGTGCTGCTACTGTGTTTTGTATGGCACTGTGGTCTGCCGATGCCATAATGCAATGGTGCTGAACTGTGTCTTTTGGACCATGGTTTTCCTGGTTCCAGTCCCTAAGATCTAAGAAGGGTTTTAATTATTGTGGTCTGAGTGTAATTCACTCAGAGGTTTTATCAACTGCTTATTCAACCCTTCCTGTGGTAGATCTTGCAGGCCCAGCTGGCATCAATGATAGCAAAAATAAATTGCTTTTTTGAAGAATCAGACCTTCATTTTTAAATTACTGTTCTGATACAAGCTAAGATGGGGAAAAGATTTTCACTCTCTTGACTTTAAAGGAAAAAATAATTCTTTCCTTTTGTTTTTATGCTATTCTATCCCATGCTTTTTCTCTCTTTTTGCCATAGAAGTTTTGAAATCAAGTCAAACACTGGAAAGATGGTATTGAAAACTTTGGACACAAGAAAACCAACCTTAGGCTTAAAAAAATAAAGTAATTTCCAGCTCTTCCTGGGTTTTACATTTGAACTTCCTCACCTAGAGGCTTCAGCCTTCCAGTCTGTAAACAGGAATAACACCTTCCTGTCTCAAAGAAGTGTTGTAAGAAGCTTAACTGGTTCGCATTTGCAGGGTGTTGGGACATGGCAATACGTATGTGGTTATGGAGATACAGATATGTGTGCATATTTGTATGTATCTATGGATGGAGGTACTGACTGGTTTTATTTTTGTATATGCTTCCTGTTTTTTTCTCTTCACAACACCACTATCTTCCTAAAACACAAAATGTTCTTACAGAGAAGAGGGCATCGACACATTTGCCGGAAGACCACCTTGCACATGAATGAAATATTGTGTTTTCTTGACATATTATGATTGAAGTCAATGATATTAAAGGTCTTTTCCAACCAAAATGATTCTATGCTTCTATACTTCTTGTCCATTTTAAGAGCCAGCGTTGGAAAGTTTTGGTATTTCATAAATGTAGCAGAACACAGTCTCAAAACCAGCTCTCACTACGAATGTGTTGTCACATCACCATATCTTCCAGAGCAATCTATGATTTAAAAGGGAAGCAATGCTTCACTTAGATATCCCTCTCCCTCCCTAATTCTCCTGGCTAAAATAACTTGCTGCTGAACTATGGTATTTTGTATTTAAACCAAAACAAATCTTCCTTTCCTTCTGTTGCCAGCGCCCTCCGAAAGAACTGGCACAGGCTCCACGAGCAGTTCTTTGTTGGGCTGCCTCCCACATCCAAGTCCACATCAATGCCCCCTTTTGTTCCCAGGACTTGTCACCCGTCCTCTGTACCCCACACCTCCTTTTGGTTTGCTGCTTTGGGTTTTTGCAGGCATTCTCCTTTCCTCCAGCTTCAAGAGGTGAAATTTCATGGCAGTCAATCACAGGCTGCTCAACAACAGGACATCTGGAAAGTCCTTCCCTGAATGATGGCAGGCCTACAGCAGGACAACCATCTGCTCTGGCTTGACTGTCACCTCCATTTTTCTTTATCTCCCACAAACATGTTAACAGGCCTCAATCACTTCTCATTCCCTCTCAAACCAGACAGCTAGAATTTTCATTCCAGAAACAAAACAAAACCAAAACAGAACACCTTCTGTTTTAGAATTAAACTCAGAACTCTTGCTTTATTATTATTATCATCATCATCATCATCAAAATATAAATATTCAAATTTCCATTTGGATGGAGAAACCGGAACATCAGATATTCTATTTTCCGTTCAAAAAGTAAATCTAGATTTTGATATTTTCATACATATCTTTTTATGCGCTTTCCAAAAATGACTTTCCAGTTTCTTGGTTACATCTATTTCTTGTGTTGCTCTGGTACAATTCCCTCTGCTGTTACCTTTTCCCCGTCTTTCACACAAGCCAGATGTTACAGCATCCCACTGACAAACATCGTTAGAGCAAGGAGCTAATCAATAAAAGATTACAGAAAGCCCTGTTTTCGTTTTTCAACACGGACCTGCTAGAACTCTGCTGCAACGCCTTATCTCCTTCAAATACAAAATAATAAAGATGTCATCCAGAGGGCAAAATGTCATCTTCACCATATTCAGTAAACATATTTTCAGTAAATCTATATGTCTACATATACACACAAATAGGAGGCCAAGGGGGTGTGTGCACATAACGTGGAAATAGCATCTGGCTTCTATTTAAGGCTCTTCACATTTGTGGAATTTTTACTTACATTACCCCTTTTGTTTGCCTTTTAATTAGAGACAATCAAAGAATGGATGCATTTGACTTCGGCATGGAGGTCAGTGTTTTCTGCTGCTGACAGGGAAAAGACGGGTGACAAAACCAAAGCGTTGCTGTGCTGATCGGCACAAGCGCTTACGGATGACTTACCAGCTTTTCCACCTGCTTAAAATAAAATGCATCCACAGAAGAAATGGTCCTTGGGGCAAAAGGCTGAAACTGTTTTGCTTCCTTTGCCAGTATGGAACTATGTTACCTGGGTAAACAATTTCTAGAGGCCATTAAGTGTCTCCTATTTTGTTGTACTGAATTATAAGCTAGGCTTCTATTTGGGATTATTCAGCTCCTTTCAGTGCTATATAACAGCTGGAAATGAGAAGGTGGCAGCTCCATGTTACCAGGCAACCCTCTCCAGCCACCAGCAGCTGCCCTAGGGACCAGGGTTTAGAAGCTGCTGTGCAGCGACGGCTCTTCTCCTTTCTTCCAAACCCAGATCAATCACAGAATCACAGAATCACAGAATAGTAGGGGTTGGAAGGGACCTCTGTGGGTCATCTAGTCCAACCCTCCTGCCGAAGCAGGGTCACCTACAGCAGGCTGCACTGGACCTTGTCCAGAGGCTGCTTCAGCGTGGGGTTTCCTCTAAGAGCTCGGAGCTCAGAGCATTTGCTCTCATGAAAACTATGGCTTCATCTGTCACTGTCATGTTGTATTGCATTCTATAGCTGGAAGTTATCCTCTGGCTTCCAACAAGCCAACTTTCTTTCTATACAATTTTTAAGTTACATGTTCATTGCTTTGAGTTAACGAGCACAATAAAGAATACATGAGGCTCTTCCGCTAAGAAGCCTATTTCAAAGGCAGCAATGGGTATCAGCACACACCCTCCTGCCTCCAAGAGACAGCTCTCATTCCCATAATTTCTCAGCAAGTCCACTGGCCAACGTAATGTTTACGTTCTCCCTGGTGCAGTTTTGTAGGGCCTAACACACTGTATGGGTTATATTTGTTCTTACCATTTTGATGCAATGTTCTTTTACTCCTCATGTCAGCCTTGAATTTATTTATATTTGTTTTAGGCTTTATTCAAGCAACTAAAAATCCCCCAGAAAACAAGCACATGTGGAATGCATAGGAATAGAAACCATGATGACCTCATACATCGTATATTAATATACAGATGGCCTAATAAAACACAAATCACATCCACTAGCAATATTTATCAAATATCTTACATCACTTAAAAGTTCCTTCATATTCAGAAGGTCTGGTTTGCTATTCAGGCATGTTGAACTCTTAGACTCGGTGTAAGTACACAAATGGGCTCCATACGTTGACATCGCCTTTTCGCTTGACTGTTTCCCAGCAGTTAGACAGGTCGCCGTAGTTTCTTCATCACTGGGATGCCCCATGTTTTAACTCAGCACAATTCCAGTGGAATGAGGACAGCAGAGAAGAGAGAAGGAGATACAGACCCTTCTATGCTTGTGCGATGCTTCAACGCAAGAATCGGCTGTCCTGACTGCAGAGGAGCGTTCAGCAGGCAAACAACAGCCCTGAAGAGAAATTGGTCCCTTGCAAAGGTTATTCCTCTGGTCATTCAGTCCAGCATATGGACATGGGCATGACTAGAACCTGCGGGAAAAGGAGCGTTTCTCTTTTTCTTCCTCCAGCATAATGCATCACTGTCAGAAAATGGGGTTTGGATCCCTTACTGAAGAGAGACACTAGTTGGGGACTCCACAAAATTTCTTTTTGAGTAAATGATGTGTGAAAGATGAATAACTGTTCTTCCATATCTCTCTCCATGCATCCGTCTCCCTTTCTTTAAAGCAGTCTTTTTTCTTCTCTCTAATCTACATCTGCTTATTCTTCTCATCCATGGTTTCCTCCACTAAAATCAAGCATATTTTGAAATTTAACCCTTTTCTTCTTGAGTTAACATATGCTAATTGCTCAAAAGAGTTAAGTGGTATAATGGGACCTTTTCTGTGTTTGTTTTTATTAGAAAATATTGAATTCAAACATACTGGATAGTGGAATTTTATACCATTAGCATTATTAGGGACCTCTTGATGAGATTTCACATCCTCCTACAAAAACATTGGCCTGATCTAAACAAAGATACATGTTTGTGTGGTTCCAGGAAGGATTTATATTTGGAAAAGAGGAAGGGAGAGTAATTTTTCATATTTATCCAGGGATCTGAAAATAGTCTGAATGAACGCATAGCTTCTAATAGTTTTCAGTTGCAGTTTCGCATCTTTCTGACAGGTCCTTTTTCATCACCATTCTCATTCTGTATCAATGAATAAGCTTTGAATAAATAATGAATAAGTCTTTGAATAAGCTTTCACACGTGCATTAGTAAGATATTGCAATGGTGCTGAATGACCATCCACTTGTTACGCCGAGTGCCCTGAAATCTTCTTAGAAGGCTTCCATAATATTTTTTTACCCTTCCAGCTTTGTCTTCTCATTAATACAAACACTTTACAATTTTTATTTATTTTGATTCATTTTACAGCCAGACATTAAGTGAGGCCGACGTGTTTCAAATTCTATTGTTGTTAAAAAGGAAAGTGCGGCCTGTGCAAAAAGCCCCAGTTCCTCTGTGTCGGCGGCACTTCAGGAGAAGGTCCAACCTGATCCACCACATGCTTTCCCACACACAGGGGTTGTGTTGGTACCATGAAAGGCTCCTGTCTTGCACTCTGGGTTCAATTCCTGCTGATAATGAGAAGAAAACTTAAATTTTTAGCCTGGGAACCCATACTTTTTCTCATTAATTTAGGTCCATCTGGGGAAGCTCCACGCACCATTACAAGAACTCTTTCATATTTGAGTAAAGCAGAAATGCAGATCCCCAGCTCTTCTTCAGAATGACTCTGTTTCAGTAACGGCCTTGTGTGTGATTTTTCCATACAAGCAAAATTTGTGTGTGTATGTGTAAAGACAGTAGGATATTGGGGGTGCTCTTTTTTTGATGTAAATTACCTGTCAGGGACATCCTAGAGCTATTTATAGTGTATCTGCCCACAGTGGTTCCAGTTTGTGAGCTCCCTTGTCTGTCTGTTCACACATGGGTGAAAATCAAGACATTTTTCAACATCTGCAGAATTTTAATGCCAAATAGAAACATAAAGAGATATGACAGAAGCATTTACTGATGGTATGATGAGTGCTTTATCCTCAAGCAAGAAATCTATTACACCTTAACGTAATATCCTTAATTGGATAACAGAAATGAAAAGGCAGGCGCATGGTAAAGGAACTGGGCTTCCTCAACTCCTGAATCTAATGCTTGGATCCCAGGGGTCCAGAGGTCTTTTCCAAAACAGAGGAAAGCAAAACTATTCTTTTCAAAGCTATTCTTTTTAAAGGGGGTAAGAATTAAGCAGAGTTGGTTATGTAAGGACCTATTCCATCTTCTCCTTCTTGTCTGCAACCTTTTCTTGCCATGACAAACACAACGGCCCCATTGGGCTTCCTGCCTCCCAGGTGCTCGGTGCTAACTGCACTGTGGTGACTCAGCACAGAAGACAGACCCTCTGGTCGCCCATCCTCACCTCATCCCTGCTATGACCTGCAGTAGTTTTTAACCAACAGGGAGATGGGAAGTACTATAGGTCGGGGCAGGAGATTTGGTATTTTTTGCTCAGTGCTATTTAGCCTGAGACATCATCCGCGGGAGGTGGTGGCATGTTCTGCCCAGCAGTTTGCACATTGCTTTGCTTGCCACAGAGCGAGAGCCACTGCCCGGATGAGCAATTTGGTTTTGCTGGTGCCTGAAGCCATTTTCAGTCACTATTTTGCCCTCTAATGAAAAGAAATCCCATTGACCTGGAACCAAGACAGGCGCGGAGAGGACGACAACAGTTCAGAGCTTCCTGTCCTTGAAACCTCCAGTTTATTTCCTGGCATCAGGCAGTGAATTGTAGTACACACAGCTAAGCAGCAAGTTCCAGATCTCACTGTGCTGAGCATATCTGACATGTGCCCAGCCTGTAGTGCATTCAGGTCAAAGATCGTGGAATCAGCTTGCTTACTCTCACAGGCATTTGCCGGTTAAGTATGCTGCCTTCCACAATCATTTAATTTTTCAAATACTCTGATGTAATCTCACATCCTTTTACTCCTCCCTCCACACAGATTAGAAAACAAAAATAGGAATAGGATCTTTGGAGCTCTTTTGAAGGAAAAAGAGCAAGAAATTAATGTGGAATGAGTACGTGAAACAGCCACTTGTCCCTAAAATCTGAGATGCTTTGGCATTGTGGGACAACCCACAAAACATAAGTCTGATCAATTTTTCCTTGAGGTCAAGCAAGTACATTACATAGAAAAGCTGATCCTTCAGCAGTCAACAAGAACCATCTCCCCAGCAGTGCCCCTGGCTGGAGGAACGATGGATGGATGGAAGGAAGGAGGGGCACACTTTGGAATCCCTTCCTCCTCTCCATAACTCAGTATCTTCAACTCTAAAGTTGTGCAGCCTATTTACTTCTTTTAGGACATTTTAGTTTCATTCTACAATTTGCTACCTACAACTGTACTTAGTTGCAGTAACCTAAAGGGACTTTGCTCAGTCACACCTTCTTCCACAACACTTCTGCAGTTTGGTGAAATACTACACACTGGTTTGCACTAAAGGCAAATGCTGCCTTGGTTTTTGTTTTGGGATTAGGTAAGGAAGACGAACCAACTGATACTCATCCTAATCTGGAATAACTAACTCAAGTTCTGTTGCATGGCAAATAATTTTTCAGTTTTTGGTCTTTAACAAACACCGTTAAGTGGTATTTTTAACTACTTCTCTCAACGATTGTTAAATTTGGTGCATATTTCTGGTTAGTGTCTAGAAACCAATGGAATCTAATCCTACAAGTTCAGATTACCTCTGGAAGTCTCTGTGTCTAGATTACTTTAAAGTCGAAAAGAAGTCTAAAATGGGACATCCTGAGAGTACAAGCAGTTCATATAATATTGTTCAAATATTTTCTGCATTATTTTTCTGTCTTGTTTTTATATTCCCTAAGACCTCATTGGGATAGCTGAGATCAGATGGTATAAAGCCATGAATTCTGAAGAAAATGAAACCGTTGCTTTATGCAACCTATTGCTTAAAGCTGCCTTAAGTCCTACAGTGCCAGAAGAATGGAAGGTGGAAAATGTGACTGTTAAAAGGATTTCAGGGCTCACCCAAATCAGTGTTTGATGTCTGTGCCAGGCAACTTACTGGAAAGTATAATAAAGAATAGAATTAGTTGACTGAATGACGTGTTGGAGAAGAATCAGCATTGCATATCAAGAAGGATGTGATGTTTTGCAAACCCGTTAGAGGTTCAGGGAGGGTTTTCTATGTAGATAAGAATAGTTCTGATAATATTACTTAACTGGATTTTCAAAAAGCTTTTGACTGGTCTTTCGCCATAGGATCTCAAAGTGTATTCGTATGGAATGAAGGGAAAAGGATAAAAAACCTGCCTAAAATAAAGGAAACTTATCATTAGATTACACAACATAAAGCAGTTTCCAGAACCCACAAAAAAATCTCTGTTTTCCAACATCTTCAGAAATTTTATGAAGAAGTTTAATGCCATGAAGACAGTTGGCAGATAATACAAAATTCATCTGCACAATCAAATCTTAAACTGGCAATCAAGAATTTCGGAAGACTTTTAGAAAAAAGAAATACTTTTTCTGTTGGCTAGTGAGGCAAATTGACTTGCTGATAGGTCACATCAGTGACAAAATCCTTCAAAGATTGGGGAGGGAGAATTTCAAAGACTGGGGAGGGAGAATGTCAAAGACTAGGGAGGAAGAATTGTGCATCTAGGGATAGGGTGGAAGCATAGAGGGAAAGAAGAGTGGGACAACCTGTTTTGGTAGAAAGAAGCTGTTAGATTAGCTCAGCTGTAACGCTTGATAGCACTTTTAATGTGACAGGGTGATAAATGACAAGTGAAAATTAATACACGGACACGCAAAGTGATGCACCCATGGAAGGCAACCCTCACTGTATGTATCCGCTGGTAAAACAGCAGCTCCACTCAGGAAACAGGTCTCAGACCTTATCTTCACAGCTCTTTGAAAAGAACAGGTCAGAAACTAAAAAGGATCCTGTACAATGTTTGGAAATAGTAAGAAAAAACAAAACTAAGACAAAAGCAGGACAGTGCCGCTGTAAATGCACATCTTGAATATTGCATGCAGTTTCATCCACTTCATTTAAAAAGCATAAATAGAAGACATACAGAGAAGTATGAAAACAAAGATGGGTTATGGTTTCTGTATAAGGAG
>Ga0181612_131319_pt1 | contig 12613 bp, 16 predicted proteins | sample HoacroProtozoa21_FD_119630 | JGI IMG/M metagenome (GOLD analysis project Ga0181612, IMG submission 119630) | Hoatzin crop microbial communities from Cojedes, Venezuel. Combined Assembly of Gp0051906, Gp0051904, Gp0051908 | reverse complement strand
CTGTCGGCCCCCCGGTGCCGCCGTGGCGCGGGAGGGGTCCCCGCCGCCGGTCCCCCCGGAGCCCCGCTCCATCCCTCCCTCAGCCCCGCGGTCTCCCCCGGGACGGGGAGATTAGGGGTAACCCGGCCTGTGGCGCGTCGCACCCACTTGTTTTCCCTTTTCCAGGAGGGGTGACTTGACTTCCCCCTTTGTTTTAGCTGCGTCCCAGAGCCATCACACGGCTGTCTCGGGTTTTGGGTGGGTTTTTTTTCCCCTTCTCCCTGTCCGTCTGGGATGAGGGGAGATGGCAAAAGACACCGATTCTTTTTTTCCTTCCCTCTTTGCTAGGGATACAACTTGGCAGTGGAGTTGGGATGTGCCCGCCTGACTTTGGGGTATTGCTCTGCCCGGAGCTTTGCTGAGCCGTTTTGTTCGCTTTTGCGCCCGGGAATCGAGAGCCTGGCAGCGGGACGCGGCCTCGGTTCTCCCCTCCCTTGGGCCACCCAGGCACCTCTCCCATGGAGGCTCCCCGTCCCCTCCAGACGGGCGCTCCTGTGAGACCCCGGGAGCTTTGGGTCGGAAGGTGGAGAGCAGAAGTGGGGAAAGCACCCGGAGAAGTAGGAACGGGAGCAAAGAGGAGGACTTCTGCTGGGTGGGAAGGCGGCCTGGGGGTCGGGGTTGCTGGGGGCTGGCACCCCCTACCCGCTGGGAGGGGGGCACGGGCGAGGGTTGTGGAGCTGCGCCCCTGGCAGCACCGGGGATCTCCCACAGCAGTGCAGTAAGGCTCTCGGCTCGGCACAGCTGATCTTCCCTGTTCGATTTTTTTTTTGTCCCACGGGCGTGAAGATCCCAGTCCAGGAAGGGGCTTTAGCACATCCCTTAGCGGAGCGGTGGTAGTCATCCCAACGAAAAAACCCTTTCCAAACTGGGGCTGAGAACTGAAACATCCAATGCCTCAATGTAACTCTTGTACAGGAAATGATGGTAAATAGTTATTACCTCTCTCTGCTTCGTCATCCAGCTCACCTACAAATAATCCACATGTAGTTGTTCAGTGAGCTGTCTATTTTTCAAAAAAAAAAAAAACGAACACCCTACAAATTAAACTTTGTGCGGGATTTGTCCCTCCTGGCCGGGGCTGGGGTGGTTGTGCAGGCGCGGGCGTGACTCGCAGGGGTCCGACGTCTCCAGCAGAAACCTCTCGCCTGTAGCCTTACTGGGAAATGGCGTGCGAGGTAACACGGCTGCGTGCTGCCGTGGTTTCGTGAGGCCGGCCGAGGAGTGATTTTGTGTGTGAGAGGTGTCTGTGACTGAGGTGCTTTGCCAGTGTGGCATGTTCCTGTCCCGGTGAAGCCTTTCCAGTGTAGATGTGGCTTCAGTCTGTTGTATGAACTCAGCAGCTCTTTGAAACACAGAATGGCGAGTTGGTGTGCGTGGTTATCCCCTTCCAGGCTTCTGGAGCCTGTCAGCAGAAACGAACGGCCAGGAGCCCTCCCGTGTTCGTCCTCTCTGCTTGTCCTGTGATGAACTCCGCACTGGAACGCGCTTAGAGATGTGCACAGCTCCGTTACCGGCCCAAAGCCCGCGTGATTACTCACCTGCATAAAATAACATTTTTCCTGCCTGGCCACCCCAAAAGTTCTCCTGTCAGAGTTTTATCCCAGAGGACACTTCTGCCGTCGGTGTTGGAAGGGAGCACACTCCTTCCCACCGCTTTCTCTTGAAGTACCGCTTCTTTTTTTTCCTTTTTACCCTAGTTACGATCAACAATTTCTAGACAGTGTCTGTAAAATGAATAATCCATTGTATGAGACAGCCCAAGTTGGCAGCGTCACATTTGGGTTCCTTTTTGTTGGAGGAGGGGGGAGTTTTGTTGCATTTTTATGAAGAGTCCAAAAAAGAAAGCTAACATCAAATATCGCAAAGTTGCTTGCTTCTTTTTACATTTTCAAACCGGCTTCAGACTGCTGCAGGCTGGAGTGAGAACACAGCAGGTTTTGCTTGTCCTCGCGCAAGATGAAGATTTGTAATGCCGGGCATGACATCACAGTGTCTGCATGTGCGACCTCGTCGGGTTTTATTCCTTTTAGCTTTGCTCTAGCTGGCATGATCCTCAGTGATACTATTTGGAGTCTCTTCTGGCTTGGGATGTTTTGAGCCATGTCTAAATTGTTTTCCTCTGTGTCCACTTAAGGAATGAAAACATCCACGGAAAAGAAATGAAAATAGTATTTTGATTACAATTTGTGTAGAAATGGATGGTGCCACAACTGAATCCCCTGAGATTTTCACGTGGCTGTCAGGTTGCAGTAAAGCTGCGTTTGCTTTTTGCATGGCAAGAGTGTAACTGGAGTTTTGACTTTCTTTCAGGCAAGAGCGTAATTCAGCAAGTGTGTTCTTTCCCGAGAAGTTACTGCAAACCAAAGGCTGTAACACGTGCATCTGCATGGTAGTATCTGTTGGTGGTGAAAATGAGCAATAGACGAAAGTAGACATTAAAATAATCTATAAAGGCTTTAACTTAAACTTGTTAAAATAATTCCTGATCTTCTGTCAAGGTATGTTTACGTGTGTCATGTCAGCTGGAACTAATGTTGGTGGTGTTAATTGATTTTATCAGCGCTTCAAAAATAGGCAGGTCTGAGGTTTACTGGCTTCACGACAGGGTTCAGTCCCAGGGCAGCAAGAAGTTTTGGGGTTTTTCTGTAAAAGCTGAAAGAGCTGTCAATCTCCAGAATGTTACAAATGCTTTTCATACAGGGTAGTCTTTGAGACTTTGGGTTGCATTTCCCTTACGGTGTAGCTAAATGGGACTGAAGTGAATCGGGCCCTTGGAAGATGGAGGGGAGAGAGCTCGATTCCAGCCTTGCCGTCCTGAGGCAGTTCAGAAACCACCAACCCAGCCCTCGTTCCCCAAAACCGCCATGCCTTTGCCAGTCAGGAGGGTTGTTTGATTGATTGTTTTGTTGTAAAAAAGAAGCACTTTGGGTCGTTGCAAGCAACGCTGCGAGTTTGGATTTGAGACGGTGCGCTTGGCAAGCTTTGCTCTCTAGCTGTGGAGCCCAAAACCTGTTTCCAAAATGAAAACTGACTTTTCCGTAAGCCGAGTTTACGGAAAATGGCCAGTGTTGTGAGTCTGCTGGTGAAACTGGGAAGTCCAGTCAAACCGAGGGAGATGGGTGGAACGATTTTGCGTATTTATCACTGAAGAAGTCTCAGACAGCCAGTTTCTGTTAGCGAGCAGAGGGAGAATGACACAGGCAAGCAGAGGTTTTGGCACTGGTAACCAGGAGGGAACACTTAGAGTCCTCCTGGGGGGCTTATTCTGGCAGCTGAGGACGCGGGTTACGGTGCTGCATCCCTCGACGGGCTGGCGGAGGGGAGGGCACGTGCCCGAGCGATGCCCCGCGCGGGGCTGGCGGTGGGAAGGCTGTGTTGGAGCCTGGCAGAGGGAAGCGTTTGCCATCGAGAGGGCTGACGGAGAAGGGAGGAAGGGTCGGGGAACAAATGGGGAAGACGGTGATCCGTAGCGCCTGCGCCGTTAGAAGTCGCGCGTCAGGGAGGGGGGGGATTTCAGCGAGTTTTGACAACCTTTTGCCCGGGGCACATGCTGGGTGGTGAAAGCGGGGCGCGTGCAAGGAATTCGGTGTCACTCTGGCAGCAAGCCTCCCCAGCTACATCTACAGATTGTATCTTCTCCAGGTTGTGGCCCCTGGGCAGACTTCCCGGTGGGGACCTGATCTAGCAAAGCAAAGCCTGCTCACCTCTGGCTTGCCTCTCAAATTAACTTTTGCTGACATTTTGGGAGTAATTTGCAGGTCCCCACCGTACCCCATCCCCCCATAGACTATGGATTAAGCAGGGCTGTGGTCCAGGCTCACCCTTGGGCTCAGTTGCCCTCTACATCATTCACAAGCTCTGAAGTGATGTAGTTCTTGTGCTGTCCTTCATCTTGCAGCCAGGGCTCTGGCTCGAAGGGCAACCCCAGCATCCACAGAACCATAGAAGGGTTTGGGTTGAAAGCGACCTTTAAAGCTCATCTAATCCAACATCCCCTGTGATGGGCAGGGACATCTTGCCCTAGACCAGGTTGTTCAAAGCCCCGTCCAACCTGACCTTGAGCACTGCCAATGATGGAGCATCCACAGCTTTGCTGGGCAACCTCTTTCAGTGTCTCAGCACCCTCGTGGTAAAAAATTTCTTCCTTATGTTCAATCGAAACGTACCGTCTTTCAGTTTAGAACTGTTGCCCCGTGTCCCACCGCTACAAGCCTTGATACAAAGTGAGCACATGTCTATGTCAGACTACTTAATATCTCATTACGCAGAGTACCCAGAGCCTAGGAGTGCACAAGCGCTTTGCTGGGGTCAGCGTCCCACAACCATGCCAAGAGCTTGCTTCTTGGGTGGGTTTGCTCATTGTGGGTTTATCCTCCCAACATGCATGATGGGTTTGATAAGCAGCATCAGTGAAAAATGCCCCTTTGTTGGTGTAACCGCCTTTCTGCTCGCAGGTTTTGCCAGCACAGCTGCCTCAGTGATGTGTCCTGCCCTGGGCTGATACAACTGCGAGGTGCACGTTAGCGGTACAGACCTGACACGAGATATTCCATGCAGAGGTGTCTGCTGGCGTGTGCTTGTTCAGCTCTTGATGTCTGCATGTCAACACTTCTCCCTGGGAAACCCTTTTTATTGCCTGAGTTAAGCCCCAGTTAAGCCCAGTCCTCCCTGCAGGAGCAGGCGTTGGAGGCTCTGGGCACAGGAGCGGGCGCATCCTGGCCCAGACACAAGTGACTCTGGGCACATCGTGGAGTTGCCTGCAGCCCGGTGTTACCTGACCATGGCATTGTTCGGTTCACTTGGGAGACTCCTCCGCAGCCTGAAATTCATCTTGCGTCCTGGAAAAATGCACCAAAGCTGAAAATCGACGTTATTTCCCTTGTGTTACTCTGCTTGCTGTCCCCTTAGCTGTGGGTTTGCACGGAAGCGGTCTCGGTGAGAAGCAACCCTCTGCTTCACTCCCACCTTTCTTAAGTGAGATAGATATCGATATATGTATTTTTTAGCTCACAGCATTTCGGTGATGTGATTTGCAGTGTGGTCCCAGCTGGCACCAATAGAGGGGACGATGAACTTCATGCAAACAGTGGGAGGGGTGGGGTGGGAACTTCTCGTCCTGGTTTCCATGCCCCATCACAGGCCTGAAATTTTAGTTTTCCTTCCCTCTTCTTTTTCCATTCTTCCGGTCCTGACCTCGTTTCCCCTCTTAAATACTAAATATTTTTTTAAACTTGCAACCTCATATTACTTGTCGATTTTGGCTTCTCTTTTGTCATTAATTGGTGGTTGTTCCCACAATTTTCTAGTAAGTGTTAAAACTGTATATTTCACTTGCAGGAGCTTAAACCAAAATGAAACAATTGGAAAGAGATTTTCTTGCTCATTTTGAGTCAATGACCATAACCAAGGAAGCCTCAAGTTCAAGGTTATTTAACCTCTTGTCCAGTCTGATGAGTGGAGCAAGAAGTCCTGTGAGCAAAGCTGTAGAGGGAAAAATGTCTTTCCTTTCTTTTTAAACAGAATCTTGTTGTTTTGGTGGTTTTTTTTAAATAGCACCCAAATGTAGCAGGTTCTGAGCTGCTGCTAAAGGCACCCTTAGAGGGGTTTAATACAATATCAGTATTTCTCAAGAACGCTGTGCCCCCATCTCTTGCCTCCGATGTATGTCTTCTTTTTTCTCACTCTCCAGGCTTTGGACTTTTTTGCTTTTTTTATAGCTCCAAACCTAATTTCATGCTTACTAGTTTCAGTTACTTTGTGTTACACTTCACTCAGATAGCAGAAGTGGGAAAATACTTGTTCTTTTTTTAAATCTTATTTGCAAGAAGAAAATCCAAGAGTAAACAGTTGGAGGTAGTAAGTTCTGTTGGATTTCAAAAAGTGCCGGGACGGAGACCCCGGGGGAGCGATGCGGCAGGGAGGTTTTGCATACTCCCATGCCGGGGGAAGCCGGTACGAAGCAGACAGCGCCGGCATCTCCGAGCCTTGCTGACGGGCTGCTGATTCACCCTCGCATGAAATAAAAGAAAGTCCCGATGGTTCTGGCCTGAAGTGTTTATGAGGAGATGCCTTCCCCATCCCTCTTCCCGCCACCCACCTCTAAAGCAAGTATGTTTTGTTGGGTTTGGGTTTTTTTTTATCAGCATCCTCTTTGGCACAAACTGTCAGGCACTGCAGGGAGTTTTTCCTTGTCTTTTGTCTCTCCAGAAACTGATTTATTTAAATGATAAGCTGGGAGCACACTGCTGTTGCAGGCTTCGGTGCTTGTTGTCTTTTGGGCTTTGATACAGTTTCTGTGAAAATTGTGGAGGATGGGGTTATCCCAGAGGATCGCGGTTCTTCCCTGAAGCTGAATAAACACCCTGCGTTTTCTGAAGAGGTTTCCCTTGCCGCTCCTCTGAAAAGAGCGGCGCTGGGTCAGATCTATTTATTTCCAGTGACTGAAAGGTGGGGAAGTTGTCTGAACGCTTGGCTCCCTCCTCAGTCACCTGGCTGGGTGTCCACATGGCTGTTGCTGCTCCCACCCGTGGGACCACTGCACCAACACCCTCCTTCTGCTCAGCCAAAGGTGGTCACAGGGTCCTTTACTGCTCATTTGTTTCCCTGTCACCGTCCGGCATCCCCATGGCATCTGTTGCAGCCTGTCACATTTCTGATGCTGCTTTTCATTACTGTCATATAGTACTTGGTACCAGTAGGAGTCATGACCTCGTGGTTGCAAATATTTGGGATCTGTTCCTCATCTCTCAGGACTGGGCAGCCAGATCTTTTTGAGAGCCAGAAGCTCTTTTACCTGGGCTTTAACCTAAGGCACCAGTCTCCCCACCCTGTGCTCAGGTACAAGCACCTTGCCAGGATGAAACCAGCTCCACTGTGCTGCCGTTTTGAGTGTGAGGTTTAATTTTCTTTGAGAAGCCAGCAGTGATGGGACGCTCAGAAAGCCTCGTGAGAGGTTTCTGAACCAGGGGGCGTGGGTGGGGATGCCGCACGGTGGAGTGCCCGGCACAGCCGTGCCAGGCTGCAGGGGCTGGTGGCCGCTGAGGACCTGCAGGATTTTGCTCAGCAGCTGCAGGTGGGAAGGTTCCAGGTACAAATGCGGTGATGAGCAAATTGTCATCTGCAGGCAGTCTTGGAGGAAACTGCAGCCTTAGGGAGCCTTTGCTTCCCGACGCCTGTTTGGGAGCCTCCAGCATAAGGTTGGAGTAGGCTCCATGTGTGTTTTAAAACAGAGTGACGAGGGGGAGCGATGTGTTTGAAGGGAACCATTTTCTTAACTGCTCTTGACTTGGCATCTTCTGTTTCTTTAAAGGTAGAGCATTCTCGCAGTTTCACCGTTCTAAAAGGCGGTTTTTACAGGACACCCTGCCTCTGCGTATCTGCCAGCATCTCCTCTGTGCCTGGCAGTTACGTCGAGGGATAGGGGTGGTTTGGGAAATACTGCTCAAGGCGAACACAAGTTTCAAAATCCGCAGTTAATCAGATACACGAGAAAAATGTTAGCTCTCCAAAGTATTTTGCTTTCAAGCCTTAATATGCTTGAAGTGCCTTAAATTCTGTTTGCTTCTCCTGTTATCTTGGATCTTAGCCATACCCATAAGTACCTTATTTTCACGCTTTACCTTATTTTTATGTGTTTACCCTTTGTGTGACCGTCCAGGAGAGCCTGCAAACAGTCACTGGGTGTCTGAGCCAGGAGAGGAGTGTCACAAGAACTACTTATGCCGAAAAGAGCTCATACATAGGGATGGTCTTAGCTCCAGCCCAGTCTCTTCTCCAGCGGCAGATCAGAGCGCCAAGTCGGTGGATTTAATCTCCTGAAATCTGAATTCCTTTTTATTTGCTCTGCTCTTGCTTCTTGGTGAGCGGCGGATGGCCTTGTTCTCTCCGCAAAGCACTCCAGAGCGGGTGCTCTCACCCTCGGGGTCTGCAGCTTGGGGCACAGGGGGTGGCCAGGCACCAGCATACCCCTTGCCAGCTGGCCCCAATTCCCTGCTGAGCCCTCTGCACTGCTCCCACAATATGTATAGGGGACTTAAATATGCGGGATTTTTTTTTAAAAAAAAAAAAAGCCACAGCCCCCTGTCTGCACTCTGTCCCCAGTTTAGGTGGAAATACATTGTTGAGATCATGTTTTGCATTTTTTATTTCTTTGTGGTACCCTCTTCCTTGCCCTCTTCCCCACCTGCCTGTTCCCACCCTGCCATTGCTTCGGAGGGCTCCGTCCGCATCCCAGCAGGGACCTTGCCGCGAAGGGGTGCTCACCACAGGGAAGGCTCCTTTACATCCACGGGGGAAGAGGTTCTGTGGTGCTTGATGGAGTGAGGAACCTGCCTTGAAATGTGCTATTAAATGAAGCACCCCGTGAAAATTGTGCGAGGTACATTGCAAGGAGGATATCGGATGCACTGCTGCATGCAGAAATTGGGGGTGATGTAAACAGTATGTGGTACTGTAAGGCATAGGATTTGTGGCTGTTTGCAGGCTGCTTTACTTACAGAAGGTAGTGGGAACCAAGAGGGAATGGGGATTACCACCTGGTCTCTGCGACGCTTTTAACTTTTCTTTTAGATGTTTTGCGTGCGATGGTGTGTGGTATAGTTTGCTGCATTTTGGAAACGGTGTATTTGCACAGGAAGACTGGACTCATACCTGAGCATCCTCTCTCTATCGATTGCAGCTGCCAGGGTTGGAATTTGATCGTGTTTTTCAGTTAGCTGCCTTGGACTCGGTGCATCCTTTCCTATTTGCCTCTCACTGGCACAAGCAGTATCCCACGATAGGTGCAGCTCTTGCAGGACTGTTCAGACTGGCTTGTGTGTTCATCTAACGTGCTTTTGTTATTTTATTTTATTTTATTTTATTTTTTAAGGTGCCTGTATTTTGTTCATGCATGTATAGATGGGAGTTCTGTTTGGTCCTGCTCACTCTCCTCCTGACTTTTTTACTGAATCTCTGGGTGGAGGCTGCTACTGTGTGCCCTAAGGTTACTGTCACGTTGGGTTTAGTTTGTGCATCTGCCATAGCATCCTCCAGAAGAGCTCCCGCACCGGGCTTCTGGCGCAGACCATCCAGGAGACCCATCTTCAGCTCAGATTGGTGACTGCTGGTCCACACAGCAGTGGAGAAAGACTCTGATTTACCACCCTTTATTATATTGGTCTCTTACACCCTGCAGGTACTCATTTTGAAACACTCTTCGCCTTTCGCTCTGGCCACTTGGCTTCATTGGGGTTGCAGCTTGATTAATTTTTGGCTAGTGCGTGAATGGCCCTTGTCCCTTTGTGGTGTTTTAAAATCAGTGAAAAATAAGGCCTCAAAGAGTTGGAAACAGCAAGTTTAACACACACTTCCTACTGACACTTTTACAATGTAACTAGAGGAGGAGGAAAAATATCAAGAATCTTACAAGTTTGGGTTTTTTTTTAATGAAACAGACAACTAGTAGGAAGCTGATTAAGAAACATTTGAAGTTGGGTCGGTTTTTTAGTCATTAAACTTTTTTTGACTTGTCTGCGGTTTTAAAATGCCCATTCTTAAATTATGTAAAATAGATGGTATGAGGGTGAGGAACAGCCCAGTGCACATCTGGGTTTGTCAGGATTCTTCATATGAGAGGTTTCATCCTGAGTGTGATTTAAATAGTTCAAGGTGTTAAAGTCTTGAAATCAAGGTTTATAATGACTTTAAGATGCTCCCCCCTTAAAGCATGAAGGAATGTTACATGCTATGGGTTTAAAAGGAAGCACTGTACTCTCATTCATTGCTAATTATGTACTTTATTAATAAGTCCAAGTAGTAATTTTTTTTTTCCAAGGCCTGTTTGGCAAATGATAGTTTTTAATCAAATTACAGAATAAACTAATTACTTGAAATCCAACATAATAAACTTATTTGACAGGTCTTTATACAGTGAGGATCTATTAAGGTCGCCTTTGATCTGCATTGACAGTAGGCAGGCAGGGTCTTGTTTGAAGGCAAGCAAAGCCAAGAACCAGTTGTGCTAAAAACTAGAAGGCAAGCATCCCAGGAGGTGCTTGTCCAGAAGGCCAGGGTTTAGGTGAGAGTAGGGGTGTTGACAGAGAAGCTTTTTGTCTCTTCAGTGAGTATCTGCAGATAGATTAGGCAAATCATAGTTAATTGTTTAACAAAGGCCCCAGTACTGCAGTTGCCTTTGACTCCTGGACCACTTAACAGCTCTGGTTTGGAGGGTGGAATTAAGACTACAGTTTTGAAATTAAGCTTTTCTTTGCCTTTGCTTCTTGCCAATGAATTCAAGGCACTTGGCTGCCAGCTCTGAGCATTACAGGCGGAACAGGTGAAGTGCAAACTTTTGCACTCTGCGCTGAGGACACTTATATAAACGGGAGATACTCAGGTTGCATCCACACCCCGCTCAGTCCGTGGGGCTTACTGTGGGAGGAGGTGGGTCTGAGCTGTCCCTGTCCACCTGGGAGTCTCCGGGGAGTCTTGCTGCTACCACTCCTTGCATTTTGTGCAGACTTCTATCAGCTGTCGAGCAGAAAAATCATCTGTCACAATCCTGATGTGATGTGAGCTGAAATCCAGAAGAGTGATTATTTCTGGGACCAGCAGGACGGGCGCAAACCGCTTTCCATTGCATTTCACTCATGAGATTGAATTCCAGCTTGCACTGGGAGAGGGGTCGAACTAACCCCACATCCTCTCCCCTTCATGGCACCGGTGATGGGGATCTCTCCTCCGCACCCTGTCTGTTTTCATGAGGCCGGTAGGAAGTTACCGTCTTCGCGATTTTAACCTCTGTCAAATGTGACAGACATTAGCCAGCAAGTTAATAAGTAGCCCTGGGACTGGTAGACCCATATACACATGAACCTGGAGGCAGCCAGAAACCAACCTCACAAATCCCTTAAAAACCGGTGGTACCAGCAGGGGTGAAAAGAAGGAAGTGGAGTTCGGTAATGTCCAAACTTTTACCCAGTTCTTCTTGCCATGGCTGTTTCGTTTTGCCCCTGCCCGGGCTGTGGGGCTGGCAGGTGGCAGCCGCGTGGTGCCCATCCTCAGTAAAGCTCCCGGCAAGTGGAGTGACCACATGGTGATGGCCAAGGGATGCTTTGGGCTTCCCAGCCGCAAGGGTACAGATGAGGCGTTGTCAGCTCAGAGATGCGAAAGAGTAAGTATGCAGAAATACCTGTTCACCGGAGTCCTTCCTGCGTGCAAGGCTGAAATCACAGGAGCTGTTCTTTGGAGTCGGCTGCCTAATCGTATTGTGAATTTGGCTTTGAACAAGCAGCTGAGACCTTTAAAAGACCCAAACCCACACTCTTGTTGACATTTTTACGTATGTAGGACTAGAGGGTGCACAGATGCACCTGCACGCATGCATTCTGTGGTCCGAGCTGGGTTGGTGATTAGGACAGCACGCTTGTGTTTAAGTAAGACGCAGCGCTGAGGCCTTTTCATTCCCGCACATGTGCCCAGGTCATCAGGATGGTCGGTTCAGACCCTTTGAAGAGGTCTCCGTCTCTGCTGGGTGACAGCAGCGGGGCTTGGGCGTTGGGTGCAGTTCTGCTGGAGGTCCTGTGAGCAGCTTCTGGGTCTTACCGTGGTGGGGAGGGTTTGACAAAAGGATCAAGCCATTCCTTCCCATTATCACATTGTAATGAATGGGCGACCACTGCTGCTCTCGTCTTGCCTTTACCTCTGAGATCACCAGCAGCTGCTTCATTAACTATTAATAGCCTGCTCATTAATGCTGTAAAAGCCGAAGACCAGTCTTGCAAATTTTCTGGACTCTTCCCCTGAAATATTTATGACTTGCTCGCTCTGCGAAAGGGCAAGAGCAACAGCAGAGAACATGCCTCCAAGTTTTGCTAAGCATTATTAAAGAGCTCATGAATATGAAGAAGCTGGCGGCTTCTCTCTGTTTTTTGGCTTTCCGAGCTTGTGCTGCGCCGTTGTCTGTAGGGGTCAAATGGGCTGGTGGTTCGCTGAGGCATCGGTGGCTCAGCTGGTCCCTTGGTGAGCCGTTACTCCAGACAACCTGCTGTAACACAGCCAATTCATAACCAGACTAATCTAGTCGTGTGTCTGGTCTGCTGCCCTCTTAGCAGAGTTTTGGCTGCTTTGCTTAGGATCTGTAGTTGCTGTAGTGCTTTCTTTTGCACGGTGCTCTACAAACGCCAGTGTGTAAAGAGTACCTCCAGGGGAGGTTTTATTACTTCTGTTTAACAGGTGGGGAAACTGAGGCATGAAAGTTGAGCAGTGTGCCTGGAGCTGAGCAATGAGAAGCCAGTAGAGGATGGAAATGGTTTTGCCCAGAGCTATAATACTACTTTTGATTAAAGTCTGGTGAGTGTGAGAGAGGGGGACACTCACCAAGCCTCCTTTGAAGCCATTAATACAAGTTGTTTCCGTCGCATCCCAGACAGAGCTCCTACATGGCCGCAGAGAGGAGCATGGAGTAGCGCTTTCCCTGGGAAGGTGCCCATTGTTTTAGCTCTCTCCAGTACCAAGAAGCATCAGGGAAGCTATTTTCCCCCCCCCCCCCAAATCCGACTTTGGGGGTCAAATTATGGTCTCCCCACCCCCTATG
>Ga0181612_122798_pt1 | contig 12613 bp, 12 predicted proteins | sample HoacroProtozoa21_FD_119630 | JGI IMG/M metagenome (GOLD analysis project Ga0181612, IMG submission 119630) | Hoatzin crop microbial communities from Cojedes, Venezuel. Combined Assembly of Gp0051906, Gp0051904, Gp0051908 | reverse complement strand
TGAGGTTAGTTCATGCTGCTTGCCAGGCCTGGCACAGCAGACGTTCTTGACCTGATAGTGTTGATGATTTTTATTTGTGGCTCTGGAAACAAAAAGCCTTTATAGTTCCATGCATAATACTGGCATGTTCTGCTGGTGGTCAGGCTGCAGTGATGCTATTCAAATTGTTGTACTCAGCTGGCTTTACAATCATTTAAAATTGTCCACTCTACAGTTCAGCGAATCTTCACCTATTTCCACAGATGTAGAAGCAATTCCAAAAAAACAGTATTTTTGCTTAGCTATGTAGTTTTCTCTGCCCTGCTCTATGCTACACATTATCCATTAATGTTTACACATGCCTGCATAGAAGATGCATGACTGTTGCCATAAAGAGTAATTATTTCGAGCCACAACCTTTCTTCCTATTACCTTCTGGTTTTATGAGCTTCTCTGCCAAGACTAATCAATATGTAAACCTCAGCATGTTTGTAGCTAGTTTCTTCTTTTTGTATTGAAAGTTGTATTTCATAGCTTCCAGGTTTCGTAATTTCCTCGCCGCTTTCATGATATCCACCTTTTTCTTAACTCCCGCAGGCAAGAGTTTTGTTATTTTAAACATTCTTTCTGGTTTTGCAGTTGTTGATAAAATCTTGCAAATATGGCCCTACAGGCTTGAAGATTTCTAGGGACATTGCAAGGTGCAAAAGCTTAACCATTTAAACTGAGGTATTGTTTTAAAGCTTAACTCAAGAGAGTCTTCATCCTGATCCATGGTTTTGGAATTGCAGGACCGCATCTAATCTGCTGTTCATTCTCTCTGTCATTTCATGCTGAGTACCAGCCCGGGGAAGGGCATTAGGAGACACCCTGCCGTGGCGGTTGGTAGCCCTGGAGCAGCCCAGCTGTGGTACTGTCGCCGCCAGCAGCACGCAATCTGCTTCGGCGGTGCGGATCGCAGACCTGCCTTGGCGCACGGTGACGTCTGGCAGCGCGGGCATTGCCAAGGGACAGGCACGAGGAGGGAAGCTGGAAACACAATCGCATCAATTTCCACTTCCATTTCTTGTGCCTAGCACCACACTTTGCAGCTTGGCATGAAATTTTTACATTGAGGAGTATTGTTTGAACCCAAACTAGGATTTCTGCTGTCTTTGTGTAAATCCACTGAATCATTTATATTTGTATGAAGGTTTGTAATCTTGTTTTTTAAAAAGGAGCACTGACCTTTGTCCTGTGTCGTTTGCCAGACTCCCTCTAAGCTATGCCATCAGGTATTATGGAGATAATGAGGTGGAACAATTTATTAATCTGTCATCCCTGAGCAAATGAGTTACATTTGTTTTGAAGCCTTAATGTGGTGGTCATAGGTTAACCATCTTGTAAAATCCCTTAGGCTTTTCTTTTCAGGTATGAATAACCTAGGATCTTACTGACTTACCATATATCGAGGAAAATAATGGGCGAAATCTATAATTAGTGTCAAAGCTTTGTGGATTTTCATAGGGTCAAGAATTCACTGATGGCTTCAATGCTGCAATTCATTGCACCTGCAGAGTTCTCCACTGCCTTTAGAAGAACTCTGTCCAGCACTGTGATTTGCAGGCTCCTGATCTAAATTGACAAATACGTTCACCTGGTTTTGACCATACAGCAGTCAGTGTTTTCAGACATCACAGCCATACTTCATACAATTACTGAACTGTGGATATTTTTAAACTATACTTTTATAACCGTATGTATCCTTAACTGCAAAACTTGTTATAATTCACATAAAAATAACTATGGCATTGACTTGCAGCTATTTATTGTTACTCAACAATTTGGAAATTATCTCAGATAGAATAGAGTTTGATTCTAACAATTTTGATTGCTGCCATGTGCAGAATGCTTCTGGTCACCTGACATACCTCATAAGAGCTTATAGGTCGTGCTGTTGGTGGGACTAAGGATGAATTTCTTCAGGAACAGCTATTTCTCAATAAGTGTTCTTAGTTGAAGCACAGGAGCTGTTTGTACATGAGGTCAGTGAAAACTGCTACTCCACAACTAGAATACAAGGGCAAGAAATCAGCAAATTTAATTTTGAATCAATTAAATCTTCAGGTAAGCCTGCTTGGCAGTTCCGTATGTATTTCTTCTGCACAGAAATACAAATTTACCATTTGAAAAATACAAGTATTTTCAAAGGAGTCAAAATAGCATTGCACTTTATTTCTGAACTTCACATGATCTTTGTTGTTGTTTGTCACACGCACACACTTGTTTCTATTAAACTTTTTCAACTAGTATGTGCATAAAGAAAATTTCGTCGTGAAAACACCTGCTACAAGTGTTTCCTGTAGCTCTCAAAGCAGTTGCAATTTGAACAGCGTGTTATAATCCTGGATTAGCTTCCCTCCCAGCAGATGCCTGCTAAACGGCTGTATCCAGTCTAGACCTTGTGTCCCACGTGTTCTTGGCGTGCGGAGTCTGCCCAGAAACATTGGCTGCCTGGCTCCGGGCCTCTCGTCACGCACTCCAGATGCAAACCCAGTGTCTGGTACCACTTTTGGCAGCGGGAGCTGCACAGTCTGGTTGCTTGGGCACTATCGTTAGTCCTTGCTTTCTGAATCTTTCATAACAGCTATTGAATACGCTCATATTCTTTCACAACTGTGCACCCTCTACCTCACTGTTTTATTTGAAACACTAACAGTGGAGAACATCAGCACATTTATGTGCCAACAGCCCTGATAGCAGACACGATAAACAACAAACATATAAAAACCTGGAGAAACTTAATGCAGATCCTTATTTGCATCCAAAAATCAACAAAGATTTTGTCAGTGTCTTCTGACCTTCTACTTGATCTAGTTTTCTTTTCATCTAGAACTGCCCCTTTCCCTTTGCCTTTCCCTGAGTCTTCTTCCCACAGGACCACTTGGGTAACTTTTAACTCCTTTAATAGCTAAGCTGCTGCGAGGACAGCAGCCTAGCTAGGAGAATGAATTCCACGGGGAGTTATGCTGCCTAACGTCTGCAGATTTTCTCATTTGAAGAGGTGATTATCCTGTAATAGCCTCTGACCACTCTACGTTTGCCATCCATTGACAGTGCGACAGGAATCACAGTTACATGATATGGCATCATTTTACAATCATCTTGGCCGCTCTTTTAAAATCCAAATGCCCCTCACAATTAGAAGCTGACAGATACAGCCATATGCTGATTTGTCACATAGTGTGATAGAAGTCCTTCTTTAGGGTTTGCATTTTGGAAAATAAATCTATGCATCCCCTCCTCTGATTTAACTCTGCACAGAGCAGCCGCAGCGAGTCGGGAATGTCCTTACAGTCTCACTTACTGTTCCACTGGTTCTGCTGTCTGTCTTCCGATGTGCTGTGGCAGTTTTGGTGGTCTGCTCTTTTCTTTTTTCCGAGAAGATGAAGAACCAAAAAGTCACTCTCTTGCATTGTACTTGGATCCGTCTCTCATCCCAAAGCAAACAAAATGTTCAGCAGTTCACCTGGATTCTCCTCCCGGTCCGAGCCGAGCAGGGTGCAGAGCCAGCAGCCCTCAGCACTCAGCCTTCACCGAGAGCGCTCTGTGGGGCCGCGTTTCTCACACAAGCTGTCGCCTGTCTTGCCCACTTGCATGCAGTTGTCCATCTCGGCAGGACTTGCTTTTGGATGCTCTGAACCTGAGGTGGAGCCGGGGCAGCTGCTCCTTTGCCAAGTTCCAGCCACAGCCTGTTCCACAGCCGATGTTGCCGTGACGTAAGACTGGAGCTTTACCTGCCCGATTGCCCGCAGCGGTGAGTGCTCTCGCAGTGCAAGCTACTGTTCCTCATTTTGGCAGTCTTCTGGAGTTACTGTGAACCCACAGAACTGTCTGCAGTGCCCACTGAGATATGATCTCATGATGCCTGTAGAGCAAAAACATCCTTCCCGTTTCAAATTCAAATGAACTATTATCTACCTAGTCCCTCCCTATTGTAATCCACATAGTCTCTCTTCAGCCCTCCTCAGCTAAACCAAACATCTTGGAATTTGAGATTCTTTCTCATTTTCCCTAGGCTGAATCTTGTGGTGTTTTCCCAGATTTAGCATGGGTTGTTCCCCGAGTTCTGGAGTCTGACAAAGCTGCAGTTCCACTGCTAGTTCCTCCTCGGTCAGCTGAGCAAAGGTAAACTTTCATAGACATTAGTCAACTTTATCATTGTATCTTATTCCATAGAAACCAATATTTGGAAACTCAAGCTGTAATTCAATTAATCACATTGTTTTCCTCTCTTCGTGTAGTTTAGAATCGTGTTAGAAGTGCCTGATATAATAGAAACTGGATGCCGTGCTGGATCAGACCACCCAGTTCAGTATCATGCAGCTATTAAATGTCTTCAATTTTTTGGTTTGTTTCTTATAATGGGAGTACATCTATTAAAATGCAAGACCTGAAACTTCACTGGGAGCAAAAAAAATTGCGGCAGAAAAGCTGCCAGGGATAGAGTTCAGTCCTTCAGGAATGTTTTCTGTTCCTGCCTTACTCATTGTAGAGTTTCCAGCTTCCAAAGCAAAGTGTGCGACCTGCAGGCAAGAATCTGTGTTCACAAGAAATCTAGCTTAACCCTAGTCCAGTTCCTGCAGTGCATGGAAGAACACATGTACAAAACGCAGCGTGTTCCTAACGGACAGTGTGTATGCACAGTCAGGAAGTCAGCGTATCTGGCACCTGGAAGTTCTGTTTGTATCCCAGGCATGAAGAAGAGACAGCCGTGAATCAGAATCGAGGGCAGAGCTGAGTGCGTTGCTATAATTAAATGATGAGTAAGGTGGGATGATTTATCAGGCCAAGGTTTTACCTGGGATTAAAACAAAAATTGTAATGAACTTCCAGGTTAAAACTGTAGGTACAAAGTGCCTGCTGCCCTAGTCCATTGCAGGCAGGTTGGTTAAATCCTGTATGCAAGGGCTTGCATGTCAGACCACTTGCGTTTGAAATATCCGATTCAAATAAATGCAGCTTAAATGACGAGAACTCCCCATCATGTTTAGGGCAGAGAGAAAGTCTAAGTTACGATATTGCTGACACCACTGTTGTACTGTGATTAAAATACGGCTTTTGATTAGTAAACAGATGGATTTTGATCTGCATCACGAGCCTGAATGAATTTGTTGCCAGTTCTTGAAGCGATTTGTGTTCTTGGAATCAAACTACCAAACAGTGACAGATGTGAGTACATTGAGCTGTCAGGAGCTTAATGAAGTAAAACCTGGATCACTAACCAGTTTTAGAGAAGGGTTAAGGGGATCCCTTTCTGAAAGCTAATTATTTAGGACAGCACACCTGTCATCAGGCAGCACAAGGTACCAAAAATTAACCATTTTCTCGCATGAATTCTCGCTCTGCCACATGTGGTTGAAATGATAGACAGAGTTGTAGCTCAAAATTAATTGAGCTTTCAAATCTGGAGAAAGTGGGAGAAAAAAATTGATCCAAGGTTATTAAAAGCAGTTGAAATCACTAGCACAGCATACCTTCCGTTATTATGAAACATTTCATTTTAATTCTTAGTATTATAAAGACATTTTGGTACCCAGAACACCGACAGTTAAATCCAGCACATTAAATGCAACCACACGGGGACAGCTGCTTTCAGCAATGTGCAGAAGAGCCCGGTGTCACAGGTACAGCGACGGGCAGGGAGGGGAACCCCGGGGTTTCTGGGCCTGCTCGGGTCTCTGAGCGCGGGCTGGTTGCTCCGTGGGGAGTCGGGAAGAGAACGCTGGCCCTGTCTGCCTGGTCCCGCAGGCTGCGGGCTCTGAGCTGGCACGAGCTGCCGTAGTGCTGGGGTAGTGCCCAGCGTGACCGGGCCTTTGTTCAGCTGAAGGCTTCCTGGGCTGAGGCGGTGACGCCCTGGCAGCGAGCAGAGATCAGCTGTATGTGTACGCCTGTGCTACATGAGGCTGAACGAAGTGCGACCTTCATCAGTAATTCCATTTCACCTTCGGCAGTGCGTTGATGACCCAGGCCATATTGCTCAGTGAAGGCAGGAGTTGCTCCGTTCCCTGACCTAAGGATCTAAATGTAAAGTCACAGTTAAAGTTTCAAAGACGCTGTCTGTTGCTTCTTGTCCCAAGTGAAAGGCAGTTTAAAAGCTCACCTGCAGAAGAGCCAGAGCCCTGAATCTCGCAGCGCACCGGCTGCCCGGCGCAGCCTCCTCGCCCTGCGCGCCGTGCAGGAGCCGCCTCAGCCAGCGTGACCGGGGGTAAATCACCTTCGAGCAAGGGGCACTCGTATCTGCAGTGCCTATTTGATCCTTCCAGCAAGAACAATTTAGGTTAATCACCAATCTTCATTAATATTATTGCTGTTGTAAAAATAGCCATTGTGAGAAATCAGCATCTGCTGGATGAACATCACCCTTTCCGAGTCCCTTCCAGGGAGCGGTGCTTCCCGCAGTCATGCACGGAAGAACACGATCTTTCCCAGTTCTGATTTTCTGAGGCTGTAGGGGGGGGTGCTGGGCATGAAGCTATCTGGAAAGATACGTAACTATGAAATAATGCTTCTGTGTAAATCAAAATTCTGCTGACAGAAAGTGCAAGTTAAAATTTGTGTCTAAAATAATCTTGTCTCCATGGTGAGTATTTCCTTGAAATCCATCCAGTCCACATTTCCGCAGCGTCTGCGTTGCTCCCGTGGAGGCTGGTGGCCATGCCAGCGTCTGCCTGGGGACGGGAGGACTCTTCATGGTGATGAGGGCCTCGTGATTCCGTACGGGTTTCTGTATGCGAGTAGTTTTACTCATGCGACTCATACTATGAAAATCAATCAACCTACTGCTGGCAAATGTAGAGGCTTTAAAACACAGGCACGTAAAAGAGGCAGAGTGGCTGCCTGGCAGCAGAAGCATGGAAAGGAGAGGACCATGGTTGTTAGCCTCTCTTTCTGCGGTACACAAAGCATGCACATTTCTGACCCCAGGGCTCCTTCACAGAAAGGCAGGTTTAGAAGTCTTAGGAGATTGCTGCATTTTTACAGGAGATTTGGGTGAGTGTATAACTGCCTCCATAGGAGCTCTTTATCGTTTATCATCCTACTGATGTCTGGTTTTCCTCTCCGCAGGAATCCTGCCCCAAAATGATTGTAAATTACCAGGCAGAAATCTTTGATCGCTCACCAATTATCTCTCTTCCTTTCAACATGTAAAGCTCTCTGTATGAGGTAGCTCCAGTAACTTCAGTACAGACAGTAACATTTAAGACCAGCGTATTGGGAAGCTGGTTACCTCTCACTTATTTTTGAACAGATATTTTCCTTCGTGGTTCTTGTTCTATACTATTCCTTTCAATGTAAACACAACCGTAGTGTGTATGCTTGAGTAGCGTTACTTACCTTCTACATCTACTGTTACAAAGACTGAAATCGTCTAGCCAAACTTAGATCTTTGGACTGCAGAGGTTATTCTGGTGAGAAGTGACACCTTGTCGTAAGCAGAGGGCTTGAGATAGAGAGAGGACTCCCACTTCTTACCTTAAACATTTTTTTTCTTGGAAGATGGTGGGAAGCAATAAAATAATCAAGATCTGCTTCAGCTTAGCAAGTAAGCATGGACTCAGCTTTAGCACGGCCACTGACCCCAAGACCACAGTCCTGTGCCTGGAATGAAGGCACCTTGCTCTCAAGGGGATCATATTCCCCCTCCATGTTTTAGGACTGTGAAGGGAAAGATTTGCTTTCCTTTTGAATAAAGGATTTTTCAGTCGTGACGCTGCATGATTTTTGTATGTTTAGAGATTTAATTTCCACATGGCAAACTCCATTTTTAAGGTTGAGAGGTCAGTACGGTGTCAGCCAAGTTTCCTGTAAGGGAGTGAGGTCAGGTGCGAGTTGCCCCTTGAGATGAACTGGGATAGCAGATCACTGCTGGTCACAGGATTAGGTTTGCTGTGTGCAAAATGTTGACCCTCTTGGGTCACAAGGCTTCAGCGGATTCCCACTGATAGATTGTTTTTATTTGTAGTCCAGTTAAAGCATAACATCCCACTGGATGTATAGCAAGCCATTTGTCCTTTATGCAACCTGCAAAACAGGAGCAAGAAAAGAAGTAAAGCAGCTTTCCCCGTGTGTACATTTAAAAGTAAAACCCAACAATAACATACATTCAGGGAACAAAAGACCCAAAAAGATAGTTCTGCAGTGATCATTTCTACTCAGCTGTAAAACACGTTTGCAAAGACACAGCTGTGTTTTTTCTAGGCCCATGTGAGGACACCACATCTTCTCATCCTGGCCCTGCAGCTTTCCGAGCCACTGGCTCGACCCATCGGGTTTTGTCGTTACTAGTTCTAGTGTTACCTCCCAGGGTGCCTCGACGGAAAACACGTGTGGGTGAGGGAGGAGCAGCAGCCAGGCGTGCACCTGTGTCTGTACACGTCGTGTACCCCTTCCCTCGGAGCGTCGCCGAGGGCATGACGTACATTAACGACCCGCTGAGGGCTCACCCTGGTGTCACAGATGAGAAACCTACAGTACGGAGGAGAGGAGCTGATTTAAACCAAAGGCTGCTGGAATAACCCAGCACCAACATTTCCTTTCAAACCCATTGCTCCGACTCTGCCTCCAGCCCTCCCTGCCAGGCTCGCGGTGCGAAGGCCACGAGCGGATGGGGTCGGGGGGTTTGTGCTGCCGGTGCGGGGGCACTGCCGGGCCCCTGCCCACGCCGCCCACCCCATCGCCTGCCGCAGGCAGCCAGGCTCCTCGTCCGCAGGCACCCAGCAACAGCCCTGGTGCTGGCTCAGCGACACGCGTGTCCCTGTCCCTGCGTGTGCCCGTGTGCGGCTGTGCACACGCGTGTGTGCACGCGCGACGCTGCAGCTTCTCCTGGCGGCAGGGGCAAGGGTGTTCCTCAGCAAAATAAATGCAGGTTGCTCGTACGGCGCTGGGATGCAGGCGGGCTGAGGAGCGCAGCAAGAACAAGAGCCAGCTAAGCAGAAATATTGGCCTACATTTATTCCTCCTCCTGGTGGAAGGCATGCGAGTTTCTATGGCAACTTGTGTTTGTTCGTCAGGCCTACTGACTCACTGCTGGGGGAGCCGCGCAGAGAAAAAAGGTTGTTTTCTTTCCCTGCCAAGTCAAGTGGCTCCTCTTCTGCAGCCCGCTGCTCTCCTCCGAGTCCCTCCCGTCGGTGTTTGAGGCTGGCATAGCTTTGCAGAGTCAGCTTAGGGCCACCAGGAAGGACAGTCAAACGTTGCAACATCCTCATCCCCTTGAAAAATCACGGGAAATCAGTGGAGTGTGTCAGCTTTACAAGAGGATGTCGCCTAGCCAGCACGCCGGGTGCGCCAGAGCCGGGCTGCGCCGGAGGAGGCACGCTGGCCTTCCGCGCTCGCTGCTGTGCCGGCGCGGTGGGCTGGGATGGAGCACGCATCCCGGGCACGGGACGAAACAGGAGAGGGGCTGGGAAGAGCCCTGCTGAGAGCGGCCGTCCCGCCCCATCGCTGGAGCTGGAGGTGGCAAGGGCATGGCTCGGCGAAGAGGTGGACACGTGCTCAGAGCCCGGAGCCGTGCAGAGCACCTGCGTTCCTCAGTACCTTTGCAGTGATAACCCTTTTTTTTTTTTTATATCTACTGGTCCATTTTGTCTTTTACTGACATATTGGATGGTCAGCCTGGCTTTAGCTGCTATACCCCAGATGGCTTCGCCCACACAGGCCGGCATCCGTTGCTAAAATGTGTGGTAAAAATATGGCTTTGTGGTGGCATCTTGAGCTTCCTGGACCAAACTTCCGTGGGAATGGACCAGCCTGCCTTCCGCGGTCTCACCTGGCCACCCCAGTTTTTCTAATTGGGAAACTTCCATAGGTATACAAGCTTGATTTTTCAGCAGAGCCCAGGGATGCTGAGTAACCATTTTTCCTCGAAATAGAAGGGGAGCTTTGCATCCACTTCTCTCAGGCTCTGCCGAAAATTCCGGCTATTATACCCCAGAGAACGCTGCGAACACTCGCACGGCCAGCGATTCTCCCGAAGCTTTTTCTTTTGCCTAATCACAAACATATGGTGCACCTTAGGGAGATTATCTTCACATTGTTAGCTTTAAAACGTGGCGTTCTTCTAGCTTTACAAGGTCACAGCAGCTAGCAGGTTAAATGATAGCGCAGAAACAAAATGTTAACGCAGCATGACCTTGGTCAATCAGTTAATCTTTCTCTGCCCTATTTACTCCAGCAAAATAAAAATCCATCCCCACACACTGCAAAGTGCTGGGAGATCCTGGGGTAAAAGGTACATCGTGAGCCAGAGTATTAATTATTTAAGCCCTGATCGGATGCTGTACTGGAGGGAATACAGATGAATTTACTGTTATTGTCTGTCTGCGTACGTATCGCTACGCCTCGCATCGACTGCAGTGGTGTAGCTGTCAGGGAGCCGTACGGGTCGGAGCTCGCAGACACGCCGTATTGCTGCTCCCTTCTGTGATTCATCCCTCCGTGGTTCAGAAACGGCAGAGAGCTGTGTGAGGGCTCGAGCACCAACAGTACTACTGCTTCAGGGAGTAAGAGCGTTTTGAGAGACTTACGTCAGCATTTTATGTAGCGCTCCTTATTAATTACGCTGCGAGGGGGAGGAGGGCGAGGATGCAGCCTGCACTGACAGCCCAGCATGTGTCCTGCAGCGTGGTGCGTGTGCGTAACGTAGGGAGGCAAAGGCTTGGTCCCTGTGCCGTGCTGCAATGGCAGCTCTTCAAGTTTTGTGGGAAAGCCTAGTCTCAAACTGCTCATAAATTGGTTTTCTGGTTGTTAGATTAAGCTGGATTACACAGCGTAAAGCATTGATTTTTAGATTTTAGAATGCTGAATAATTTATGTGCACATTGCCTCCTAAACGAGATTGTGGCAGCCTGATTGCTCTGGCCCTTCTCAGAGCGGATCCAGACAGCGGCTGGTTTGAGGTGCAGGCCAACTTTGCACTGTCTGACTTCTGTGTCTGCTTTAAAACAGGAGGAGTCTTCTCCAACATTATGGTACGTTGCTGAGGCTTGATTTTACAGCGTCCAATGGTGTCATCCTACTGCAAGCACAAAGCACGATTTTTAGAGTTGCTGTTCCTTAAAAATCTGCTTTTACTACCATTCAGTTTTAATATGGCCATCTATTATAATGTAGAAATGCTGAATACAAGCAGGAGTACATATAGACAGGAAGGGAGAATTGTATTTTTATGAACCATGCAGATGTTGATCATAAATCTGTGTTGATCATAAATCTGAAGTCAAATCCTTCTTTGGGATTTGACTTTCGTCGAATTGTGCCATTCAAAAACCTCTATTGTCACACACGTATATTGTAGAATACATCTAGAAATAAAACACCGTGTTGACACATAGCTTATTTAACTGGGTGTTTGCACTGTCATGGTGCAGAGACTTTGTCTCTGAAAACCTTAGTACACTCCTGTGTGGGCTGAAGTCAGGTACAGACGTTGATGATAGGTATGTAATTTCTCTAATAACTTTATTTTGTTTTAATATTCTGCACCTTTACTGACTGTAGCAAACTGAGCAGAACGTCTTGATTATCCTCTTGTGCTGGGTCAGCTTTGGTTAAATCATCAAAAGCAAGAACCATCTATTAAGTGTTCTTTTGCCGAGTCCTCAATTTAAATGAACTTGCAGGGAGCAGCAAATATTTTTCCTCCCATTTTCTCTAGGCCAGTTTCTGCGTCCCTCAGAGGTCACAGCCTCCCCGGAGAGGAGCCCGGTGTCTGAGAAACGCTGCTCTGAGCGAGTCCAAACGCCGCTATTCAGCAACACTGTCGTAACCTCACCTCAACACACCCATCCATCCGTCAGAGGACCGGCCCTGGTGTGAACACCCCTCACTACTGCAGTCGCAAGCCGGTCTGTGCACCGGCGGTGCGTTGTCCTCGCCCGCCGGGCTGCTGACGCCGCGGCTGAGCCTGACGTTTATAGCGGGGTTGTGGACAGTGTGTTCGGGGCTGGAGGCTGCCGACGGCGCTTTGCGTCCTGCCCCGATCGCGCCTGCTTGCCCGTGGCGGTGTGGGCACGGGGACGGAGACCACTGCCCGGGGCCGCGGCTCTGCAGGGAAGGCCCTGAAGCGGGGCTCGGCCGCTTTCTTTGCTGTGGGGGCGAAACGCGGGGCGTCCTCCCCGATGGCAGCGCCTGCTCGGCCAGGCAAGGCCCGGGTCACTGCACATCCCTCTCCATGCCTGGGCGGGTGGGGTTCACTCACCCAGACCCTCGCACCCGCATTTCCTACTTGGCCGTTCCACCAGCGTGTTCTGTTTTGGTCGGTTGGTTTGTATTAGAGTTGTAGACTTGAAAAGTTTTTCGTGGCTTTGCATTAGCGACAAGACAAAGGCACCCGGGGAGGAGTCACCCCCCGCACCAGCACGGGCTGGGCCGACCTGCTGGCGAGCGGCTCTGTGCAGAGGGACGACAGGCTGACCACGAGCCAGCGGCGTGTCCTGGCTGCCGAGAAGGCTGGTGGTCTCCTGGGGTGCATCAAGGAGTGTGGGCAGCAGGTCAGGGGAGGTTCTCCTCCCCCTCTGCTCTGCCCTGGTGAGGCCCCATCTGCAGTGCTGTGTCCAGTGCTGGGCTCCCCAGTTCAAGAAAGATGAGGAGCTAC
>Ga0181612_179422_pt1 | contig 12614 bp, 4 predicted proteins | sample HoacroProtozoa21_FD_119630 | JGI IMG/M metagenome (GOLD analysis project Ga0181612, IMG submission 119630) | Hoatzin crop microbial communities from Cojedes, Venezuel. Combined Assembly of Gp0051906, Gp0051904, Gp0051908 | reverse complement strand
GAAGCATAACCCACACAGACCAGACTCTCACTGCTGGAAAAGGGCTAGTGTCTCCCCAGTAAACCCACACCTGCATTCAGCTGCAGAGAGGAGGAGGTGTGTGTATGGAGCCAAGAAGGAATTTTCAAGACAAGCTATATGCTGGGATGATGGAACAGTTTGATGAGAGAAAGCTGGCTCTTGTTTTACATCCACTCCTATTGCCATAAACTACATAAGCAAAACTGTTTCCAGAAACAAGAAAGATCCAGGGCCATGTCACTTCCCACCACTGAAGTAATTTACATCATCAGGAATTAAAATCTTCATATTTCCATTATTTAAAGTTTCCATCTTAACAAAGCCTGTAAGCTTTTGCTGTTAAGCTGTCCATACTTCAACATTTACATTTGCATCTCTTTTTCTGGTACATTATTCATTTAGATTATTTATCTATCTTTTTAATTTTTATACCCATCTGCTTAATTATCTTCTTAGAGAGATTATCAGTGCTTTCCATTTTCTTTGATGTCAATTTGAAAAGGGACAATGAGTTTACAGACAACTATCATTTCAGTCGTTTTGATGACACGCCTTGCCCTTTGACCAGCTTGGCAATCAACCGACCCTCCCTCCTGACCTTTGCATAATTACCTATACAATTTCCTTATCACCATTCTCTCTTTCAGTTCCTGAAAGCAATAAAGCTGTGGTCATTGTCAAAGTCATGGTGACCTTGTTAGGACTTCTTCTATAGCCTGAACAAGATAACCAATTAATGACTTATTCCTTTATCTCAATGTCAAGTAATTTCTAAAACTCCTGGTATGTCTTCTTTTTTTCTTTGATTAAGTGTTAATTAACTCGACCAACTTTTCCCCTTTTGTATTCAGCCATTATTTATAATACAATAAAATATATCACAATAGTTTTGTTCCTACATTTCCTATATTTTTAGTATTCAGAAAGTCCAGTTACTTTCCAGACTCGTTTTCTTGCTGTACTACATATTCCTTAAATAAACACAAAGTCTAAGCAAACTTTGTGGAAACAAGTCAGTGAAGTTCTTCCACAAATCATTCCCTGAAGGTACTCCCTGTATGTATGATAATATTCCTGAAGAAGTGTCTGGTCTTTTTCTAGATTGAATACAAAGAAATAAGTGTCAGCGTCAGCTTGCTTTCGAGATAAGGTTGGAGGATATTCTAACTGCCTTCCCTGGTGATTTCTTAAGTCTTTCAAAAACTCCAGAAGAAACAAATGAACCACTCCTGGAGACCATTAGAGATAATTAGGACAAGCAAAATGATAATTTCACTTACAGATTTGCTCATTTGCCATCCCTAACCTCTTTCTCTGCTTCTAAAACTTTCAGAAACCAGTAAGTATGAGCCATACTTCTCAGAGGAAGTTGCCTCCATATAGAAGTTTTCCCAATTTAAATTTATCAAAGACCAAGGAAACATGGAGACAGGAAAGAAATAATGGAAAGAAATAATGGACTAAAAATATGGGTCTGTCAAGTCCATGTAAGTGCAACAGAGTGTATTAAGGAGATCTTCATGCCAAGACAATTCAAGCTGTCACCATAATAGCATCATTCCAGGTATCTATAGCCACAGCCATGTTTGTGCTGTTTTCAGCTGGAGTTCATAAGCTTTACACGCACACAAAACTGGCTCAGTTAAAGTCAGCTCAGCTGTCCCTAGCCTATATTTTCTCTCAGGTCTGATTCCAGAGGTAATTTGTGAAGAGCCAACTCAGGTGTATGCAGCCACAGGATACACACACATCAGGAGAAGTTGAATCAAGGCTGAGAATAGAGGATCCAGCATGTTGTTCGGGGATATCAGGCAAGCTGGCTTTGAGAGAAAAGACAGTCATGGAAAGGAATATCTTCTAGAGGATGTCAGGTGAGACAGACATTCTGTAGTGCTTTCGTCTGAGTCCCAGAGAAGTCATTACAATGAAAAATTGAAGTAAAATCTTTTGATAGATATAGAAATATTGAGGTCATGAAGGACAATTCTGGTTATCTACTCTGATCAATGAGTAGATGTGCTGTGGGCTCTTACTACTCTCTCGTTGTTAGACTATTTGCCATCTGTGAATATTTGCCTTAAAAGAGGTAAGGTCTCATCAACAAAATTTCTCTGCAGTAAGTTGTCTAAAGTTTGCCATGAATCCCTCTGAAACTGCACGTAAACAAAGTCAACAGATGTTAAACGTATGATCAATAGGCAAAGGCTGTAACTGAACAGCATTCATCTTTCCTTCAAAACTGACATATTTGTGGAGGGAATCAGTGCCAAAATAAATACAAGCAAAGCAATAGCCTGGAAATACTTTAAACATACTATTTGAATTCTCAGAAGTATCATTTTTAACTTAAAGAAAACATTGGCATGCAAACCTAACAGTCTGTGTAATCCAGTCTTGAAGTGTAACTTTATTTATTATGGGGATTTGCTCAAGGAAAGGGGGAGGGAGAGCGAGGTGGAAAAATAAAATAAAAACACCCCTCCTTCCGAAAAAACCTCTTCTTCTCATACTACAAAGAGGAACTGTTTGTTTCTGGAATGCTGCAGACATTTTGCAAGGTCGTGAAAGTGACTGTCTCAAGCTGCTTTAGCAATTTGTGAGGAAGGAGGGAATGAATTGTTATGCACTTGGATGTTCATTTGGCACACTGGGATGGGTAGTCTTTGTTGCGGGTTTAACAGGAGTCAGAGGCTAGGACATGCCAGCCAGATTTCCACCCTTCTGAGTGCAGGCACCGGGAGCTGTGGGATTGCCCTTACGTGGGGAAGGAAGGGCCATAAGCCTCCTTCTTTGGGACTCTTACGTGTCATGCTGCAGCCCACCGGCTTTTCCTGAAATAGTGTCGGCTTCTGGCAATCTCCAAATAAAGTCCTCAATTAATGGGGAAACGAAAGCCTCTGAGGACTCTAGCCAGGATGTGTTATTAAATGGAAGATGTTGTGAGCACCTCTTCCAGCTGTGAGATAAATGAGGAGAAACATATCAATAATATTTTAACAAGACCCTGTTGGCAGAACAGCCCTCACGTGCTGGGGATCAGTTTTATGTACTAGGGAAGAAACAGAAATCTTTATTTTTTGTTCCATCTAACTACTAGCTGATAGTCTTAATTAACAAATAAGGTAGATGAGTCTTCTTGGCTTTATATGCATCAAGTCTCCATCTCAGCAGTTATTTGACTTGCAGGGCTCACTATTCTTCGACCAGGCTTCCCTTTGACTGTACTGTATTCATTGCAAAACTAAAGCTATTCTGTTTAATATCATACACTTTGGTATACTGTGATACAGCATTTATGCTTACCACCTGAAAAACAGAGATTCACACTGTCAAAGTCTAATCATTTTGAAGGAAAAAGGAGTTTCATCTCCCTTAACTTTATATGTATAAATTTGAGATGTCTAGATGAAGCTTATTATCTAGATTTCCTCTCTGGACAGAGAACATGAAACAAGAGATTCTTTCTGTCCTGAGGTATTTTAGCAAACTGGGTAACATAAAACACCCTCAAGAAGTATGCAGCTCTTCTCAGTGGAGAGAAGAGGGACCCTCGCAGACCATCTTAAACTGCTATCTTGGCTTTAATTGAGCAATGGTGAGGTTGTGGACCTGCCCCTTACTGACCCATTTTATGCACAAGGTCATGTTGGAACAGGTGGCATCATTGTCATTTACCAATAGGAAAGCAACCAGAACTGACAGTATATATAACAGATTACACACACAGCCTACAATAGATTTCCGCTTTCATATACTGCTTCATATAGAAAACTGAGGGAAATATGTCTCCACTTAATATTAAATAATTAAATATTCATTGGAACAAAGAGACAACCTGGTTAATTAGTTAATGCTTTTGTATAGATCATATGGAAGACTGTATTTTAAGTCTCTGCTTTAATGACTGTTTAATTATTGATAGAAAGTGGAAGCACATCAGTAGGCTGCTTTGAGAGACACCTACCTCCATACTGTCACTGTCACAGGAACTCAGACAGTCCCCTGTGTTTACGGTTCTTATCTGGACTGTGAAAAGGCTGAGGTCTGTACCTAGCAGGAGAAGGTCCTGAAGTTAGATTCTTTCCATTCTTGGTGAGTCCCGGAAGCCACTGAATATGTCAAGACAGGTATCTACAACTTTTCCCCCCAAATTCAAAACAGTTTTCCCAATGTAGAATAGAGAGGGGATAAAAAAAATCAAAGCCAGAAATGAAAGTTTTATTTGATGTTTTCACATCTTGGGAGCTGCTGGTGTCAACTGAAAAAGCCAGCAAATAAGATTTTAACCTGAGATTCTCATCACTACTTTCGAACAGCTACGTATTTTCATAACATTTATGCAGCCTCACAAACTACTGAATGACCAGACCCACCTGCTATGATTAAAAAGAAAATTACTTACATTGGTATTTAAAGAAAAGAAAGAAATAGATTTAAAATCCAAATGTCTCTCATCTTCCCCATTATCCTAAATGAAAAAGAAAAGAAAAGAAAAAAGCAGAAAGAAAAGAATAGAAAAAAAAAATCAGCATAACTGAAAGCCAACTCACCTCAGGAAAATAATTTGGCATCAGCCTTCATCGACAGCTGCACTTTACTTCAGCACCTGTGTGTATCATTTCAAGTGATGAATGACTGGGGAGGCTTTTTGTATTAATGAAACAGGTTGTGGCAAAGCATGTATTTATATTTACAGGACAAGTTTGTGTTGAACCTGTCTTATGAGACTCAGAACTTGGTGGTAAAGGTGGGATGTGTTGGCTGTGTCTATATTATTAGACTTGGGAATGCCTCCAAATTCTAAGGTCTAAGTAGATATGTTTTCCACATTCCAACTTGGTATTAAGGTAAGACCATCTCTGCCCTATTCCTGAGTCTTTCATTCGAAGGTAGCACGATTTTGTTAGACAGAAGTGGTGCTGCTCACCAACTGCTCTGTGACCATGATGATCATTTACCTAAAATCCCATGGCATTTTATTTTGCACTCAAGGTGTAAAAGTTTACAAAAAGAAAATCAAGACTGAACTATAGGAACCCACATGAAGAAATTAGATTCCTTCATGCAAGGGGGAGCAGAAAAATAACCTGTATAACTGAGCTTAATGCAGAAGGAATGGAAAATTTTAAGTTGTGTGAAACACCAGGTTAGCCTAAATACTCAGGCGACCTTAAAGAAAAGTACTGAGCACAACTATTTTACTAAATTCTCAAGCATGGTGTCTATGCGAAGAATAGGAAAAGTAAATGGCAAATAAGAACTTCACTCAGTAACAAACTTCTGCAGAAATCAAAAATATTCACAGAGTTTGATGCAAATTTAGAAAGAATAAAAGTGGTTAGTGGAAAGAAATCTAAAAGAAAAAGTAGTCAAGGTAAATAATCTCACTATTTTATTTCAAAATGCCATTTTCAAAAGGATATTAACTTGCATCAATGAACAATCTTCTAGTGAGGATAAATAATAAAGAAGACAAACATTTTATAAGGCATTGGACAAAACATTTGTCCACTAAAAATAGAGAATTGTTTAACACACAAAAAAGACACAAAATTGGTTTGAATTAATCCAAGCTGAAAATGCTTTTTCTGGAGATTTTTGTTTTTCTCATTAAATTGAAAGCTCTTCTTATTTGTACTGCTTTAAGATATTTATTTCCAGAAACTTACTTCAAATCCCATTGAGATCAGCCAAAGACTATCAGGTGATATTAGTGAGTGTTCGTTTGAAATCCGTGAGAGTAAACTTTCCATTTTTTTTTTTTTTTACTTTAAAAATCTTATGTAAGTTCTGTGAAAGAATGGTGGTGTCAAAATCAGGGAATGTTTTTCGTCTAGTTCTTCTTTTTCTTTATTAACATTGCATTTTGGAGAGATTGTATATGTTAACTCTTTGAAGTGCCTTAGAATAAGCCAAAACGTATGAAAGCTTTCTTCTCTGCTCTCAGTGGTACATATTTTTGGATAGGTTTGGCATAACATTATCATAATGCTAGAATTATGTGTTCTTGGCTGATGGAAACTGCAACAATCTAATTGATGGATTAACATCAGTTTATACCTCTTAAAAGTCTGCCCCACCATTTTTTCCAGGTCAGATGGTCACAGCACACAGAACAGGCTGCAACAGAACTTACTAACATTTACTTCATCTAAAGTGAACTGATTCCCAGACACAGGAATACATTTGCTACGGATTGGTTTTGTTACCCAAGATGATTGCCTAGATATCAATGTTTAGATAATGCAGCTTCTAAGGTGGGAAAAAGTGATCTTTGATTAACAGACATTTTTCTTTGATTCTTCTATCTATTACTGAGGTTTTAGGGTGTAAAAATATGTATTTATTCATCAGTACAGCATCAGTACTACTAAAAATACTACTGTATTTTTCTCAATCCCTGACTACTGTGAAAAATGATCACATAGTAGTTATCAAGTACTAATTAAGAAATTCTTAAAGCCTAAAGTACAGAGGGCAATGCAGTTTTTGACATGCACTTAGCTGTCTCGACCTCCATTTATCCTCCAATTTACTCAGCTGAGTTGTTCAAACGCACAACTTAGTTTCTCTGTGTTAGAGTTTTCCAATGTGCTCCTTGGGATTTCAAAACTAAAAAATTTGAGCAAAACAGTTTTAACCTCAACAATAATAGCTTTAGGTCCCTTCTGTCTTGTTACAAAGTACCTTTAAACATGAAGCAATTAAAATGTTTGATGACAGGAAGGATCTTGGGTTCCTGAAGAGGCACCACCTGTGGTCTACCAGTGAAGCTTTAGGGCTGTCTGTCTTCCAAGGTACAGTGCAATCCTGCCTGTGGTGAACTAACTGATATATCAGAATCAGTATAGCCACAAAGAAGAGTAAACTACTTAGACCTAGTAGAGCTAATTTCACTGTTAATATCTTATGCATATGAGTTTTTTCTATCATTAGAATTGTTTCTGCATCTTTCTCTTTATACCCCTCAAGCATGCATACGTCCACAGATACATACACAAACATAGGTATTTTAATATGAAATGGTGAAGATTGATGAAGTTTTTTTTAAATAGGGAAGAAATGGCTTTTTCTGAACTGGCGAGAAAAACCCTTTGGAAAAATGTATTTTAAGGTGATCAAAATTTGTTTTTTACACTTTATCTTATACTGTATGCTTGCAATGCACATAATGACAAGAAACTCAAAATGAAGAGCCACTTAAAAACAGAAAAAAACCCTCTTTTGTTCAGGAGTTGTAAACTTCAGCTGTTTATATTGTCAGAAAACTATTTATTTTAAAAATGAATTTCTGGTGAACTTCAGTCTGTGAATGAATTCTCAGTTCAAAGAACTGCTTAAGATGGAGTTACTGTTACCAAATGCAGTTCTATCTACTGAGCTAAAATTTATCTTACTGAAAAATATAGTTTAATCATTATTTTTGTTGTACTTGAAGCTTATATTTGAAAATTAAAATAGAATAGATTCTCACTAATTGTAGTGACCATACTATTATTTTTACAAATGGTCTTTCTTTTTGTCCACTTTTCAAGTTAATTCCGTGTTACTCAAATAATTCCTTAGGAGAATGAGGTGCATTTACCTAATTACTACAGGTGTGATATTCTCAAATGAAATGATTGTTTTAAAATGAGTGTGGTGCATGCCTTTGGTGTCAAGGAGATTATCTATTTGCCTAGATCTAATTATGTTGAGGGGAATCTCAAATGCAATTAGCTGCTTCTCCCTCTTTCATATGGCAAGAGAAAATTAGCTGCTTAATTAATAATGAAAGCTTCTTGATTTTACCAATGGAAATTAAGTGTGTTGATACTTTAAATAATGATGATGTTTGAAAAACGGTTGAAGTTTACTTGCTTGCAGAATGCTGCACTTGTTTTTATTAAAAATCTACACTCACTGTTTAGATGGGAGATCGTCTTGCCTAACCTTTAACAGTTTAGTCCAAGCTACTCATCAGACACAGTGTTTTGGAGACAAGGAAGATAGCCAGGGATGCACGATGTCAGTGGCTTCTATGCTCTGTTTACAGGACACACAAGGAGTGATACTTAAGTTAACTATGAATTAAATAGGTTTGAGAAACTCTTGAACATATTATTTTTACAGATTTAAACTGAAGTTACAGCTAGTTAGGGTAGCTCTGCACAGTGAAACCTGAAGGACCAATGCATTCCCCAAACATTGCAGTATCTGAGCATCTTCTGGCCACCAAACAGCACATCAGCAGAGTTGTGATTTCCACCTGATGGCAGGTAAGCTGGGAAACTGAGATTCGCATGACCCTAACTTATGTCAAACCTTCTCTGAAAAAGATAGTGAAACACTCATCTACAACACAGGAAAGCATGTACAGTTACAGAAGGAACCATTCAGCTCTTCTGCAACTTTTTTGAAAGGGTCCATACAGGTATGCAGCATCTGAAATGCAGCATCTGCTGCATGTGGGACAGAGGGCTAGGCAAAAAGGACTCTGGCTTCTAACTTCATGGCCACTCACACCACCTTTCTCGCTCTCTGAGAAAGTAGGCACAACAGTAGTAGTACTAATGTAACTTTATCCAAAAAACCATCGGTTTTGAACAGGAATTTTACAGAATTTCCCTCTTCTGAGTCATTCATTAGCACTGTTGATTGTCTGCTGCAGCCCATCTCTGTCCATCACCTTTAAGAGCTTTCTCTCTGTTTTTCTCTACTTATGCTTTCTGTATGTCACTCTCTTTGGAACGTAGACTTGGCTATTATGCATTATTAACTCTTGCACTTTGCATTACTAATCTTTTTTATACTACTTCAGAAATTTGCCTTCTTTTCAAGCTGTGATGCCCAGTCTTCACGTCATCTTTTAAACAAAAATCTTGACATCAAACACCACCACTGCTTTCAAATCTCACATAAGCAGGACTATGGGCTGCTCTTGATGAAGAGGTAAAAGGTTTTAATGGTTGGTTACTGGCTTTCAGCTATGATTAGCAATACATTTTTATCCCACTTTTTTCTTTTTTTGTCTTTCTAAAGGGTTTGGTGGAGTAGTAGTTCATAAGACAAGGGCTAACGGCTTTAAAGTGAAAAACGGTAGGTTTAGACTAAATATAAGAAAGAAATTCTTTACCATGAAGGTGGTGAGGCACTGGAACAGGTTGCCCAGAGAAGTTGTGGATGCCTCCTCCCTGGAAATGTTCAAGGCCAGGTTGGACAGGGCTTTGAGCAACCCAATCAAGTGGAAGGTGTCCCTGCTTCAGAACTCCTTCTCTCCTGCTCTGCTTTTATCAGATAATTCTAAGATGATTTTGATGTATATATTTCCAAGGGGAGGAACTGTAGAAGAGGTACCTGTGTATTGTGTTATCATGTATATTTTACATATAAGGAGGATACAGGAACCAAAGAGTTTCATTACCCTGAATACAGACTGCATATTATTCTTCATCTTTCTCCTCTGGAATGTCCAAGTTTGCATAGTAAGGAACTCATGTAGACACAGCACATGGGAGGCTTACTTTTAATCTTACACAAAACTTCACAATGTTGGAATTTGACCAAATTCTTAAAAGAGCTTTTAACATGTCCAGGGTTTATAAAATTCACACAGATTTAGCATATTTTTCTCTGACTTCAGTTATGTCTTTCTCGCTGCTGCAAGGAATTGAATATTTAGAACAAGCACATACCACTAACACAATTACAAGATCTTTTAATGAAACTATTTCTATGTAAAAGCAATAGAATAATCAGATGTAAAAAGGCATCTTGATACATGTATCTGGTGTGTATCGTGTGCATATTTCTCTGCTACAATTTTTCTCTTCTGATTCTTCTTCTTCATTCTCACTCCAATCCCTTTTGTATAAATTTTCAATTTGTTTCACTCTTCATTCCCTTAGGAATCTTTCTCTATGTCATCTTATTTATTCCTTTCTTAATAGTCTAATTACGTTCAACTTCAATGTGTATATCCAGTCCTTTAATGGTTCATCAAATTTTGAAGACAACTAAACAAGATTGTTTACTGTTATTACAATACCCTTATTTTACTGCATATTTTGAGCATGTTTACTATGCCACATAAAATATTCATCTATGAGTGTTTTACTTTATAATCACATCTTCTGTCAAGGCTGTTTTCTTATCCGAGAGGCTAGGTAAGCTGCAAATAGGTACGACTCAAGATGCTTAAACCAGGCGATGTTCTTTGGGACAGTGTACTTGGTTAAAGAAAACTTTTAAAAAATCCTCCATACCCTGGAGGTAGAATTTGTCAAGATGCTCACATAATTGAAATTTTCTATGGCTGTTAAGAATCAAGAGGATGGTAGTTCTTCCCTCCTAATGAAATCTCACTGCCAGATTTGTATGACATTTCGTGATCCAAGCTTAATTTGTTATACATTGTTCTCAGAAGGTGAGATGAGATTACATGGACCCATACATTAGTCGGAAGATTTATTTTACACTTACCCACTCAAAGTTCCTTTCTAGTTATTCAAACAGAATAGAGCAATCTTGATTATTTAATCTCTCTACATCAGCGTTTTTTCCACAGAGCACTTCACAGAAATATTATAAAATTTCACAATTAAAAAAGCAATTAAAAAGGATTATCAAAATCAAAGTTGATCTTTAATTACTGCCTATATCTAGATCTTTATTCCATGATATACCAGATAAAATACTCTTAAAAATGCTTTGTTAATAGCTTTTTATTACTGAGAACATAAGAAATATCAGTCTTTTGAGGCATATCCCTTTTTAGCTCAATTTCATTTTCAGGTTGTCATCTAAAACTTTATTTCCATCAGTCTTGCCTTGCTATAGCTGAGTAAGCCATTCCTTTATCTTCTGCCCACCATAAGAACTGGCCACCTTGCAATGACTTGGGTAGCATGGTGAAAGTAGAGCTGTAATTCCTCCAGTGAAAAATTAGTCTCTATCTCCACCTTAGTGAGCAAATCTCTTCTGGCATTAGTTCAGTTAGGTCTGCTCATATGGATGTCTGCAATCAATTTTTGGTCATTCGGACTTCTAAAAATATTCCGGGCCATCACTGCTCTTTTTTCTCAGATCAGTGCTGGGTGTGCTAGAAGTCTTTGCAGTTTTACAGTTATTGTTGGAAAATAGCTGCTGTTGAGCAGAAGCAATATCAAAATATCAGAAGCTTCTTCAAGGATGATTTCAGACTGACTAGCTGTAGTATCTGGACGAAGAGTAGAGAAAAGAAGAAAAAATGCTGGTACATGGGACTGTTCTCTGTCTGAACATATTCACATTAAAGACTCTATCAACAGTAAAAAATTCTTCAGCTTTTCTCTGCCTCTCTTCTGTTAGGAATAATGGTGCAGGATTCATAAGTGATATGCCTTATAGTTCATGTTGCTTAACCCACAGAAACCTGTTTTTATCCATATGGCAATAAAACAGTATTAGAGGACACTTGTAAAAGCATCCAGTACCTACACTCCAGGTTTTGTCTTTGGGTTTGACAGTGGGATTGCATCATCTCGGAAAAATTCATGCACAAGTCCATTTTATAGTCAAATGTCTGCCTGGCTACAGGTGGTGTCAATGTCTTGTCCTTTGAGTATCTGGTGACAGGTTGTCCTAAGCAAACCTTCAAAAAGCCTTAAAAGAGGCTCATGTCAGCTATAGGAAGAAAAGGTCCTGTTCTTTCTTTCTAAAAGTCCTCAGTGGTCTGACTTTGCAAGTCCTCATAGAAATGTGAAGTAGCCTATTCATGCAGACAAACACACTGTATCCTGTATTACACTGTTCATATTTTGATCATAAGTAGTGACAAAAGAGGTCAGCGTCTCAAATGAAAGGCAACCTGAATTCTGCATTTTTAAAGCATTGTTGCTGAACTCACAGGAGATATTAAGACACACGAGAAATAATGAAGATATTTTACTTATTAAGTTTTTCTTCATTGAACCTTTTGTAGAATAGAAGAGTAAATTCACAACAAAGAAGGAATTTCCATCACATTATCCAGACCTCTAGATATGAACAGAGTTCAGATGAAAATAATCTAGATCTTACTATTTTGAAATGTTCTGATGACCGGCATCATAACAGGACTGGTGACATCTAGGAATGTGATAGAAAAGAGAAGAAAAAAACTAATTATCTTCTTGTTTATACTCAGTAGAGGCTAGAGGTCTTAAGTAATATAAACGATATGATCATGGTCATAAAGAATAGAAAATTGTTTTGTCCTGGACAATGCTACACTCAGCCATAAGGTCACCAAGTCTCTCACCCTCCCAAGAAAGGATCCCCTCTACCTAATTCTTGACTAATATTTAGGAAGGCTAAAGAAAACATATCCCCCCGATGAACAAGGTTGACAACCTCATATCAATAGATGAGGAGAAGGCTGAGATATTCAACAACTTTTTTGCCTCAGCCTTCACTGGCAACCTCTCTCCTCATCCTTCCCCAGCTGACAGACTGCAAGATGCGGACTGGAGGGGCAAAAGCCCTCCCACTGTAAGGGAAGACCAGGTTCAGGACCATGTGAGGAACCTCAACGTACATAAGTGTATTGGATCTGAAAAGTTGCATCCCAGAGTCCTGAGGGAATTAGCTGATGT
>Ga0181612_157322_pt1 | contig 12614 bp, 7 predicted proteins | sample HoacroProtozoa21_FD_119630 | JGI IMG/M metagenome (GOLD analysis project Ga0181612, IMG submission 119630) | Hoatzin crop microbial communities from Cojedes, Venezuel. Combined Assembly of Gp0051906, Gp0051904, Gp0051908 | reverse complement strand
TAATTAATCACTCTATAAATTGTGTAACCAAACTGTAATAAACGAAGCTTGCTTATCACTCACATTGAGTCGGCTGCATTCTTCCGCCGCTTCTCCAGGTTCGCGACCCTCGGGGCAGGACTTAGCCGATCGCCCCGACAAAGATCTGAACAAAAGGAATGTGACAACAGCTTAGCCAGAAGGATTGTCCGTACTTGTTCTGTGACTGTACATTCTCACCTAAGGTCTGCCAGCTTTGAGGGTAGTGCCAAAGATCCAGAATATTAAAGCACTGTTACTCCAGGTACAGAGTGACCAAGCCTGTCCAACAAAGCAAAAAGACAGAAGTTCCTTGTTGAACTAACAAACGAGGGATTTCGGCAGTATTGAAGCACGTTGTACTAAACCAACATTAACAGCACTGTACTTTGAAGCACCTACAGAGGTATAAAAGTCCCAAGTAAAGCCCTGTACATCAACCATCTATCACACTTGGCTACTGCAATGTAACTGCCAGAACTGGAACTAACATTGAACTTGCTTGAAGTTGCCTGCTACTTAGGTGACAGAGGATGAAGAGAAGGCAGAGTTACTGAATGACTGCTTTGCTTCAGTCTTCACTGCTAAGGCCAGCCCTCAGGAATCCCAGGCCCTGGAGGTAAGAGAGGACGCCTACAGAGAAAGGAAGATCTTCCCTTGGCTGAGGAGGATTGCGTGAGAGATCATTTAAGCAATATGGATGCCTACAAATCCATGGGCCCCGATGGAATCCACCCACAAGTGCTGGGGGAGCTGGCAGATGTCATTGGTGAGCCACTCTTCATCATCAGTTTATCCAGTTTCCCTCTGGCTTTTTTTAAAGGTCTTAATCTTTGGAAGCATAATTGGAAGGATGTAAGACCTCCGAGTAGAAAGAAGTGGCATAAAACTACTGCAGAGTAAGAAAAGTGTGAAGAAATTGACCTGTGACCAAAGAATCAATATGGAACAGGGAAGTAACAGGTGACAGAGTGGAAGTGATCAGAGGCAATTTGTCAAATTGGCTTTCTCCCATACACAATTTGCACTTTATGGATAAGCACGATCATTCGATATAAATACCAGGTAAGCATATTCACAAACAATGTGTGAGTTAATATGATTTCTCCATTAGATGCTTAAATAAGCTTAAATAAGGATGTAAGTAACGCCTTGTGCACAAACGTCTGTAGCATGAAAACGGGAAAGACGTTATTTGACTGGGCTAAAAGGCAGCAAAGAATCAAAGTGCAGGAATAGTTGCAATTTCCTGAAGTATCCACAGTGGAACAGAATAAAGATGAAGTGGAAATTCTGGGAGTTGTTGAAAGCACTGGACAAGTGGATTAGTCCTTGAAAATGATAGCAAAGATTGTAACTTGGTAGAGGAAATTTGAGACTCGTGTGCTTAATCAGAAGGGAACTGCACACCAAGGGGAAGAGGATAGCAAAAGAATGGCAGAGAAGAGGAGGAAACTTCAGAGAAAATGAAAGAAAGGACATCTGAGACCACCTAAGTCCGCAGAAAACCTGCAAGAGATTAAGATGCTCTTCATTTCCAAGTTTACCAGTTAGATCACTGTGCAACCACACTTCAACTAGTGTTCACAAAAAAGTACCTTCCAAACAGAACAGATCTCAAGGAGAAGTAGTTGAGACAGGACCTGTCTGGAGGCTATGTGTACAATTGGCTAATATGTTTTATCTGACACATGCACACATATAAGGCTTAAGTCAGACATTATAACCTAGTAGGTTACAACGCACAAAGGAAACCAAAGCCAAACGAAACAGGCTCTCTCCAGTTGCATATTTTCCACTCCTTTCACCAGAGATATGTCTGTGTCTTGTAATAACAAAACCCAAAACAAAACATCTTACGTGCAATTAAAATGGTTAGTTTACTAGTCTCATTTGCTAGTTAACTACCATGTTCCTCCTCTTACCATTTTCACACCTCTTTTAGTTGAGTAGCTTTTTGTTAGCTGTGGAACAGATAACGTGTCCCATTAGTTATTTCTATTTTAAAAAGAAGTGTATTTTTTAAAAATCTGCACTTTTCAATATATGAATAACATTCGGGATGGGATTTCTTCTATATAGTATTTGTCCCTCATCCCTCATTGGAATCTTTATGGTGACTCTACAGGTCCATTAGGTGCAAAATTAAACTATTAATTGGGAAGTATTCAGAGGAATCAGTAAGCCCAACATTCTTTCAGGGACATCTTATACCCTTCAATGTACCATATCAAGATGCTTATTATTGTAGCATTGGTCAGATGACAACATTTGCTAAGACAGCACTGGTATTTCTATATAAAACTTTGGGATTTTTCGGTTAGCTCTTTAATTCCCCTAGAAACAAAGATTTCTTCCACACTGGTTGTAGACTATTGGCAACAGCAACAGGACAAGTGAGTAAATCCACTAATGCATCAATGTGCTTTATAGACAGCAAAGTGACTTTGGCTTCAGACTGACCCAACCACCAGACAAAGAGGGAAATGATACAAAGCCTGTGCTTGGTAAAACAAAGTACAAGGGACCAAGGATCCATAAAATGTGGGAAAATGACAAAGCAAATATTTTGCCCTACAATAATTACTCTGTAATTCCACTGAAATAATGACTAACAGCAGAGTTAACACCATATAGATATCCTGGTGTTTCAGGAGAGAGATAAAGAGACACAGGAAGAGAGAAAGAGAAGGAGAGCAAGGAAGAGAAGGAGGAAGGGAGGATGGGAGGGTAAGAGAGACGGAGGAGATAAAGAAGGAAGGAAACTCAAGAAATGATCTTGATTTCAGAATTACCAGAATTAATAGTTCTCCAGAATGGTAAAATCTTTTGATATTTTTCTTTTAAGTGAATTTGTTTGGAAATCTTTAGCTGTGTGTAAGAAGAACCTGCCAGCAGGATATACTCAGTTTAAATGCATATAGCGATGACATATTGGCTAACACACACAGATGATAGCTGGGATTTAATGAGCTGTTTGGCTCCATGTGCTTACCACCCTGAAGGCTCTGGCTCGCCAGCAAGTACCTCATGTAAAGAGCAGTTCACCTCCATAGCTTCTTGTACTGGATCCTCAGCCATCTTTCTCAGCCTCTATAAACACTGAAACACCGACTCACCTTGATGGTCTGACAACTCCTCACTAGACTCCGTGATTTTTTTCTTTTAGGATTTTAAACCTTTTCGTGTTGATGTTTCCCATTTTGAATCCAGAGCTATTAGCAATATTTGTCTCAAAAATACTTTTTCTATCTGTTATTTTACATTTTGCATATTTCTACAGACTTTATCACAAGACTTTGTCTCATGGCTTAGCCATTTTCTCAGCAACCAAGGCCAGGCAATGGGATTATATCAGAGCTGTCCCTTGGATCTTGGAAACACATGGATCCAATTCCTGAGGGGGCTGGGGGAAATTTATGGATGGGTTTCAAGGGAAGAAGGATACAAAACTCAGGTAGCACTCTCAAGAATTTCAAATAGACATCTGACCATTCACTTTACTGAAACTACATGAATTTACACCACCTGAATATCCAGTCCACTGAACTGGAGTGGAAAATCTATTTCAACAATGTGTAACCCTCCATCTTCCATAGTTTGCCATTGGTGTGGTGATATCTGCACAATAAGTTAGTTCAGGTAATAAGAAATCTTTCATCTGCGTATCCATGACATGGTTTTTGCAAGAATTTAAAAAAACCCAAAACAAACAAAAAACCCTGAATCCAACCAAAAGCTATTTTATAATAAAAATTAATAAATAAAGAGGATTTTATCAATCCTGATAATGCAGAACTCTATACCTAGTTGATTTTCCAGTGGTCATGAAACTAAGCAACAGTAAGGTATCTCTGTATAATTCTCTGCAGTACCTCAGTTTGGTCTGCTCTGTCTGATAGAGTAGAATACTTTAGTGAAGTCTATTGTGGCTTAGTGGCATGAACAAGGTAAACTACTTAGGTGTCTAGAAAATGTCATTTCTTTACATTCTGAATTGTCATTTGAATTTCACAACTCAAGAGACAGAAATTAGAACCTCTTAATTTGGGGATTAATTTTATGGTGTTCATAGATTTCAATGTAACTCTCTGTGGAAGCAATATAAGTGCAGAATTTTTCAGGATTAGGACATTACTGATTCTTAAAACATAATGCACTGAAACTCAAAGAAATATTAATAGATAATAGCATTCTTGTTGCAAATTCTGCCTATGGTAGATGATGATATAATATGGAACATGCAGTAATTGTCTTCTCCAGATGGGAAATCCTATGAAAAATAGTTTTATTTGTATTCATCAATAATACATCTGCTTCCAGACACATTCGTTTCAAAGACTTTAATGTTCACATCATTAATTTCAATCCATGGTGGAATGCCTAAATGAAAACAAAAAGACAGTTGTCAAAATTGTAACTATAAAAATTGTTATATGCAATCGTATGTCAAGGTTTGATGGCTTTTATATTTGGTCTTCAAATTTTCAACAAAGTAAACGGAATTAGGACATCTGTCTTCTAAAAGAAGCTCTGACATAAACAGATGTGTGATGCTCACTGGTTTTCTGGAGGGAGATTCTCAGACATTAGACATACAAAGGAGGTAAAAACATTTTGATTCATTTGTAAAATGAAAAAATCATGTTTTACCATTCTTTGAATACTTGTTGATATCCCCTGTAAGTAAAAAAAATTAATTGCTCTTCATGATTATTTTAGGAATTGTAAAAACAGTGACTTAAAATTTCCATAAAGTTGCACTCATTCATTGGAAATATATTGCTTTATAATATTTCCTTCAGAATTTTCACCTGTAAGGCTTGTGATTTTTTTTCAAAAAATTCTGAAATTGCTAGAATAGAAGTCGTTGGGAAAATACAGGAATGTTGGAGACACAGGTTCTAGTCTGTCCTCTTGTGCAGGTGAGCGTTGCAGCAGTGGTGATTTATCCAGATGTTTAACAGACCTGTTCTGGAGTGAGTTATATGACATCTTTCATGTAAGGTCTGAACAGGGGAAAAAGAAAAGGAAGGGTACAAGCCTAATAGTTTTCTCAAAATCGATTTTTTTTGAGACAGACACTGAAATTCTTACCTTGCACTTGTGAAAATAAGAATAAAGGGAAATAAATGGTTGTATGTAAGGCATTTATATTGCTGAATTTTCTGAACAGCTATGCAAAGCACTAGGTATTTTCAGATTTATAAAAATTAATGAATAAATAGCAAGTACTGTACTCAGCATTGAAAGATGTAAAGCCATGCTTTGATGCAAAGTCATAAACTGGGAAAAATTCTGTTACAGTGCTGAACAATGGGCCATATGCCATAATTAATCTCTTCCAGATTACTGTGAATATAGGAAAAATAAACTCATATGTTGTGATGGGATCCTGAGTCAGCAGTGTAGGTTTTAGACAGAAGTTTCTAGACCTCGTCTTTATGTCCCAAGAAGACAGAAAGGGTTTTAAATACATCCACCTCACAAAAATACCAAACCAGATTTTATGTGATCATAAATCACAAACACTTGAAAATAAGTGAATGAAAATTCACCTTCTGCTCACTATGCCATTGAAAGCAAGTTCTTGCTTCTGGCCTTTTTCTGTAGTTGACCAAGATTACTAAGTATCAGAAACATCTTCTCAATTACCTCTGGTCCTCATGATGGCCTGTCTGTCACCTTGGGGGTCTGGCTGCCTGCTGTCTCATCTGAGGCATTCTCTAGGTCTCCCTGCATGAAATTCCGGCTCCTGCCTGTATCCTGTGCCTTTCTTTTCATCTTTGTCTGTCGTGTCCTACAGACTCTCGGAAATGCCCTTTCCCATTTCTTCTGGTGCTCGCAACATGAACCATAGTCTACCTCCCCTTTTTTAGAGTTTCAGTTGATCCAGTCAGTTCTTACAGAAAAACAACAGGTAACTATCCCAAATAAATGATGCAAATATCCTTGCTTCCGAATATCAATTTAATTATTTGTTCGCAATTATTTTCTGCATGAATTTCTGAAAGGTGCTCTTTTTCTTAGACTTTTACTCCCAAAATTTAAGAGAGACTTAGATAACTGGTTCTAACCTCATGTACCTGACATTCTCAGTAGATGATCCTTGCATAGGCACGACATTTTCTCCTGGTCTCTGACAGAGCCTGAGCAAGACAGAGCCTGTCTTTGGTGACCTTATGATTAGTGAGGCTGGTACAAGGCTGAAATTCTGGATTTCTCTTTGGAAACAACAGATGAGTTTAATTAAATGGCTAATGGTCTAACAGGTTTGTGCTAGGGAATTTTCTGCAGGCAAGGATAGCTCCCTTATATTAGTGGTAGCAGAAGGTGATACGTTTAATCACTAGTTAGGGCAGACACATTTCGCCTGTTGTGGCTTCACTTCAGGACAGTGGCTGCATTTGGTAAAGGTAAAAGGAGCAAAGGAAAGTAATATTTTAAACCATCACACCAAGATTCACTCAAATACATCTGTCAGGGTACAGTGCTGTGACATTTGCACCAGTTCACGTTGACTATTTGGAGCTTTACATTGGATTTGATTCTTTTGACTGTCTAGGTTCCTAGAGGACAAACAATGTGCATTATAAAAATGACAATTTAAGGAGTTTAATTTAGAAACCAAGGGGGAAAATGTGCCAGGTTAGGAAAAATAAATCCATCAACCAAATTTATTTCTTACAGACTAGAAAGTACTATCTCTGAATAATGGTACTTCTTGAAATGAAATGTTAGTGCCAGTGCCTGAAGATTTTCATTATTGATGCACTTATTTCAAGTGCATTTCTTCCAAAAGCATAAGTGTCCTGTTTAATATTTCCTGCCAGAATTAGTGTTTGAAACATGCTGAGGCTCAGTTATGGTAATGGCAACCCAGCTTTTGTCCTCGTAATATTTCAGCATCTACCCTTAGCTGTGCAGTACAGAATTTTAAATCACTACATGTGTCAGCAAGCGACCTGGATGTATTCAGACCTTTGAGGGATATACATGACATTGTTATTTACCAACTGCACATGAAAATGCATGGAAGACAATTTTCACGACCATTTGGAAATCCCTATCTTCTCTACCCAATAGCTGGAACTCAAATGCAATGTCTTAAATAGTTCCAATGACAGGGTTGTTTGTGTCAGTTCAGGTTGCTTAACTTATGGAACACTGTGCCTGAAAAAAACAGACGCATACTTTTTAATATCTTTGCTGCTAAACAAAACAAAACAAAAAGATCTTACTGTAATTTTGTTACATTAAAAGTAGCAGTACATGGAGGTAGACATGAAAGCTCATTTTTCTCAATAATTCTGACTCAGTCCTAGAGAGAAAAGTTAGTATTATCAGTCAATTTTGCATTGTACAGAATTGTTCAAATTAACACAACATTTCTGGATATGAAATAGACACTTCTCTGAATTACTTAAGGCCATAAGTAATAGGGTTGTGAATATCATGAGTTCATATATGTTTCTGTTCAAGTCAGGTGCAAAGAAAGAGATGTCTTATAGTATGTATACTATAGACTTAAGAATCAGAAAAAATGTTTATAAAATATTCCCTGCTATTGTTCTAGAAACTTTGTGAAGCCTTTTAATCTACCTTCTTTATTTTCCTTTTAGTGAACACTTCTGCCATCAGAATTCTGCAGATCAAACTGGGCGAGGGCTCTGGATTCAGTGTCTCACAAGATCACAACAGTTTCAAAGCGATATTGTGAGATTAAATATGGCAGGAGATAAACATGGCTATGTCATAAAACATTACTGTTAACAAACACCCAAGTTAAAACTCTTTATTTTTTCAAGATAAAAGGCAAACGAACGTGGAAATATCAAAGAGGACTGCATTAGGGTGGAATTTTTTCAGCGCTAAACGTAAAGCACGCTCATTATTTCTAGAATTCTGCTGGCTTCAGTGCAGATTTTTTTCTTCAATTACTTCTCATGCATGTTCAGACTAAAGAAATATGTTATTTTTACCAAAACATAGTAGTCATGGGACTCACTTCTAGCTCCTACACTGCTCCGAGTATATAACCCAGCTTTGCACTGAGAGAAGAACTCCTCAGGACAAACCCACAGTTTGCTTCCTCTGGTCAATATGTTCTCAGGCCAGCAGCTCAGGCAGTAATTATCGTGATGGATGAACATAATATTTTCCTATGAACATCATGAAGAAGAAATGAGAGTCCTATTCTGAGACAGTGCCAACTGCGAAGAATGTTAAAAAGGACTTATTTTTCTGTTGTAGGCTTTTACCATGACAAAACTCCTAAATCATTTGATGCAAGCCTGAGATGCAACACAATCTAATTTTCTTAACAGCATTTTTATTCAAATCTTTCCCAGAAAGATTTAGTAAATGTAATTGCACTAGTTCTTGTATGGATGTACATCAGGATCCATTTTGTTTGTATTTCTTAAATTCTGTCTTGTAAATAATATCCATATCAAATATCTTCAATTTTAAGGTATTAAAGTGGAAAGTTATGTATTTTTTAAGTCAGTCTGTGACTGACTCATTAGAGGAGTATTCTTCATCTTCACCATTTCAAAGGAGGTACTACAGTGTTTTACATAAAGGCAAGAAAACCAAAAGTGTAGGGAATGATCAAAGAAAGGGGAAAAAAAGGATTTATTGCATTTTAGGCTACAACAGCTGGGGTTTTTTATCACTTTGCAGGAAAAGGCTTAGTACACCTGAATTTTTTAATCAGAAATTCAGGCAATTCACGGAACCCTTCTGTTCAGTTTCAAAGATGTTGCATGAGTGTGAATGCTTTCTCCAATATTTTCTCCTTTCTTCTCTCTACCTTTGTTTTTTCCCCCCATGTAGATTTGAGTGGCATATTATCCATTTCTATACTGCCGCGGCACATTTACATCATAGAAACACATCAGCTTTTGATGTGGTCATGAAGGTCCGAAGATTTGTTCTTCTATACTAACACTCTATTTGTTGTATAGAATAAAGTGAGGACAATTGCCTACATGGGGTTTGATATTATTTACTTCACGAATTGTGTCTTCCTACTCAAATTACTGTTCTTGTTTTTTGTTTCACTATAATTTATACTATTTTTTCCTTACTTTCTGTAAAAAAATACTTATCTAAGTGTGTCTTACCAGCCTCACTTTGGAACCTGGATAGAAAGAAATATTTCTGTTTAAAAAAAACAACACAAAACCTGAAAAATTGTTTAGAGGCATTTAATTTTATCTTACTGATATAATCTGGGAGGTGAAAGGGACACAGTGCTGTAAACAGCAAAAATTTATCAAGTTTGTATTCATCTCCCGTGTTACTGTTATTTGCAATATTGTTGTTGGTGACAGTTGTTAATTTAGGGCATTTCAGCTTTTAGGAATATTTGATCTAAAAATTAGATGTCTCAAGCCAAATCTGAAGTCCCAAGGAGCTTCTTTTGGGCAAAAATGTTGCCCTTGGGCTCATCTACTCTTTTCACCCTTCCCCACTCCTGTTATTTTAATGCTTCTCTTGTTTCCTTCACCAGACTCGTTTCCATTTATCAGACTTCTGTGAGAAGAATATGTTCACTTCAGTGATTCTTTCTTTCTGTTTCACAGAATCACAATATCATTATGTTGCAAGGGACCTCCTGATATTGTTCATACCAAGGTCACCTACAGCAGGCTATCCAGGACAAGTCAAGTTTTAAATATTTCATGAACAGTCACTTCATGATCTCCCTGGGCAACCTGTTGCAGTGTTTGACCACCCTCGCATGAAAAAAGTGTTTTCTTGTGTTTAGATGGAATGTCCTGTTTTTTTAACGTGCACCCATTGCTTCTTGTCCTGTGAGTGGGTGCTACTGAAAGAGTCTGTCTTCTTTACACCCCTCATCAGATATTTATATACATGGATGAGATCATCCCTGAAACTTCTCTTCTCATGGCTCAATATTCTCAACTCTTAGCTTTCTTATCTGTCGTCGCAAGACAGATGCTCCACTCCCTCAATAATCATGTGCTAGACTTACTCCAGTATGTCCATGTCTCTCTTGTACTGGGCAACCCAGCACTGTACACAGCACTCCAGATGTATTTTACTAGGACTGAACAGAGGGGAAGGATCACTTCCCTAGACCTGCTGACAATGTTCTGCCAGCCATCCCAGGAGGCTGCTGGTATTTGCCACATGAGCACATTGCTGGCTTCTGGTCAGCTTGGACTGACCAGAATTGGGGTCAGTTGGGGGTCCACCAGGACTCCCAAGTCCTACTCTGCCAACCTGTTTTCCAGTTGGTAAATCCCAGCCTGTCCTTTGCTTGGAGGATGGACTAGAAGGCCTTTAAAGGTCCCTTCCAACCCAAACTATTCTATGATTTATTCCACCCCTGTGGCAGGACTTCACATTTCCCCTTGCTGAATTTCATGAGATTCCTCTCTGCCCATTTCTCCAGCCTGTCCACCCATCTGTTCTAGAAATTAGGTCTCCTGGTTTTGTATCATGTGTGAACTTGCCAAGGGTGCATTCCAACCCATGGCACAGGTCATTAAGAAAGATGTTAAACAGTATTGGCTGCAGTATTGCCTTATAATCTTCCAAAAACTACTTTATTATTGATAGCATGTATTCTAGTCTGCAATGCCTGTTTAACTAGCTAACATTTGATCTTTCTTCTATAATGCATGATGACTGCTATTGTAATGGTTTCAATTAAAGAATAGCAGGATACTATTTTCCCAGATGTTTGCCAAATACCATGCAAAACCCCCACGAAATGAAATATTTTTTTCAGTTGTCTCAAGACAGATATGTATCAGTTAGAGAAAATCTGGAGCTTAGTAAGAATATTAAGACATTTAGAAGACATGTTAAAGTTGAAAAATTTAGGGATATTTAATCTAGACAGAAGACTGTGAAGAAAGACATAGTTGCAGTCTTCAAATACATAAAAATATCCACAAACATGAAACAAATGAGTTATTCTTCATTTCTATTCTTTCTGGTGTGAGTACAATGTGAAGTCACATATTAAAAGAAATTAATACTTGACTTAAGGGAAAACATTCTAACGATTATAATAGGGGACAACTGGAGCAGAGACTGTGGTCTTTAATATTTAAGGCTTCAGAACAGGTTAGGAAAATATTTTAGGGCAATGACCTAGATATTTGGGGCAGAGATGCTCTCCCGAGGACTGATGTGTCTTTAATTCCTGTGATTATGACTGTTTCCATTCCATTTGTTGCTCATGGGTTTTGACCTCTTTTAATTTCTGAGTGTCAAGGGTAGTCTTAGAAAGCATAAAATGACTGGAATGTTAGAGTAAAAAACAGCTGAGCCATTTTTAGAGCAATTCAGCAGTTATGATAGACTTGGCTTAATACCTTCAGCACGAACATTATTCAGCCTTGTAGCTGAACGCTTGGTATAAAGAGATAGAAATTTATGTCCATCTCCCAGTCAGAAGAGGACAAAAAGACTAAAAAGTATAGTTCACAAATTTACCTGAGCTGCTGCTTTTTTACTGCTAAGCATAATTCTGCCTTAGATAATCACCTTTCAGCATTCTGAATGAAACAGGCTGCACAGAGCTCAGATTTTAGTACGCAGTAAAAAAAGCAGAAATCAGATCCATGTTGAAATGGCAGCGTAGTGACAGAACGTAGATAGTAGCAGTTAGGAACTTCAATCAAAGGCTGTAAGGTCAGAAGAAATGTTCTCCTCATATTAAATACCACTTGAGTAGCACTCAAATAATCTTAGATATAAAAAAAAATCAGTAGAAAAATTCATTTCCATGACAAATAGATAAATGAGAAAATTGAGCGTAATGAAACCACTGCTAAGACTGCAAGCTATTTACTAATAGCAAATAAAACTGAAAATGAGCTAAATAAGTTATCTGTCTACTTGCCATGCCACAGTTTTATTCCTGGAGTGCTTTCTCAGAGAAAACATATTTTTATACATGACAATTCAGGGAATACATTTCTACTGGGGACAAGTTTGTTTCAGATGCATTTCTTTTTCAGAAAAAGAAAACAAAAAGGCTAAAAGTTAGTTTTGAATAAATATTCAGAAAAAATTACATGACACAAGGTTAATAAGACAGAAAAAAACCCCTTTTTTTTAACATTAGTCCAGTGGTAACCGTCTTTCTCCTTTGTTTCTGAGGATGTGTTTTTATTTGCTCTTCTTGTTCTGTCCCTGACATCTGTCTGTTTCTCACATCAAGTCCAAATTGCAATATTCATCTGGACCGTCACAAACCTGCATATCTTTGCTAAATGTATGACATTTCTTTGTGCCCCTAGCTTCTTCACACGTGTTTCTCTTACTCCAGTCTTTGTCATCCCACTTCACAATTCAATACCTGAAGATGTCTGTCTGTATTTCAAAGTACACAGTAATTTAAAGCTTTAAGCGTATAGGCAAGTAAAGCAACAAGTTACCGTTGGCTGGTAAGGTGCCGTGATTCATCTTTCGTACGCTCTTACGTTTTTCAGATTTGAGGTAGTTCACTTAGCTTTGCACAGAGTAAAACACTGATACAGAATCACAGAATCACAAAATATTAGAGGATGGAAGGGACCTCTGTGAGTCATCTAGTCCAACCCCCCTGC
>Ga0181612_125275_pt1 | contig 12614 bp, 6 predicted proteins | sample HoacroProtozoa21_FD_119630 | JGI IMG/M metagenome (GOLD analysis project Ga0181612, IMG submission 119630) | Hoatzin crop microbial communities from Cojedes, Venezuel. Combined Assembly of Gp0051906, Gp0051904, Gp0051908 | reverse complement strand
GAAAGAGCCAACATACAGGGCGATTTTAAATTTCATCTAACATAGTATTTTTTGCTGTACTTTTCTCAGAGAGAAACTGAAATGGAAACAGAGAACTTGCAATTGAAGAACATTATTTATTGATCACTGTATTTCTAAATACACCGCACATACTTGCATATGGAGAATGCAACTGTAACATCTCTCTTTACCAGGAAGGTAAGACCTTAGGAGGTCTTCTCTGCTCTTTCCTTGGGCTTGAAACTTGTAAATGATGAGTAAGCAAAAAGATATTGAAACAACACAAGATACAGTTTAAACAGAAAAACTCAAAAATCAAAGACTGAACAGGAAATAAATGGTTACTTTTCTGTGCTGTACCTTCAGTAGGCAGTACAAAGTATTCTTCTTCTTCTGCAACTTATTATTTTAATTTAGAAAAAAAAGGGAGGGTTTTCTTCGATGTTGCTAACAAAAAGCTCAATTAATCACAGGTTTATTTTTGAAGAAATATTTTAGCTCATACTTAAATGCAGACAACTACAAAAATTATATATATTTTAAATAGCAATCAATACAAAATAGGAGAAGTCTCATTAAATGCTGCAATACCAGCTCTACTACTGGATACTCATTATAATTTGTTGACATTAAGCAAGATCCTGAACTTTCAACAAGTTCACAATTGTTTCATGCGTAATAGACCATACGATGGACTCAGCTGATCCTCTTAAGAATCAAGCAAATCACAGTTTAGAAGAGTTGAGCAAAGCTTAATAGAGTGCATTTTTCCCCACCGGTGGAAATCTAATCAAGTATTTTTTTTTCCTGAGGTAAGACAAAGAACAGCTGACCTTTTTGATCTCAAACTAGAATAAATCATTCCTCTTGGATTTCCTTCTGCTGTATGCACTCACTAAACAAGACTTTATTCTGTGGTGCTAGCACGTCGTAAGACACATGCTTTCTATTCACTGTTCCTTGGAGTTTGTTTTTCACTGTAAGCAGAAGGCTTAACTTTAAACAAATGCTCAACACTAAGAGTAACAAAACACCTTGATTACATGCGTATAAAGTAACCATAACTAAAAAATGGGAGTCATGCTACACCTAGAAGCCAGGTATTTCTGTTCTTTTGTTATTCATCACATAACTTAATACTTCATAACTTTCAAACTACAGTAAGTGCTTTTTCATTACTTTTTCTGGACAACGTAGGTTTTTTGTCTCAGAGCAGGGGGGCAGAGAAGAGAGCGAGAGAGAGGTAGGGAGGGGATAGGAACCAGGTTCCTTGAGAAGTCCATTAAAAACCCAACCTTATTGATGTGCAAAATTAAGTAAGGTAGACCATCTTTCACTAGACAGTGTTTAGGAAAAGTATTTAATCTGGGTAAATAACTATGTTTTCCAAAACTAGTTCTTCTAGTCAAGAATGGCACTTTCCAATTAAAATGCTTTCAAATGTCATTTTTGTAGCTAGCAAGAACAAAAATTTTATATAAATATTATAAAAGGCACATGTATGAAATTCTCTAAGTATTACACATGACCTGAAACTTGAAAAAAATCATTGAATGGTTTTCTTTGCCAGTTCCTAAAGTACTGAAAAATGCCTCTACACCTAAAAAGACATTCAAACACACTCAGGCAAAAGACATTTACTTTAAATGTAGGGGCATATACAAAAGTTCATAGAAATTTTCCCCCTTTGGGGTTATTTTTGAGAAGCCCCCAGTTATGAGCAAATTCAGATATTAATGCACATTGTCATGCAGAAATGAAAGCAACAGTGCATTTCAAATTATCTGAAAAATAAAACCAGGCTTTCCTAAAAATGACATCTCCAAAGACTTTGAGTGAATTATTTTTCCATAACAAGCTAGGAGGAAATCCCAAGTGTTAGCAGATGACAAGAGTGTTAATGCCATTAACATTCGTTCAGCACTCTGTGTCAATGGGTAAATGATGTCCTGCTGCTCAGGCACTCTGAGAGAGGAAAGCAGGTTCACAGCCATTTCCCAATGCTGAGATCCAACTCGGAGTGTATGCGCTTCTTCCCTAGTGGCCTGCTGTAAGGGATTCTGCAGTACAGTGGTTCGTATAAGAGAATTACCAGTTGATGTTTAGTGTACATAAAATATTTTTTAACATTCTCAGTGCATAAAAGTCCCACACACACTTAAAGCAGACTGCTCCCCAGATCACTTCATTACCACTGAAGTACATCAAGTAAGGAACTAATAAAACTCACATTTAGTTGTGAGGCAACAGTCATTATTAGATGGAACTATGAGCATAAATACATATCAAATGAGTATATATGCCTTTCAAGAAGGCAGCTTTTTTACTTCACAAAAAGGATTCTGTTTTAATGAATGGTGTTCCTTTCTGAAAATTAAAATTAGTTCACAAATCACTGCTGTTCTATTTAATGATAAAATGAATACACAAAGGTTTGAAAATTTTTATCTGCAGTAATTTTTGTTATTTCATTCAAGGTTCTCTTAATTTTGCAATTCTTTAAAAGTAAGCTTTTAATTTTTCACATGTATGCAACCAGTCAGAAAAACCAAGTGGCACCATTTATTGCCCTGGTAGGGAAGAGATTTTAACAAGATTATGTTAAAATCTCTTACTAGGGTAAATGATACAGCTGAAAAACAGAAAAGCTATACACAACCTTCATTTAAGGACACACTAGTACATCCAGGATACACTATATAAATAAATTAATGTAAGATTGTTTATGAACTATGCAACGGTCCAAAAGCAACGCAGCAAAGAGTCACTCTTTAACTAGCAGGATAGCAAAAAGCATGAACAGAACGCCCAGGGATGAAGCAGCGGGCCCTCCCGCCACCCTAGCTCCTCCACGTCTCCCTTCTCAGAACGCCGCTCCTGCCCATTTTCTAGAGGAATAAGTGTTTGTCACTGGGGGTGCATGCCCATCTTGGGAGCAGGGAAGAGGTGGTGTTTATCATTTATTTATCTACATTTCCAAGTGAAGATTAATTAATAAGTTACCTCTATACAACTTTCCACTGCTCCCTCTAAAATAGCCTTTAATTCTGTTGTCTTTAATCTTTCTCAATAACATTTAAAGTTAAACCCCATTAATCTTAATATCTTCCTCATTCCTCAACTAAACAGTCGCGTTTTAAAATCACTAAAAAGAAACCCGCATATACACCTACAGCAACTAACTATAAAATTCAGAGCTTTTCACTTGAAAAAATCTTCAATTAAGAGACATAAAAAACTGAAATAAAACAAGGAGCGGAAGCCAGATTTGTCAGTCTAATTACTTTTCTAAACTGTTGAATCTGAATCCCCAGTTCTGCTTGAACCTGGGCTAAATATAAAAGAAACCTCTCACATTTAAAGTTAAACTATTTACAGTTTGATTTCCAGTAAAGTACAATTCTAGCCATGGATCAGATCACAAAAAAGTTGTCTCAAGAATTGCGCATATGTTTTTAATATAGCACGAAATTCACAGAAAGTATATTTTAATGTATCTCCTTTCTTTTTTTTAAACCATACCATATTCATATGTTACAGCATAGCTGTAATCCTCAGTTTGAAATAAACTATTTGTGGTGGCCAACCACACAGGTCAGCTTCATGATCCCAATGACTTCAGACTGTTACCAAAATCCCTATACAAAGACAGAAAAGCTAAAAATCTAGCATGACAGTAACTAGAAAAAATGCTTCAGAATTCATTTCAGAATCCCACAGAAGTATTTCCATAAAGCTATCTCAAATAGTCCATAGTCTTCACTACAAACAACCTAGACACAAGCTCATGAGATGCAGAACTGTGTCCCAGAAAGTAGTGATCATGGAAGCAAGTCTGAACTGTGTTTACTAATTCAACGTAAAGTTCCACTACAATGATGGTGGTAACAGAGACAGTTCCTTGATAGACAAAGAGATAAATAATATTACATTCTCTACTCTTCACACCTATGAAGCTACAAAATGACTGAAATACTGTATTTAGTGGAAATCAGTATTTCAAATGCATATTAAAAAATACCAGTAAAGACTGGGGATAAAAGTCCTAAACTAAAGTGAATCTACTTTGTCATTGCAGATAGATTTAAGTAACCTGATCACAGTATAAAAATTCTCACACGGAGATAAACATATCTACCAACACGCAGGTCCCAAAAAACTTCTAAGGCTGTTAAATTGTCACAATGCCTAGAAACCAAAACCGTGAGTCAAATCAACATCATTACATATATTTGAGAGAAAAATCATTGGTACAATCGATTACAGATGCAGCAGAACTTATACTAGTTGGAATTTTAAAATGAAGATTGTATACTGTTATACAATACATGCTTGTAGTTAAACAAGAAGGTATGAAGTTGATAGCGACATTATTTGCTGAGACTGTTCTATTATGCTTGAAATCAAATCATGTTATCATACTACATCTTAGTTACTAATCACTTACGAAAGATAGCGATCAACCTACAGCTACATCATCTGAATTTCTTTTATTATATGCATTAAGCCTTACGATCATAAATGGAAAAAACCACCCTTCCGCAGGAAGTCACACTGATGCAATTACAAAACTAACGCACGTGAATGTAAAACTGAATGTGCTTCTGTCATCAGGTCCCTTCATTTAGTTGCTTATAGTCTTACTCTAAATATAAACTATTCAGATAAAATTAACCCATTGCCCTCAGTTTGTAAATAATGAAAATGTATTAACATAACCATTATCATATCAAGTTAGCAGACTGCAGTCAAATATACATTAATTTAACAGCTTTAATTTAAAGTTTTTTAATCAATGAGATCTGTTTACCTGAACATATTACTTCCGCAATATATAGCAATTTTTTAAAAACAAGTTGTGGAATAGTAACATACCACTCTTTCTGTCTTTGTATTTAATTCCTAAATTAGTTTTAAGTTATTTTTAAACATTTGTTACATCAAGTAGTATGCGTTAAGGTTAACGAATTGTACACGCTACATAAAAAATTGATTAAGTGAAATCACAAATCAGGCCACTTGAAAATATGTCAAAGAAAAAAATCCTAGATAAAAATGTAAGCAGAATTTCTATTCATCTTTGTCAGTCACAGTACCAAAAACTTGCCTTATTTGCTGAAAAAAGTTTAAAGTCTAAATTTAAGTGATTTCTTTTATAGCTTTTACTTCTATACTACTAATATTAATGTTATTATTATGAATATTATGAATGGTACTTTTATTGTCATTTATCTCCTACCTCAATATGCTACCACGTAACACTCCTTTCGTATTCTCTGAAGCAAGTCTCATCCCAATTACCAGAATACAGCTTTGTTTATTAGCAGGAACAGGACAGAGAAACTGCCTTTAATTATAGCAGAGTTCCTGCATCCGAAAACTCTCTACTGAGAGATGATTTATGTTCAGACACGTCTTGAGTTTTCTGAAACACTGAAGCAGACAGAGGGATGTTCAGCCTGAAATTCTTTAACTTTCTAATCTCAGTATGTGCTATCAACAAGTCTGCAGCAAGCTGACAACAACAAAAGAAATACATACTGAAGACTACGATATGATTTCTCTTCCCCCCCCAACATTTAGTCTCCAGCCTAAAAAAAAAAAAAAAAATGGGCGTGTAGAAAATTTCAAAATATTCAGCGAGAAGCAGATTCGATCACTTGACATAACTGGAGATGACTTTCTAAAAAAGAAAAGCACCATTTATCAGGTCATCTATTAATTATGAAAACATAAATCCTTAGGCAGAATCAGTTCATTTCTTACAGTCTTATCTATGTTGTCAAGCCACCAAATCCACTGGTATGATACAAGCCGTTAGACATCTACAGTGCTCAGGGTGCCTATTTTAATTATCAGGAACTGAAAATCCAGCTGTGAGATCACTGTGCGTGCACTGAAGCAAGGCTGCCCAGGAAACATGTAACAATTGATTTTCAAAAACTTCATACGATAGTCATACTTTTGCTAATACAAAAACACATTTGTGCCTTTTTTTTTTTAAGACTCTTTTCCATTGTCAGACAATCTTTCTTCTTTAAGAAATTCAAGTGATAAACCACAGAGCCGAAGAAGGTAAACATTACCTACTTGGCTCTTTGTTCTCACCAAATGGCTTGAGTGATGCCAATCATTTTTATAAATACAGTAAATACATAGGTAGCAAAACAACAAATGGCAAAGCACTTACTCAACACTACTGAAGAATAACGTATATAACCTGTAAAACAGAGCTGTCAAGCTTACAAAGAAAACACAGTTGCAAAAGATGCGTTTCAATATGTTGGTTTCATTTATGAACAAAAGTGGGCCTTGACAGCATTCAGCCTACACACACGACGACAAGGCAAAGAAGAATTACAAGGCAATATTATAAGATTTTCTGATGTGAACATATCTCAGGGAAATAAGCTTTTTTTTTAAATAGCTGAACTGATAAATGTAATGACTAGCAAGTCTCTTAACCTCGCAAATAAGACAAGGTCGATGAGAATATCTAAGCCACAAGAAACAATTTTCCACTTAGTCATGAGTTGTCTCTCTTCAGCTACTTTCCTGCAGTCTTGTCAGAAACTTAAAATAAATCCATATAGAGAAGTTCTTAAACATCTTCCTGTGAATTGCTGTCACTGATATCATTCAGATTGTTAATCCCGCTAAAACTTACTTTCCAAATACACAGAGGTCAGGAGAACCTCTTCATTACGTTCACCTACTAAACATGAGCAGCTACGAATGGCTTTAGGCATCAATCCCCTCTGTTTTTTTTTTTCACCTTGCAAAACCCACAAAACCACATAACCATGACTTCTGTCTGGTTGCAAGCAGGAAGAACAGATGTCACATGAACTATCTCAGCTTCAATAAACGCACAGAACGCCTTGGACTTGGCCACGTACTGTATTTGAAATACTTCCATATATACAGAAATGTGCTTTATGCAAAATAAAAGCCTGTAAATTTCTTGGAAGAAAAAAAAGGACTTTTGCTTAGTCTTTCTAATAGTTTTGTGATGATCTTGCATCTACAATACACTTGTTACTCCATACTTTTGAGCAAAAGTAAAGCGGGATACATGAAAATTTTGGAGGGCAAATGGGCTAGACAGGCTTCATTTGGTATTCTCCCACAGATTTTACTTACTAGTACTTAAACAATCTCCAGTCTCTATTAATAAAAAAAAATTAATAAATTATTATATTATCTATTAATAATAAAAGGACAAATCACTCCTCAGTACAAAAAATGTAAATATTTTTTCTCTAAAATGGTCTGTTCAAAAAAAAAAGGAAAACATGAACAAAGTAATATTGTCCCCTTCAAAAATAACACATCTAGAGCTAAAATAAAAAATAGTCTCACTTCTGCTGCTGATAGCTTTCTAGATTGAAATGATTCAACAATTATCACTAAATACTGTGCTTTAAGGAAAAAAAAAAAAAACCCCAAACCCGATATTATCATCTTTATGAATGGTCATTATATCTACTTCCTTCAAGAAAGGTACCTGGTTTCCTCCTTGCCAGTCTGATCATAAATGCTTTAATTTACACTGTTACATGTTTTCCTACATTCAGCATGTTCTGTTACACTTCTCTCTGCACTAGAATAAAAGTACTGAAAAAGAGACTTAAAACTTATTTTCCAGTGCTGTAAATACTTAACCAGACAATCAGAACGTTCAGATCACCAGCGAAGACATGCAAAAAGGATATGCTCATCTTTTCTACAAACTTATCATGTTCATCCTGTGTTTTAGGGAAATTCTCAATGTCATCTTCTAGGCGCTTGATCTGATGGTTCATTGAATCAAGGTTGCTCTTCAGAGTCTGGGCTGAAACTAAGGAAAAAATGACAATGAGTAAAAAGCTTCCAGATTCCAGAAAGGGTATCAGAGGGGAAAAAACAATGTCAGTATAAATAGGAGAATGATTCCTTTAAGTAGACTCACATTTTTCTGAATTACTACTCATAAAAATCCTATTATTCATAAAAGTTAAGTGAAAATATCTACTGTAATATACCAAGAAATCATATTTAATGTTGAAATGTCACTACTTAATTCTACCATTAATTCAAATTATTCAATTTCTATTTAAATTTATTGGTAAAAATTCTAATGTTTCATTCTTTTAAATCTAGTTCAAAGATTAAAAAATAACCAAGGTTCAAAGAGATTTTACCTTATTAATGCATGTAGCTAGTTAAATGAATGATCTTATTAACGCATGTACTCAGTTACAGAAATTATTTAAGGGATAGACATGGAGAAAAGATCAAATATTTCTCTTTTATTGAAATTAAACTGATTTCTAGAAGCCAACATCAGTGAAATCCTCCGTTAACATCAAAGGTAGATCTGAATAATAAAAGTTACTGATAATTAAAAAGAAGTAAAGGACTCACAGTACAGCACCAAAAAGAGAGGCTGCTCTAGAGAAATGAGGCTTCTCGTCATGTGCTATTGTAATGTAAACCCCTATTTCTGTAACTTGTACTAAACAACCACTGACACATCATGAGAGAAACCTCCACTGGAAATCATGACATCACCATCGCACAAAGCAACTCCAGAACTAGATGAAAACCAGAGTCTCTGCAGAGAAGCCCCTGACAAATAGTAATATTAAAACAAACTGAATCCACAATACTGAGTTTTACGACATAATCCATGAAGTCCACTTATCATTCTCAGTTTAATCATAAAGAGTGCCTTGACAAGCACTTCCTTGCAACTTAAAGATGCATTTTAGAATGAAATTCTATTTTCTGTTCTTTCCCACTCTTGCATAGTTTACAAACATATGCTTTCAAGAACAAGCGGACAATCTCGACATCATCCTTCCCCAAAGAGCACTGTCACATTTGCACCATTTCACACCCTTCCTCCTCATTCAGTAGGGGATATGTCAAGTATACTTGGTTTCAGAGGCAACTTATACTCTACAAACTACATCACCTTTCGTGCCAGTGCATATAATGTTGGTCGCTTCTTAAAAAGACAGTGCCAGAAACAACTTTTGCTACATGGAACCCCAGCTGAGAACATCCAGCACACGGTCTACTCTTCAGTAATCGGCCAAGTCAATGCTCTTGACTACTGGCAGGCAGCTGCTCTACAAAGCTAACACTGCAGATCTGCATCCCAGCTAACCCCAGAATACTTTGCGCAGTCAGGATAAGCATATGACTTTTGTTTCTTAAGGGGCTTCCACTTCTTATTTTTTGATGCTAAGACATTTGTCCAAAAGTAGCACAGATTATTTTCAAAAGAACGGTTTATCTTCCTAATTTCTTGCAACTTAAAAAACTGTGCTGTGACCACGTAAGATTAAACAGTAGCAGGAACCTGATTCGAGATGGCTTGAAAAATGGTGTATAGGAAATAAAAATCCTGTAAATAAGGAAGCTGTTCCCAGAACAAAATAAATTCTATATTCTTTTTAAGTAATAATTCATATCAGCTGTAACATCACAGATTTACCTTTTCACAAGCACGTTCAAATACATTAGGCACCAATATAGTTGTCTATCACAGACAATCTTGATTTTAATTTCAATTTTGTCTATTTTATACTGGGTACCAAAAGAACTACTAATCACGTAATCTTAAAATGATAGTGAAACAGCTTTTTAAGCTTAAATCAATTGGGGGAAAAAATAAATTAATCTATACTGACCACAGCATGCTTGTGGTTATTAACATTCAAGAGTTAACCTTGAAATCAACCACTAAAGCAGTCTGAACAACAAACATTATCAAAGCTTTTAAGGTTATAGGTGCATTAGTTTAATCATTCGATATTGTCAGGAAAAAAATATTATTATAGGATGTTATGTAGTTGGATAGGCAGACAAACAGCACAAAAATTAAATGCTAGAACTGAAAAACAGGAGTATGCAAATGGTAATTTTGCTGGTAAAAAGAACAGCTGCTGATAAGTAAATAGGCAACAGAACAGATAAATCTTCACTGTTTTCAGCAATTTGAAAATATGGAAATGCATGACTGCTTAGCACGAGCAGTAGTTCATTTTTGTCTGAAATTTATAAGTGCAAAGAAATTCATCAAGCAATGACAACTAAGAAATCTTAGCCCCATGATTAGCATGGAAGAAAACCATTCTCAGTAACTCTGTTTCATAAAACTAAGTTCAGAAAACAGTTCAGATTAGGTGCAGGCTGACTTTGAAAGTACGAAGGAACTCTACCCAAGCAACAAGGCTGCATTCAGAAGCTGTGCTTCACATAACTAACTTCTATATTCACACTGAATTATCAAAAAGCACTGCAGAATATTCATTTTTGCACACTACTTATTGCTTAGCCCAGTCAAATGTACAAATTTCTGTTCAAACAATTTATGAAGCTGTTGTTCTGCAAGACAAGCTTAAAAAGACCAGGCAACAGGAAACACACATATAGACTATGATTAAGTATCTGCATTCCCCCCCCTAAAACTGTTTTATTAGAGATTTACTACTTCAGTAATGTGAAGAGGAGGCAACATGAATACCTTGTACTCTTTCAGGGAAAATCAGATGAGTTTCTTAAAAGCCTTGCAAGGTTCTAATTTATGAAAGCATAAACTCTACTTGCAGCGAAATGGCATTTCTTTGAAACCATGCCATAAATGCACATACTAAACAGCCTGTCTCTATCACTTTGCTCCTCCAAGCTGGTGATAGCAAGACAAAGGCTTGTTCCCCTTCAACTTGCCCATCATTCCACATGAAAATTAGGCACCCCAGTAGAACTAATCTGAAAATATACACAAAAGGTAGCATTTGGTCTTCCATGACACAGAAGCACAGTTCAGGAACCATTATCGGGAAAGCTTCTCTGTACCAGTAATTACAATACTGTTCTACTTACTGTTGCAGCAGGAGAAAGCAACCAACTAAATCCACTATACAAATATCTGATTACAAGATAGCAACAATGAGACAAATACCGAAAAACAGGAAAAAAGAAGAAACACCCACCAGCAACAACAGCCGGAGGAAAACCCCCTCCATAACCCCCCCCCACTCTAGAAGGAGCAGTCCCAAAAAAAAGGAAGCAACCTACAAGCAGCCTGGACATTTCCATGTATTAGCAGCAAAGAGAAAATATTCGCCACATTTCAAAAGTCAAACAAATGAACAGGGATAAACAATCCACCTCACCACCCTCACGGCTTTATAGCAGAATTAAGACCCCTATCCATAGTGGAAAAGTCAGCATTTAAGAAACGGGAACTTTGAGAAATCCAAAGAAAGTCCAACTTGCTGACACAGGGAACACTGGAGACAGATGTTTAGGAAAGCATTATGTAGATTCACATAAAACAGGTCCATAAACAGATATCAAAGGGAATAGGCAGGGATGCAATGTGTGCTACGTCTCTGAGAACACGCGCGGGCGGTGGGGAAACAGCGTGTGGAACTGCAGTGCTGGCCCTAAGCAGCGCACCTTGCTGCCAGCACCGACACAGCGTCAGGCTGGGCACACCACTGGGCACTTAGCACATCCTTCGGCCTCAAATCAAACCCCCAGACCTATACATGGACCCACATTCATGGCCAAAGAGAGGAAAAAAGGCAGCAAGATTTCTCAATCTGTACCAAACCGTAACAGAGCATCCCGTTATTTAGCAGTAAGAATAGGCTTGCTTGCGGAGAGCTGCTGCAGCTGTAAGGGGAAAAGAAATACAGCATCTTCAACGTGTACCTCAAACCACCATTACAAAAGGATTTATCAGATAGCGGAAAAATCTAATACCAGACATTAAACATGTATGTTTCAACTAACTGAAGCATTATCACACAGAACTACTATTAACATACAGGATTAAAATAAACAAGGTGAATATGAAGTTATGCATATTAATACATTGTCAGAATTTTTCATGTCAGTGGAAGACTAATATAAACACCTAGATTTATCAATATTCTCTCTGCACAAAGCCTGAATGCAGCTCAGTTAAACATGCACCATTAAATCTACAACTGATTAAAAGATTATTTTATATATTATGATTCATCTACGATGGAAATCCACAGTCACTGAAGAGCAGGCTCAACAAAATTTTGACATGAAAGATGATAATTTTTTTCTTCACTTTACCACTTTCCCTATATTAATTCCCGTTCTGTAAAAAAAAAACCCCATCCACTTATTTTGGAGAAAGCAGTTGCACAGACTGCACGCTAAGGAAGGCTTAACGAATGTCTGGTAGACCACTTTAGTCCCAGAAAAATGCTACAAGCAGTTAATCTCATGTTAATGTCAAATGCTAGCTAGTCCCCACAGTCAAGTTAAGCATTCTATATTTACAGTAACACAGTAATAGTACCATAGGACAGACTAATCCTTTCCAAAATAAGATTCCGTCAGACTACGAGCCCTCCGCTATAACAAGGGATGCAATGATACATATTGATTAGGTGCGGTGTCTCTTGCATAATAAACTCAAAGGGTCTCTGATCATGATGCAAAACAGGGACGGCCATGTCCACATTTAGTAAAAACTCGAAAGTGAGAGCCAATGGTATAAACGACTTCAGTGAGCAAAGGTAAGTCTATATGAAGCAAATGAACCAGTGGATTTGTAAGTCTAGACAGTATTTGTG
>Ga0181612_125218_pt1 | contig 12614 bp, 3 predicted proteins | sample HoacroProtozoa21_FD_119630 | JGI IMG/M metagenome (GOLD analysis project Ga0181612, IMG submission 119630) | Hoatzin crop microbial communities from Cojedes, Venezuel. Combined Assembly of Gp0051906, Gp0051904, Gp0051908 | reverse complement strand
GTGACTTCTTCAGGCAGCAGACTCTAAAATACGGCCTCGCTATAGTCAGTTGCATTTCAGTTTAAAACAACCACTGACAGGAGAGTAGAAAAAGCTATTTCAGCAAGTACACTCTTTCTCTTGTATTTCAGCCTTACATGCTGGGCCTCAGTCTGGGCTGGAAGTTTTGAACATTGCTCGTGCTTCAGCCAGGCTGGTCAGAAATGTTATAGAAAAAACCCGCCAGACAACGCCATCTCACCAAACCAGAAACTTCATGTGAATAAGCAGGTTTGACTAAATGCTTACGTGGAAAAATCTTTTTTCCAGTTGTATATACGCTGTTTCCATAGCCTCACACAGCATTTTTCCATTTTCAGTTTGAAACTATTTACTATTGAATTATTATACATGTAAATGGGAATACCAGAAGACATGTTTAAAAGTTTAAAACCATTTCAATTTACTGAATTTTGAATGTTTCACCTAAGCTCTAGTTGCAGCTGTTCAGCAAAATCACGTAATCCATCATGGTCTGATATAGACCATAATGGGTTTTGTACTGAATTCTTTGTCTAACAAATACATACTTTTGGCTTCTAAGCTACATTTCCAGGTCATACATAATATTGGCTAAACTGTGTAAGCTCTGTCATTTCAGCCACAAATTGTGAGTAGGCTAATCATAGCTACTGTCCTGCCACAGGTTATGTCTGGCAGAGAACATGACTAAGAAGCCAGTTCTGGCCTGGAAAGTTAACAGGAGGGATCAAAGAGCAGTCAGCCAGCCCCCATCCCTGACTTAAGTACAGGCCCTTACCCCGACATAGGTGTGGACCAAAACACTAGCTTAACCACTGACTATACTTGGCAAAGATGTGGACGTAAGAACCACAGCCTGAGCCAGATCTCTCTGCTCAAATCTAGTTTCCAGGACCAGTGCTCAGAAGACGTCAGCTGCTCTGCTGTGCCCAGACTTACAACATTTTTTCCACCTGTGCAAACTTAGCTAAGGAAAAGCAAATGCCAGGCTCCCCTCACTTGGCAGTCTAGTGATGACTTTACTGGATTGCAAAATAGGTTAAGTAATAGGTGCTATACAAATCTCAAGCACGGACTGAAAAAGTAAGTATGCACTAAGTTTGCATGACGCTGCTCCATCCTACATGAAAAGAACATCACTAAAAAACTCTGTAAAAAATCTTCAGTCCTATCCTGATGAGGAAACAAATTCCATATAAAAAAGGAATGCGCTGCTGCATGTTACTGTTACATCAGAGCTCTTTTCAGTTCTGGCAAATAAGTCTGAACCTGCAAATTTCATTACTCTATTTACTTTATGGGCCAGAGATGTATATACCAGGGTTACGACGATCAAAAATTTGTTATGCTCCTGACAGACATAAGGAAATACTCAACCTCTAGAACATACTGTTATAACACAAAGTTATGAATTCTTTTTCAGAATCCTACACAGGGTGCAAGAGATAAAATTAATACACTGTCCTCACAATTTATACATGTGCAGGAGAAGCCAAGTTTTGGTTTGGATTTAAATTCCAACAGCATCTTACAAGTCAGACTTTTAAACCAATTTTAACCAATATATCTTGATCTTAACAAACATCTCTGTTATTAAATAACTAATGTTCAACTCCTTGCATGTGTGTAGTAAATTACTGATTTTTACTTCTTGCTAAGGCTTATGGTTCAGCACACATATGATACAAAATTAATTAAGTCAGATCATATGTATTTGTAAAGCTAACTAAAATACAAAAATAAAACCCTATCCCATGAACAGCTGAATACAGGCCTCAGATCAATAGTTCTGTGCTGTCCAGGCCTTGCTTTCAACCACTCCCTCCTTCCTTATGGGAAAACCCAAGGTGCAGCTGCGAGAAATGTTCTGGGATCGTACTCAGTTCTTCATGGGGAACAAGGATAATTTCCCATTTACCCTAAAGGGCACAGGTGGGCAGCAATCAAACTGCTGAGCTGTGCTTAGGCAGTGGTGCACCAGCACCTGTGCTCACTACCGTGTTAATACGCACTGCCCTCAGCCCGTCCTGCGGCATCCCTGTGCACAGCAGGCGGCTGCAGGAGAGGATGTCTCCAGCATCTTCTTTGCGTCTTGCTAGGAAGGACTCCCTCCGTCCTTCTCTGTTGCTATCACCTGGCCCACTGTTATCTGTTGCTCCAGCACAGTCTCTCTCCTCTCATACTGGCCTTCTCAGTAAGGCCAGAATATGACTGTGCTGCTGTTTGTAGGTCAAATCCTCACACAGCAGGTACTCTGCTAGCAGATCCGTGGGTAACTGTTCACCCTGAGACTCAGGGAAACAATCTTCTAATTAGCTTGTCATTTTACCTTCTGATACAGAGTACAAGGAATAAAGATCTCGTTACTGCTATTTTTTCTGTGTTCAAGGGATTAAACACAGGGTAGCTGGATGACCAAATTAAGCCTTCCTAAAGAAATCACTGCTTATGTATTCTGCAAAAAGACAGCAAAATCCAGGCAGAAGATTACAATGTGGGCTTGCAGCACTACACTGCAGCCCCCAATTTAATCACGGACTGTCCTTCCTGAGAGTTATGTGGTTATGCACATAGTTTAAAACTCCCACACAAGGCTGTGCTAAATCACTCTCTCCTTCTAAGTGAAATACTGCAGAATACTGGCACCCATTATTTGCCATGTTTCTTGAGGTTTTTCATAGCTATGCCGTCGTTAAAAGCCATTACAATCCCATCACTGGATGGCAGATGGTCACGTAATATCACCACCACACAGAAACACTTCAACACTGGAAAGACTGATTGAGGTCTCCATGGTGGACAATGTAGCTCAGGAAGTTTTCTGATACATCATCTGCAGCTACAATTCTCCACAAGCAACACTTCTGTTGTTGAAGAAATAGCATACATGAGCTTGCTCTCATGGTCATGTTATCTAGTCTGGAGCACTGAGAGGGATACAGACCAGAGCTTTTTCTCTCTCTTTAAGAAATAAAATACTGCGCTGTTCAAAGAGTTTTTCTTTGAGTGTTTCAAAGTCACATACTCTTGTACTAAGAGTATGTGTGCCTGAGAGAAATACATAAGCCTACGCTAATTGCCTAGGCAATAAAGAATCGTGCTGTCTTTGAATGACTATTATTTTTCATACATTTTACTTGCAATAACATGACCCTTTGCCCTAAAGACTGTATATAAGACACACAACTGCATTTAATCCTTCAAAAATAATCACATCTCAGATCTTCCGTAGCATTTCTTTCCTTAGCAGAAATAGTCATTAGCTGAATCCAACAGTTCAAGACAACAAGATCAGATATCATGAGAACAGTTCAAAAGTCAAAATCTTGTCAATCCTAGCCTTGCAAATAAAATATTACTGGACACTGAGCAAATCACTTAGTATTAAATCCAACCAGGGACATATATACCTTAACAATTTCAGTGCTAAGTTTTCGACTTATCGTGTTGCATGCAATGCACAGGGCAGAGAAGGGAGCCAAAGCAGCAGCAACCATCCCATTTTCTGTCAGACTCATACAAAGATATGACTGGCATTCCCCAAAAATGCCAGCTTGGTTGAGCCCTCAAGGAACAGACAGAAGAATATCTATTTTCTGGACTTGACTGTGAGTCAAGAATGAAAACATGGCTGAGTTACCCACCTTTGTCAACACCAAATACCTGCACAGTCAACACCAAATACCTGCACACATCCTAAACCAGAAATGCAGGTGTCCTTGGGACTTCAAGGTCAAGCATTTGTATGCCTATGGACCTGCCCAAAGACAGGCAGCACTTTACCAAGGGTTTTCAGGACTCTGACGCCAACAGGGGGACAGGGTTTCTTTTACTGGGTCAGGGCCAGCTAGTGGGAGGAAAATTAACTCTATCCCAGCTGAAATCAAGACACAGGCAGAAAACAAACCCAGTCCTGTGAATGAGGTATTAATTATCACTGCATTAGAATTGAAGAATTTATATATAAATAAAATGGCAAACCTTTTCCACACAAAGAAAGAAAGGGCAAGTAGCATATAAAAACCCCAAAACTTTCATATGTTGGCTAGTTTACACACACAAACAGTAAAAGATTAAATGATGCTTACACATAGTGATACCAAGAAGAATGTAACTGCACTGATCCCCCACTTACAAGCAACTACAGAGCTCTCAGCTGTCTCTGCCTGAAGTAAAAATATCTGCTTCTACAAGAAACCCTCCTCCAAATCGGTCCTTCCATGACAATCTGTCCTTTCACCCAAGCTATCAAAAATGCAGGTGGACACAAAAAAGTACAGGATGATGGGAGACTACAGAAGCTGCTCAAAACAATAATCATGTCCCTCAGCTTAGAAGGGAAGTAGGAATTGCACAAAATAGCTTACACATAGCTTTAAAAAAGCTTTTGATGTTTTCATGTAGAGAAAACCTTTTACTTCTTTACAGTGATTAAAAACTCTGTTACAGTTACCCTATCAGAAATGCCCCTGAAAAAACCTGAACTAAACATTTGGGAACCCATAACTCCTCCCAAACACATACAGACACTTGCAAAAGGGACAAACATTAAACAAGATAACATGAAAAATTACAATTTGCAACAAAACCATGAGAAATTTTTCAAGATGGGAAAATTACTTATGAAATACTGATTGGACAATTGAAAACTATTTTAAAAGATTTTTTTTCCTAAATGAGTTAATGTTCTAAAAACCCCATTTGGTTTCAGCATTTATTTATTTTTAAAAGATCTGTCTCGGGTGTAAAAATCTTAATTTTCTTTATTTCCAAATTTTAATCTCAACAGGTTGACTTCATTACTGTAGGTTAATTTCCATTTTCAAATGAATCTAATGTCACTTCCTATTTCGCATTTTAACTTAATGAGTATTTAAAGATAATTTTTCTCTTTCCACATTTCTGAGACAGGAAATACAATTTAAGTCAGTAACATTCCTGTAAAATAAGCCAGAGTAAGTGTTTTGTGACCCACTGCAGTTATTGATCCCTTTTCGGCACTGGAATGGATATGGGCCTGTCAAGTCCTTAGTTTGGAGAGCTGGATGTTTACCCAGTTCTGCAGGAGCTCATGCCTTTTAGTGAGACAAGCCTCCATTAAGTTATCACTAAGAAGTACAAAACCAACTGGTCAGTATGGGTTCCATGCTCCCTTTGTGACCCCCTCTACAGAGCGATTCGGAATTAAAAAACTGAGCTTTGTGACGAGCTGTAAAGACTTGCATTATGCTGCAGCGTTCCCCAGATCAGCCCTTGTTGCAAGTGATGGCAGCCCGCAGGAAAGCATAAATGCTGGTCCATGCCTTCCAATCTGTTGTGCTAAATTGGTATAAAACAAGTTTCAGAAGTTGGCAGCAGCAGCAAATTAATAATGGCTGCATCACACCAGCAGTAAACAAGGAACAAGAAAAGATGCGGAGAAAATCTGTGCCTGAGTATTTTTATCCCAGCTTGGATGGGAACTTTGTTAGAAGCAGGATCTAGAATAAAGAAATCACATTTTAAGGACTCTTTTCCCATTAGTTGTTCAATTTCTCTGCTAAAACACTGAAGCATCCATAGTAAGATTAAGTAGTCACAAGAGTTTGAATAGTCCTGTGGGCAGTGTAGGAGCAGTGTCCTGGGGATAGTTATTTTTGTATCGTGCTCCCAGAAAACTATAGCAACAGGTGACCTGAAAAAGCTACCGGTTTATGGCAGCCAGCACCTCCTCTACCCACGTATTTGCTGGAAAAATTTAGCAGAGACACTGCAGAAAGCTCAAGATGTCCCAAGCAATGACTGGTTTAGCATCAGGTGAATTGCCCCTTCGGAAATGTCTGTGTCTGCCTGCTTGTCTCCCTCCATTGAACTGGAGAGCCTAGACAACTTGCTGAGGAGAGACAAATTCCACCCCTGGAGAGCAGAAATCACAACAGTGCAAGAACAAATGCAAAGAGCTGTATGACACAGTCCACATCCTCACGGCGGCTTTCTCCGGCAGCTGTGTAATACAAGAGCTCCGGTTGCTAACAGAATCAAAGAATCACAGAATAGTAGGGGTTGGAAGGGACCTCTGTGGGTCATCTAGTCCAACCCCCCTGCTGAAGCAGGGTCACCTACAGCAGGCCGCACAGGACCCCGTCCAGGCGGGTCTTGAATATCTCCAGAGAAGGAGACTCCACAACCTCCCCTGCTCTGTTCCAGTTCCATTTAATGAAACTATTTGTCTTGCACCAAAAGTTTTGGTTGCAAGTGGGAATATATTGTCCAGTGAGTGATCCCAGGAAAATATTTGTTTCTTCTGTTTTTGAAGGGGGGTGTATTGAACTGATTTTAATTCCATTTTTTAAGAATTCCGAGTTCTAAACCTGGCACTTGCTGCTATTGAAAACTCCTGACAGAGGACTCAAAATACTGTATACGCTAGGAAAAAAATATCTCCAATAAAGTGGTAGTAATTCAATATTGTAGTCATTAGTAATCTAAGTAGAAGAGTAAGTTTTTAAGCAAACCTGAAGAAGGCTTCCAGAGTTAATGAATGATTCAATCCATAACTGGCCTGAAAAAAAGGGTATTGAATACATTTAAGATATGAGTACCAGCCTTTGGCCAGGAGGAAAATCTAGTAGATATTCTGCATTTAACTTTTAAGTGTCACTGAAATGAGTCTGTGTGGAGTATCAAGCTTTTGGTAACACTTGTATGACCCCTCTTACCATTTACAATTGAATGCTACTTTTACATATGGCTAACCGTCTCTGAAATCTGGTTTGTTGTTTGGTTTTTTTTCCAGAATGTTTCCCTCACAGTGTAATTAACTGTTTTAAGTTTGATATTTGAAATTAAGACACTTGATCAGAGACAGGTTTACTAGTTGCTTCCTACAGAGTATATGAGAAACGTTCACGGTTCCAGCCTAAAATTAAAAAAAAAAAAAGAACTGGCGAGATGCATGGGTTCATCCAGCTATTAAAATGAAACTTCAGTAGTGCTGTATTTTCTGCTGGAACTATGACATGCTTCTTTAAAACAAATGAAATTTTCTTTGCAAAAGGAACAGCCCAAGGATCTGTAGCAAGCATCCAATATTCTGTTATTCATCTGTAGCAATGCCAAGAGTAAAAGGGGAGGAACTGTTATTTAAAACTCTTTGGAGACAGTACTTGGTTATTTTCTTTAACTCAGTGATGAATCCGTGGAGAACAAAGCAGTTCAGACCATTACATTTTTCTAAACAGAACGTATGCAGAGAGGCAATTCTTCGTGCACTTGAATGAGGTGCTTGTAGGCAATACTTGTCTAGCACACCAGCTCTTCAATTTGCAATCCCTGCATTGTGCATGGCTCCAAATATCTACCACACTGAGAACCATTTCCTCATCAGTGAGGAGATGACAAGTTATTCACTTTTTTTTTTTTCAATAAAATCCTTCATGGATTAAGCATGTAGCTTGTTAATCACAACAATGCAAAATATATGAGATTAAAGAAGAGACACAAAGGCTCCTTGAGGTGCATAGTTGTCCCTTTTGCCCATATAAAACCCTCATCCAACTGTGCTTGAGTGGTGTGGTGTGTCACGGTGAGCCTGGATGGTGCTTGGTTCCTCTTGCTCTGCATTCTCCTGGTTGGGGCAGTCACATTTTGAGAAATGCTTGTCAGAAAATAAGAGGAGATAGTCCACCTACAGCAAATTCAGCTAGAGTGTTTGACAGCTTGTCTTCAAACCTGGCATGTCATGATGGTGCTAATCTGCAGGACACATGAGTAAATTATCTCTGTGCTGTGTGGCTGGATTCGGTAGTTCAGATAAGACTTTAAATAATATTTATTGTATGCATTGGCCTACAATGCTAGGCATTTTTTTTCCTTGTTTTCCCAAAAGGGTAAAGACATTAGGCAATCCCAGTCTGCCCTTCAGGCTGGGTTGCACCCATCCAGCAAGTGCCTCATTTTACCTGATTGTGCAGTGGTGCTGAGAGCCCATCAGGAATGTGGGAGTCCTGGCTTCAGTTTCTGTCTGTAGTTGACAAATGAATCCACATCCCCTCGTGGTTAAGAGGTATTTAGGATGGAGATATTCCAAATAGTAATTGGATGCAGAAACTGGAAGCCAGAATTTCCTTCTCCCATGTGAATGCTGAATCAAGTTAGGTTCTGGAGGGGTATTTGTTCTTTCTGCCTTTTGTCTATGGCTTCATAGTTAGGATGTAATAGCAAATGATACATGTGTGATTTGCCCATTTATTCAAGGAAACAAACCGTTTCACTTCAGTGTAAAAGTTTTATGATGATTTTCACTGAATCAAACAATACTGTGTTTTTTATTGGGCTTTTCACTATGTACAAACATGTTACCAACTTCCATCACAAGCCAAGAGCACCTCAGTGTTTCTTGTCTTTACAGTTCGACAGTGCACATTAAGAGACAAGGGGGTCTACCTTGTGATTTTTTGCTCTTCCACAAAATGCATTCTGCAAAAATACAGCTATCTTATGTTAGGAATATATTCAAAAGAGATTATGTCAATAGCTAACATGCAAAGTTTTAAAACTGAACAAAGCTATTCAAGTGGAATGTTTCTTTTTGTTTGATTTTTTTCCGCAACAAAAAAATTGCTCTTTTGGGTCATTATTTCATAAATAATTACTGAACTTAAGCATTTCATTTCTGGAATGCTCTGGTATTGCTCTTTGCTTGGGATTCTTTTATCTGTTTAATGTTCAGTATTAGACAAGCAATATTGGTAATTATACATATGTTTGCCATTTGAAGCTGGCAAACATACGTATGGTGAATACAGTCTTTCACAAATGTAGTGATGTTTATATTTGCGGAAGTAAGGGATACGAGGAAGACAAAAAGTAAGCGGCACATTATGGAACTGAAATTACAAGAAATTTTCAGGCAGTTATACTACAGTTATTCAAGTTGTAATTTGACGTTAGCATCTGTGATGTGTTTTATCTTTATCTTCAACTTCCTAACAAGAATTTTGCCTTGACTAGTACACAGTACAAATAAAATTTCTACTACAACTATCACAGTAAATAGGCATAATCCACAGACTCGGCACCTCAGAGGTATTGTATCATCTTTGTCTGTTAAACAGAGTTAACATTCACCGTGTGCATACTCCCTCACATATAATAAGGACCCGTTCTCAGCACTTATATGGCTTTATTAGTAGCATTTTAATGCCAGAATTTGGTATATTGTTTTCTGATGTCAGAATAAAACATGCTTGTCATTGCAAATTAGGGCAATAGTTCCAAGCACCCCAACCCTACCAGTATGTTTCTCTGTCACTCTCAGGAAAGCTCCTTTTAGTATGTGATTGGCAGTGAAATCATAGGGACTTGCAAATAGATTTGAATAAGCCCACTTGTATGAAGACATAAGGAAGAAATGATCAGAAGTTCAAAGGTCAGAGCTCCCTGTTTAATTTTTTAATGATTTCCAATTCTTGCTGAGGTTCCCAGTATCAACATTTTGCTCAGTTATTTGCCCAGCAGTCGTCCTATCCATATTTGATATGGGATAATTAGCAACTGGCCTTGAGAAGTGCAGCCCTCTCTACCATCTGCGCAGCCAATGTTAGAAAGTGTTCTGCTTCCTAGGGATAGCAATGTATTTTCTGAACAGCTCTTGATTTATTAAAAGGGATGTAATGATCATGAAAAGTGTTAAACTTACAGCCTTCTGTTGACAGTGGTTCTGTTTAGCTTCATTAGATGTGATGCTAACATCTGTCCAGTGAGATGGAGGCCACCTGCTTATTTCATGTGAAGTCTAATAATCATCAATTGCTAAAGACCCATACATTCAGCACATTAAGCAGTGCCAATGATAAAAATGAAAGTATCTGTAGTTCCTTATCTACCTTCAAATTTCATCTTTTATTACAATTTTTTTGTTACAACTTTCTATAATCCTTTGAAAGCAAGCAAGAGTAACAGGTATTTATCCTTCGAAACTGGCAATGTAAGTCTCACTAAGACACCAGCCTGAGATGGTGGTGCTAGTTTTACTGGTTTGCATGATGACTAGGGAATGCACAAGCTGTGAATGATCAGGTTTGTAAACACTGGAGAAATAAGGACATTCTCCAGCATGGCTTGCCAATAGTAACAGGTGACATTAACATGAATTTACAATAAATATTTATAAAAATAAACCCATTTTTCGCTGATCAGTGACATAGAAAATGGTGGCTCATTCCTTCTTTCCCTTAAAAATAACCATTAGAGTCTAAACTCCTCTGTACACAGCAACTTACATCATATTTTATTAACCAGTAGAATGGTATTTTTAAAAACAACTATTTCTTTCTTTCATGTCTGGTAAGACCCTTTTCCTTTCTCCTAAGGGAGTTTATACTACGACGAATAAAAGGAGAGAGATAAACGGAATTAAAGCTATGTCAACCACAGCTAAACAAGTACCTTTATCAAGCAGACAGACCGTTCCTGAATCTTAAAGGCATATTCTTTTCCACAAGGCAACTCTAGCAAAATCCTAGAAAACCCTCTTACTATTAAATTAGTATGTCCATTCAGTATGCATGCATACCAAATGGGAATTTATGCTGTGTTACACAATAATGCACTTACACAATTTTTAGCTTAATAGAAGCAATGATCTTGATAAGCATATTAAATTGGAAGACACTAACTGATGATGTACATTTTATTTCACTACTAACAAACTGAATTACATGCTAAAGGTTTGCTGTCAAATTGAAACCTGGTCAGTCCATAAAAATTATTTAATAACAAGTTCCTGTAGTGCAGTATTCCACCATCTCCCTTTAACTACTGTGGTTTTAAAATGCATTTTTTCTCATCTCATTTACGAAAATGTTTCTCTCTCTTTTGAGCACTATGAAAAGTGAAAAGGGGTACAAGTGTGCAGCAGAGATCGCGAAACCTGCCACATATGATGACATAAAAGCTGGCTGTATGGAAGTCAGTAAGAACACACGAGTGAGCAGGAATTCTCACAAAAAGTACAGGCACATGCACAATAAAGGTACTGAAAACAGACAATAGCATTGTTATTACTATGTATCTCCCAATCTGAGTAAGTTAAGTATTTTCAGAGGGGAGTAAATGTTTTTGAAATTGATGGTTAATCTTTGGTTATTTAAAAAGAAAAAAGTGGATTATTATCAGTTAAAATTTCTTCAAGCAGGTGGGATCGTTTACTATGGAGAAGCCTCTGGAAAAAAATGTTGCTTTTAATTTTTTTTTCTAAGAGGATTCTCTATGGCTGTGTTGCATGTTTTTTCCTTGTATTTAATCATTGTATTGTGTGATTCCTTCTCTACCTTTCCTACTCCAGGCAAAATATAATCTTGGAACTCAGCTCCATAATTTTGATATGCATGTAATTTTATGTAGTTGATGAATCCAGTATGCAATGGTAAACAGCAGGGAGGGGCCCAATGGAAACTCATTTGTTAGTTTTCCCACTTGGAGGCTGTTATTTTTATAAATTACTGATATTGGACACTGTAGGAGTGCCCTTTTTCATATACACTGAAGTACTTCACTGGCCCCAGGAGTCACTAAGACTAGTGGATTTTAATAGTTATAGATCTTAAATGGAGGGTTAGAAATTGTTTCTTTTCATTACAATTACAACAAGGAATTAACCCCAAGGGTATCCACTTAATTTCATAATATATAGACTGGAACGCTAATAATGTGGCTCTTCTAAAATGTAATAAAAAAGCAACTGCCCCTTGGCTCCCTGGGGTAGATTTTTGTAAAATGTATTGCAAAAAATGTAACACAAAGAAGATTTTACGTTAACAAGCTTTGTAATGTCACTAGCTCCAGTGCTCAAAGTGGTCTGAAGCTCCTAGACACCAAATATTGGCACTGGTTTTACAGCAGCAATTTGGTACCAGCACTTTCTCTCAGGTCGCTTCACTGGTACAGGGAAAAACTGAAACACTGGTAGAAAGAGTGGAGGGTAATTTACAATTAAGCACATAAAGAAGTGAAAGAGCAGAGGGAGGAAGAGGGAGTACAGTAGTACAAAGTAATTGCTTCCTTCAAGGTCCACTTGGACCAATCCTTTAGCCAAGTTTCCTGTGTTTTTTTAATCTTCCATGCCTCATTGCAAAACGAGCCTTGGCTTTACAATTTGCAGCAAGTGAACTCCAGTACATTTGCACTTGTGAGTAGCAAAGTAGCCTCTGACCTCTCAGTCATTATGGATGGTGACTGTGGAACAAATTCCTGGCCAAGATCTTAAATACTGGATCAGGCTGTAGTTTTAAATCTAGGTTAAAGACATTTCTATTTGCTGATGATTTTAATGGGGTCTAACTAGATACAGCATCCTGGGAAAGCTTTGCAGTGAAGACAACAAGAAAAGCAGTACACTAGCTGTGCCTATTCTATATCGAAAGGAAAAAAAACGCAGTCAGAAGAAAAATCCTTTTTGTTTTGGTTTGATTTTTAATGGTGTCCTGCGTTCGGCCAGGACAGGGTTAATTTTCACCAGAATCCAGGAAGGGGCACAGCCGGGCAGGCTGACCCAACCCCAACCTGGCCAAACAGAGCTGGATATTCCATACCATGTGCCGTCATGCTGGGTT
>Ga0181612_159534_pt1 | contig 12615 bp, 9 predicted proteins | sample HoacroProtozoa21_FD_119630 | JGI IMG/M metagenome (GOLD analysis project Ga0181612, IMG submission 119630) | Hoatzin crop microbial communities from Cojedes, Venezuel. Combined Assembly of Gp0051906, Gp0051904, Gp0051908 | reverse complement strand
CCAGCAAGCTTTGAGCCTCTGGTTGTGTTGGCAGCTGCTGTCAAGTCTGCCATGTGAGATGCCCTGCTCTGCCACCAGTGCCACCAGACATGGGCTGAACTGGACCCTTGTGGCCAACCAGGGAGATGGCAGAGTCAAAGGATGCATTTGATAAGGCTTTAGAAAACCCCTAATACTTCTAAACAGTCAATGTTGTCTGGCGCTTTGGTGGGAAATGAGCCTAAATTAAGTAAACTGGAAAAAAGCAGCTGTGATGGGAAACACAGGAGACAGAAGTTTACAGTGGAGAACCGGTCTCCAAAAGTGGTTAGGCAGTCTCAGTCTGCTGCTTTCCACCAGAAGTTAAAACTGGAAATGGGTGGCAGAGCCATCACACTGCAGATGGACTCAAAGGAGCAATACAGCTCTGGAAATGGATGTCAAAATTCCTGGACAGGTTTGAAATAGGCACCTAGTGTTGCAAGTGATCTGTGAGAATGGATCTGTGAGCTGCAAGGCAGGACATCCTCTCAAACATCTACAAGATTGGTGCTCGTTGGAAGCTGACAAACAGCCGGTAGAGCAGGGGTTTCACATCGGATTAGCAGGAAAACAGGTCATGTGTTGAGTGTTGGAGAAATGTTTTTTTCTCCAGGAAGCACTGTCCGCCTTTACTGATTTGCTGGAACTGAAACTGTTTTCTGTAAAAGATTTTAAAAATGAAGTTCTGGATACCTGTCATTTAATGTTTCCAAATTGATGAGCTGTTCCATTTTTATTTTTCACATTCTTTAGAATATGAGAAGATTGTATTTTTACTGGGGATGATGTTAAAAAAAAGCAAATAAATAAATTAAATGAAGCATCATGATTCATCTGAAATGGACTTCTTTTCGCCTGCAGGATTCAGCTGGTGTTTTTGGTCGAATTTTGATTCCATTTGATTTTGATTCCACATCAAAATGTTTTTTTATTTTGTTTCTTTGTTTAATTCCTTGTTCTCAAAAATATCAGCATTTCTCATAGAACAAGTCAGTCTTCTCTGAGATCCACTAATCATTTCTATCAATGCCTCCGTAAAGCCAAGAATCTGAAGTTAATCTTTAAACTTTTTTACAGATTAGCATTTATGAACTCTCAGCAAAGAGCCACACTGATTGGTTAGGAATAAAACACACAGCTGTACACTGTTTCCTTTTATCAGCCTGCAAGTTGAACACCCTGTTGAGTTGCACCTTGTGGTACCTTTTCCATCATGGTTGGACTTTTGGAGAACATCTCAATTTAATTTGGCTTGCATATTCTGCACACGCATGGGTTCTGCAGAACATCTGGTTTGCTGCATGTCAAGTTGCTCAGTAGTTCTGCAAGAAATCTATGGCAAATGAATCCCAGAGCTTTCCTTCTCCTGGTCTGGAATTTGAGAGTAGATTTTCAAAATTTAACCTAATCTTGTGCAGAGAAATCTGATTCAAACTCGTCTATGGGACTTTGACTCCAAACTTTTCAAGAATCCATTTTGCTTCATTTGGATGTCCTTGAACTAATATTTCTCCCCAGAAGTGATCCCTCTCCTACGCAGAGTCCAGAAGGAAATTCGATTCAGTATGATCATGCATTTTGTCAGTACATCTGGCAAGTAATATGCAATTTTATAGCCCTCAACTTGGGAGTCCATATTTGGCCACCAGGAGAGCTTTCTGAGCTTTTTATTTCATTCTGATGATTCCTTGATAAAACTCATGAGCAAGAGAGATAGACTTGGCTTGAACTTCTGGAAGGCTAGTCATACCGTAAGAGACACATCTCATCTCCGCTGTGGGACAGGAGCTCCCTGGGAAGCATGAGAGGGCTGAACCAAGACATTTTAGATGCATCATTTTTTTTCTCTCTCGTTAGCTGCAATACGTGTTTCTGCCCTGGGTGGAAAAGCTGCTGCCATGGGTTTTGGGAACAGGGCTACCACTTTGGCACAGCTGGAGGGTGTAAATGAGATGACACAGTGCAAGATGGACTGTCGTATGATACAAACTGCATTACCTGTGCCCCTCAGAAGACCATATAACCTAGGGTATTGCTGCAAGCAGCAGTTTCCACTCCCAAATTAAGACATTATTCCCTAGCCAAGAGCTACCTCCATCCCTCTACTGCTGGGTGTCGACAATCAGATCTCAGAAACTGATGAGGAGACCCAACTGAAGCAACAAATTCCCTCAGCAGGGCCCAGGCAAACTTCCTGTTAACTGGATCCCAACACGTTTAAAATTTATCGCTGATAGTCATTACAGTGAGCAGCGGCTGGAAACGAGCGTGGCCAAGGCACAGCATGGAGCAGTGATGCTGCGTGTTCAGAGCAGCGACACGTGCACTGGTATAAAGCTCTCTGTGTTCAGGCAGGTTGGGACTGAAAATATCAGCGCCCATTTATAAGCAGGGAAAATGAAGCAAAGAAAAAGAACTGGTGCCTATTCTTCCACATCAGCTTTTAGGCTCGAAAACTAAATACAAACCTTTAAAACTGATGCATGCAAGCCCACTGACTGGGAAAGGAAATGGGTTCAGCACATGCTGGTTTGTGCTGCCACAGCAAGCGTGTCAGCAAAGCTCACTCCTGACATCCATGAGGTCATCCACCTTCACACTGCCGCTCGACTTCAGTACAAACGACACCAGGAGACACAAGCCAAGACAGGCTGAGGAGATATATTAGAAAAGCAGAAGGGGGAAGTGGGGAGGGGGATATGAGGTCATCTGCACCGACAGTACGTTAGGTACTCACATTAGAGCAGAGAACAGAGCCATCGACTTTATTGAACCAGCTTCCACTGGTAACGAGGCTTGTTCTTCCACTTATTGCATTGAAAGAGCAAAATCTGGCCTGGAGCCTTCCAGGGGCCAAATCCTTCTCTGCTGCAACACCACCAGTTTGGGGTCCTGCTTGAAAAAAAACAAGTTTTTCTGCAGAGCAGGCCAGGTATCTGAGCAATAAAGATCGTCACACCTTTAATCACTTTCCCATACACCAGTTCTGTGCATAATAAACAAGGGGGATTTTTTTTTTTTCTGTAATTAGCAGAGGAAAACCCAAAGCTGGTGTTTCCTTTCCCTTTTCTGATTTATTTCCTTAGCGGCTAAACCACAAGATCATAGCAGAGACACTCATTAGGTGGGGAAAGCTGGGAGAACATCTATCTGATTTCTCACCTCCCTGCTTAAAGTCCAATAAAACATAAGGGGAAGGGGAGGGAAAAAACATTATACTTTAAAAGAGCTTCAGCACCTACCATTTACTGAGTTTTCCATAGCTTGTTGCCAATTACTGTAAGGTGTCCAGAAGCTATGGCAACACAGCAATAATCTTATGGTGCCTAAGAAAGCTGCCATCATCTATGGAGCAGCACAGAGCTGTGTACTAAGGTGTTACAAGGAGGAAAGAAACCCTGAACCAAATGCCTTGCTGGTGGCCCAGCCAAATTCAGTGCCACCCATCCCTGCTCCAGTTCAGCTGGAAGCACAGCTCAGGTGGATGGCTCCGGGTTCTGCTCACCGATGGACCATGCGACTCCTGTGAAGGATCAGGATTTGCCCAGGACCATGGGGATTGCTTCAAGGGCTGCCGGACCGACCGCTCGGCATCAGCTACTGTGCTCACTCTGCGCCAAGACGCTGCCTGAAAGCTGACATTTTAACAGCGTGGTCCCTTCCCTGCACATGATACGTCACGAGGGAGTAACAGGATGTATTAATGTCATTTTAGATAATAATATTCTTCTCAGAGTGGGCTTTCTGGCACCATATGTCCCTCTGTGAGAGAACTCTATCCCTATCGCTCCAGCATTAGCTCTGAGCTTGAAAGCAATCCATTTGGGCCATTAAAATGACTTGTGAAATGTGGGATAGTTATCAAGTAATTAGGACCACATTTCCTTTCTCTCCCTGCCCGGAGCTCTGCACTATGATCTCAGTTCACCTTCAGCTTCGCTCTACCTTTGCCTTTTACAGACCGATGTGAGCGCCAGCTTTTTGAGTAGTGTTTGTGTTCCCTTCCCCTCCCTTTCTTGCTCAGAGGGCATTTTTAAACTGCAGCATTTATTTCATATTCAAAAAATGAGAGGACCTGAGTTTGGAGAGGTGCCAGGGAAGGTTTCCCCATTTTCCATCCTCTGTGCAATGGGAACCATGGTGCCTCTCTGCCCCCCACCAACGAGACAGCTGCTATCCAGGACTTGTCTTCCATGGCAAAGAGTGAAGCTCTTGGAAAGCTCTACTGCTATATAAAACTAAAAGAGCCACATGGCTCTCCGTAAGGTGGGGATTACCACGAGTCTTGGAAAACATGCCTGAGTAACTGGCTGTGCAATACTGCTGGAGCCCGGTGTGGGGCTGAAGTCCATGCTGGACTGCATTTCAAAGCCTTCTGCTCCTCTGCTCCAGGCTGCATTGGAAAGTGCAGCTTGCTCGGACACCGATGAGGCTGGGATCCCATTGTGGTGTGCAGAGCACTTGGATGGGAAGTAGAATACCCCTCTTCGCCCCCACACTCCCCTAGGGTGGAGGGTCCTTGGCTGGAGCCACGCACCAGAGCCACTCACACTCCTCACATGTGATCTCTCCCCCAGAATTTTTTTCCACCTCTTTATTCTCTCAGATCTGCTCTTCCAAGCCCAGATGACCACAGCTGTGCAGAAGCCAACACTTGCAGCATGTCTGTGCTGGAGAAGAACCCACGGACATTAATGCTGCCTGTGGCAGCACTGTATGTGCTGTGGCCTCACACTGTCAGGGTACCATGCTGAGTGGTCCATGCTGTCAGGCCTGACTCTCAGGAAGACACCTCTTCCAGCTCCATTGCTCCAAGGGTTTGGCCATGTTCCAGCTCTATTTTTGACCAAGAAAGTGTTTTACATAAACAGGCTCAACCTCTGTATGCTATTTCCCCTTCACATAAGCAAAGGCACTACTGCTCACACCCAGCTGTTCATCACTATGTCATAGTCCCATGTTGCCTGGGAAGGGAGAGGGTCTGAGACCCAGCCATACCTTCCCATACTGCACCCTGCAAGTTAGCTGCAGTCAACCTCATCACGTAGTCTCTGCCACAGATGTCATTCCTCCATCTCCTATTTCCTCTGCTCTTGCAGAGATGAGTCCACAAGAAATCTTCCCAAGTTTTTGTGACTCCACTTTTCCCTCAGCCCCACAGAAACCCAGTTTAGAGACTTTCATCCCTCTCTTTCTTACCATTACCTCCAGAATACGCTCTCAAACACCTACGGCGGTTTACTTCTCAGCAGAGGAGAGCCCTGTTGTGTGTGCACCTCACCACCCTTTCATTTCTGCCTCCTGGCCCCAAAGCATCAATTCATTATGGAAAGCAGCAGGGCTGAGGACACCAAGTCCCAGAAGCACCTGGCTGAAGCCACTAAATGATCAGCTGGGAATGAGTCATATTAGCAGCCCAAGCCCGGGAAACCCAGCCAGACCCCTCTGCACAGGACTGAAATAGATTATAACTGACTGATTACAGGCTCTGGCCAAGTCCTAGTGAATTAGAGTAGCTTGCAGGGGGATGCAAGGATAAGGGCTATTATTAGCACTGCTATTTATTATTTGGGTAGTGCTCCTATTGTCTCAAGTACTCTCTGAATTGTCGGCAAGACAGCTCCTGCCCCTAGAACACAGGATCATTGGGATCCAAGGGCGTGACTGGAGATGAGCTATGAGCTGTGGGATGGATGTGCTAATGCTTATTTAGCATGCAGGCATGACCTGGACCATCAATTCATCCTGACCAGAGACAGCCCGAGGCAAGGAATTGCCACATCACTTCTCTCACCGAGGAGTGACTGCTACCAAGTTCTGTGTGATGGGAGCAGGAGTAGCACAAAGTGGTAGAAATGAGTGAAACAACTCATGCAGGGTAAACATTGGAGATCTTTGGTGCATTGGGCCAGGTACATGCACCTGGAATCTCCCTGGAGAGCCGGCAAAGCTACCCCAGGTTTGGCTTAGGCGCACAAGATGGAGGGGAGGGGAGATGAGGAGCTGGGGAGGTACGAGCCAGTTTGCCCTGTGAACTTTTGCTATGTGGTCACCAGGCATGGAGCATTTGGTGCTGTCATCTAAATCCCTGCACAGAAATCCCTGTTCTTCTGCAAGCATATTGGCTTCCCACTGCTGAAAATGAGGGGGTGGAAAATATGACCCCAGGACAACCTAAAAATTAACAAGACAGAAGCTTATTTTTAGGAATCTCGCTGCTCATAAGCCTGACTTTTACCCAAATCCCAGGGTCTGGAGGGGGGAGGACAGATAACTGGCCTTTACAGCTCCTCAGATGAGCCCTGGTATCTCTCAGCTCCTCGGTGGTGGTGGCGACATGTCTAGACACGCTGGGAAGCATTCAATCAGGAGAAGGAAGAATGGGTCCCGCTGTTAGGAACAATGCAAGAGGAACAAAATGGCCCATTTTTATTCTGTGCAGCTGTCTTTTAAAAGGACTATTAGGTCACTGAAAGTTTTAGTTACAGCAAAAAATAACTCAAAAAACAACAAAAAATTGGAAATGAAACTGTATATATTTTTGGGAAATTGCTTTTTTTATTTTAATAGGTTTCCCTTTCAAGTCTTTTCCAGCTGATTTTTTTTTTCTTTGAGTTCTATGATTATTAATGGCTGTAGCACTAATGTGCTTGGAAAAAGCTCATTTGAGAACCATGTTTTTTGAATTATAAAATATCTGAAAGATATTTTTCTTTTCTTCAGCCAACAATTGCCCGGTTTTCCCAGGCAGACATTATTCCATGCCACGGCATCGGATACATCAGGCCTAAACTTGGCTTTGAACATAAGCGGGAGAAGCCTGTTGCAATGTGGTCATCACTTCTACCATAAAGCACTCTTTGTGTTCATGTACCAGATGATGTTTGGGGAGAGGAGAATCCAGGGTCCACACTGGTCCTGGAGGACTCACTTCTACTCACTGGCACACTGAGGGTTTTCTAGTGTCACTAAAAAACCCAAACTCTTCTTTTTTCAAAAGTGGAATCCAGGAGTTGTGGAAAGAGCTGTGGATAGACGCAGACATGGTTTGTCTATCTGGAGCGTATGCTGTGGTGGTGGAGACTTCCGCTGGCTGACTTGCTTTGCAATAGACTTGTGGGGTTCCCAGCAAGAGGGAGGGCAGATGTGTCAGCCAAAACGTCTTCAAGGCATGTTTACACCACTGCTGGAGGGATGCAGTGGTGGTTCCACACAATATAACTCTGCAACAGGAAAAGCCACAGTCAACACGAAGTTAAACCACCAGGGAAGTGATGTAGTTGTTTTTGAAAACCCAAAGTAGGCAACCCTCTGCTTCCCTGGGTTACACTCCAGCCTAGCATTGCCTGCCTGGACTGACCAGCTCAAGGGCATTCAACCCATGCTCTGTTGTTCAGTTAGGTGTGCCTTGTTGTCTCCAGACTGGGAAATGCAGTCTGACTGCTACAGGTGAATATTACCCAATGGCATGTCTTCATTTTCAGGAAGGCAAGCTCAAAGCAGCCCCGTTCCCATCTATGCTGAGATAGATACACTACGTATAGAAGTGTAGAACAGTGGTCCTAAGGCAGATTGCCATCATCACAGCTGTCAAGAGGAGATGCCTAGGAAAAGAACTTAATAAACAGAGAAAGCCTAGCAGACCTTGCAGTTTTTAGTAAACTCTTAACTCAGAGCCAAAGCCAGGGATGTGGCGAAAGTGCCTCTAACATCTGCCAACTGCCTGCAGTCCTACCTGGGCGGCTCTTCCTGCTGGACCAGAAGTGAAATTCTGTGGCACGGGTCCTCCCAACCTCATGCCAATGGGAAAGGGGACATGGATTTCCCCGTCTCAGCAGTTGTGGCCAGACTACAGCCTTCATGCACTTCTCAGTGACCTCCTGGCTCTTTAAGGTATAACAGTGATTGCTTGCACGTGCCCAAATATCTATTGTTGGGAGCTGACAGAGCTGCAGAGCGTTCCAGGAACACCTTTCAAGATCCTGCCTAAGTGAACAGAACGAGGAGTTTCCCTGTTTGATCTCCAACCCATACTCTGCCATTTGAATGTTATCATCTCCCTTTATTTCAACAGAGCAAGAAATCAATATGCAGTTTAATGCAAAACAGTGAAATCAGAGCTTTCATTTTAAGTAAAAAGGAGACTTTTCAGCTATAATAGGACTACTTCTGTTTAAATTGCTATACAAAACATGATGGATGAGCAGAAACAGCTGTAATAAAGGATTTGGAGTACTCTTCCACAAATCTATTGAGCATCCATCAGCTGAGCACATTGTCTCTTGGAAGCAGATTGGAGAGGTCTGCAAGTCCTTTCCAGGGAGGGAAAGGGGACAGAGCAGTAGTAGAGGTTGGTGATTTTTTTACCTTTTTGAGGGTCCTCGCTTACAGTGGGCAAGTTCATGAGCAAGACAATCCCCATGAGCTCTGCTCACGCAGACTCTAGATCCAGAACACTTAAAGCTAAGGAGACCAGGAGTATGCATACCTACAAAACAAGAGCAGGTAGGGTTCATCTTCAAGCAGTTTCCCATCAGAGCTATTTAACCAATATTTGCCGTCTATCTTCATTTTCTCGTGACCCGGGTAAGTTCAGCACTCCACTAAAAATAACCTCTGTCTTTTATGGCTGGGAAAGAGTCCCAGTCTTCACAGAAACAGGGTTTCTAATCTTCACAGAGGCAGGTGCTGGGATACCCCAAAAGGTCAGAAACGGACAGGCAAAATTAATGAGACTTTTCCACTTATTGTTAAAATAAAAATCTCCTGTGAGTTTATAGCAGTTAAGCATCCAGAGGTCCTTCTACTCTCCAAATAAACTGTACTTTCCAGAGGTTTGGGGTTGGCTGTGCTATGGTATGAAATTCAGAAATAGGAATTGATGAGATCTTTAACTGATACATCCAAAATAAGTGGGCAAAGCCCCCAGCCCTGCTCTGTGTGCTCTGGTATGGAAGTGGTCACCTCTTGGGAACCTAGCAGCCCACCTCTTTGTTCATCAGAGGTTGAATGCGTGCATTTAATGTGCCTACTCTGAGCCCTTAGGTTCATCTGGGCAGCTTTGCAAGCTGGGATGGGGTTTCAAGAGCACACTGCTATTGACAGTAATTACATTACAACAGCAGCACTTCTGCCAATTGCTCTGTGTGTTTACAGTGAAAACAAAAGGGAAAGAAAATGGCAAGATGGAAGAAAATGAAACAGAAAGCTATCTAATCAATATATTCATAAGAGAGGGAGAAAGGGAGGTTTGTTCTTTAAAACATACAAATCTCCTAAACTCTGTATGTGTGTCAAAGTAGTGGGATGGAGCTGTGGCTTCTTCCAATGCAGCTTCTCAAGAGCTCTGTAGCCTGCAGATATCATTAGGTGAGGGCAAATCAGTCCCTCTGCCCAGGGAAGGAGATGAAGCTGTCCATGCCTTGGCAGCCACTTCATGCTATTTCTAATGGGGGTTCTGGGTCAGCAAACTCTCACTCAGCGCATCTCTGGAGAGATGCACATGTAGGCAGCTCTTTTCCAAAATTGCTAGGTCTTCCCTTCCTTTGCAGCTTTGTGTGTTTTGTCAGCAGGAAAAAAAGAAGCCAACCAAATTCCAGCTTTGGAGTAGGGACACAGCACGACACCTTGGGGTCCGTCCTCAGTTTTGCTGAAAAACTTCAGAAGAGGAGGAAATCCCCAACTATTTCCCAGCCACTGAGAAAGACTGGTGAACGTTGCAGAGAGCATGAGATCAGAAGACTGTAGGGTCAGAGGCGTTAAAAAGTGTCTACCTGGATTTCTGTTTCCAAGACTAGCAAGAATGGGAGTAAGGCTACACTTTGGAAGAGTATTTTGGGAATGAATAGTCCTATGCACAGAGATGCCCTCAGCCTTCTACTAAATGTTTAGGGGAGAAAGAGCCCAGACAGAATCAGAAGCAGAAAGGATCAGTCCAATGCCATATGGGGAGCACAGGGCAAAGCCAAGGACAGAGCTGAGCCTTTCCAAATCTAAGCCCAGGCATTTAATCGTAAAATCATTCTTCTACCCTTCAGCCCACCTTGTCGACCTGCCTATCGTGCTCAGCAGTCCAGCTGGTATTCAGGCCAAAACTCTGTTCTCTGTAGCATGAATTAATTCTTCCTTCCTTTTGCTTGATGATGCTTAAAAAAATAACAGCAACAATCCTTGAGCAGATACCATGGGGAGGTTAATATGGAGAAACTATTTTTAGATATCAAGGTATTGGATCATCATTTGTTATGGCAACGAAACTTGTTATTCCTTGTTTGCTCTGGCCTTTTATATGCATCATAGTCATCAAGGCTTCAATCCAGCTTACAGTAAACATTCAAAAACCTCAGGATTTTAGAATTTACTTGTTGCATGACTGGTAAGAACATTAAAAAAGAGAGGAGAGAAGAAAGCCTATCAAAAAACAGAATCTCAGGAGGAAGGAAGGGGAAAGGAGGAGGAAATTGTACCTGAGACGTTGGGTGGGGAAGCTAGAGGAGGTGACATCTGGCAGTCTCTTCCAGCCTGCACAGTCCTGTGGGTCAACAACAGCAAAAGCCCACAGCAAACCCAGCGCAGAGCACAGGCAGATCAGGGTCTCTAAAATGATGAAATGCTGCCTGGTTTTGGTCCAAAGAAATAAATCTTTCCGCACAGAGGTTACTCTACACTTGGACCAGCTTTGCAGAAAGATTTGCCAAGGTTCAGCAAAGAGGTTCAGAGCAAATGCTGAAACCAGGTGTGCTGCACCTATTGGGGGGTTTATTGCAAAGTCCATGTACATCTACAGGAGAGATCTTACCTGCTGTAGGAGAGCAATGCCTGCTCTGAGATGGGGCAGAAGGCAGACCAAGAGCATGCGGTGTCCTTTCTTCTCACAAATTCATTGAGCAAAACATTCAGGGGAGTTTCGTGTCTCGAGCTACCTCTGACACCCACACTGGCAATATAGAAGCACTGTAAAATGCACGCAGAAAGCACGTCATAGATCCTTGGGTAGAGAAACCATCTTTTCTGCTGTGTAATTGTACTGCACCTTGCAGAAACTGCTTAAGTAACCAGGGATCCTGGACAAAACAAGGGGATGTTCCCCAATCTGCCCTATTCACTCACAATAAAACCCCGTGACTCTCTCTTTTGTTACTTTAGGTTTCTAGAACATAACATGTTTTGCTTCAGCCAGCACTGTTTGTAGCATCCTCTCAGTTGTTTGGACTGAAAAAAACCAGGAGAACAGTGCTTTTGAAAATAGGTTGCGTTTCAGCATTTTCAGGACATGACATTTCCATTTCAAAATACACCAGTTCTTTTTAAAGATAGGTGAACAGAAGAAAGACAACGTGCTCCATCTGATCTGTGCTTTAAATTTCACTGAGGCAAACAGAATCATTTTAAAGAAAGCAACTCAAGAAATTTGGAGGGAGCTGGCCAACAAACAGAAAAGAGATCAGCTACTATAAGTAGTGATCACTGGACTCTTGAGCACTAAAAATTCAGCAGCTATTGACTCATTCCAGCTCTTCTTTGTCCTCCCTATCTCAGCCACAAAGCGCCATGCCCAGATGTTAACTGGAGGGAAAGAGTACTCTGAGCTTCTGTTGCTAGGGTAAGTCTGACATTTTAGTGTTTGCTCTGTGCTTTGAAATGACACAAAAGGTTGAAATTCCAAATAAAGCTCCAAGACTATTGTCCAGGAAAAAAAAAAATTATTTAGAAATGTCAGAACTGACACAATGTGTAGATCAGAACAGAAGCTGAAATGACTGCGATAATGCTTACTTTTAAGTCATTACATCACTAAACCTAATTTCCCTGCATGTCTTGTTTTACGGAGACAGTGTATGACCTCTATCTTGCTGGTGGCTGGCAGCAGCGAGAGACCGAGGAGAATATATTTCTCTCTTTATCATATTCCTTCATGTAGCCCCCGTAACTAGCTTGAGAGGAAATATGGGCTAGGTAGGCCATTTTATATGTTACAGTTGTTGGATACTCTTCTTTGGATCATGCAACCGTGCCCCTAAATTAACACTATCCCCATGGACTCAACCTACACAAAAGTTGCTCTTTGCCTCCTGGGCAAGTTGGTCCTCCTGAGAACACAGCCATAATAAAGAAAAAGAGCACTTTCCCTCAAGGAAGTGAAAGTGTATTTCTGAATTGATTTGAAACCAATCCAATCAAAAGAAAAATATTCCCCAATCAGGTCAAACTGACCAAAATGAAGTGTTTCATTTCAGGTTCGTCTCCTCCCACCCTTCAAAATAAAACAGAAAGAAAAAAAAATATAAAAAGAAGAACACTGAAGGTTTTCAGCACAATCACATTTCTTCCCCACTGGTAACAGCAAATCTGTGGAAGTGGCAAGTTTCCTCAGAAAAAAAATCTCTCTCATCAGCACTTCTCCACTGTGCACAACCTCCAAAAAGCCCATTGCTCTGGTCTGGGGGCGTCCCAGGAATTATGGCTTGTATCCGTCCCTAAATCAAGCTCCCTGCTCAGAGGATGTTTCCCAAAATCCACTGCAAACAACAGCATGATGGCCATCCCTGGGCTCCACAACATACCTAAAGTAGGATTCCGCCGAACACTGACATT
>Ga0181612_156212_pt1 | contig 12615 bp, 11 predicted proteins | sample HoacroProtozoa21_FD_119630 | JGI IMG/M metagenome (GOLD analysis project Ga0181612, IMG submission 119630) | Hoatzin crop microbial communities from Cojedes, Venezuel. Combined Assembly of Gp0051906, Gp0051904, Gp0051908 | reverse complement strand
GGGGGGGGCGGCTCCGCCCGCCGGGGGCGTGCCGGCGGCCCTGGGCTCGGGGCCTCGGGCTGAGCGCCCGGCTCGTTCCCCGGCGGGCAGCGGCGCCGCGGCCCTCCCTCCCGCCGGGGTCAGCGAGGCCGCCAAGGCCGCGCCGGACGGAACGCTGGGCTTCGTGCGGGGCTCGGGGTGGCGCTGGGCGGGGGCAGGGTTTCCATTGTGGGTACCTGAGGCGGGGCGGGCGTGGTGTTGGGAAATGGCACCTGCCTGTGGGAGGAACCTGCGGGGTTTGAATAGCCGCCTGCACTGTGAACAAGTAAGCAGCAAGCGCTGGCTTTGCTCCTGTGGCGCTGAGGGAAGGCGAAGGAGTGAGCGGGTTTGTAGTTGCACAACGAGAGCAGCATTTGCCCCAGAACTGGGAGGCAGCGTCATTTCAGTTAAAGGCCCTCAGGTCCTCTCAGTAAAAATCCCGTGTGGAAAAGTAACTTTCAGTAAGTTCCATGGCAGGATGAGGTCCTAAAAGAAAACTACATGTTTCAGAGAAAGTGCACATATACTTACTAGTTTTTAATGGAATTATTTAAAAATTAATTTACATGTCAGATACACATGTATTTCTGGCTTTACAGAAATTGGTTTTCAGCCGTGAATCATTGTAGCCACAAGAATTACTATTGTTAGGACTGGAAAGTACATCCCTGCCACATCTCGCTTCCTCTGAGCCCTCTCAGGGATCGTTTCTTCTGCGAGGGCCGGGAGTCACCAAAGCAACACGTCAACACGCCCTAAACACGTCCTGCCAGCAAAAGGGCAGTCCCAGCTTCTCCACAGTAGGGACACTACCCCTGGGATGGCCATGTAGGGCAGCAGGGAGCTGCTCTGGGTGAAAATTAACCTGGCAAAAAACCCGAATAAATAAGTAAGCAGTGGGAGTTTGTGGTGGAAGGGGGCTGTAGTCGGTGCTCGCAGGCGCTGCTGGTTGCACGACGTGTTGTGACGACGGCACAGCTTTCCCCGCTTTGAAGCACAGCTGGATTCTGTCTCCGGCGACCAAAGACTGACCATGTCTCATAGTGCTGCCCTGTAGAGTCACCAAACCTTGTGGCATTCCTGCTGCTCTTTAAGAACTCGCTTCCTGGAGTCATAGGAAGAGGAATAGTGCTGACACGCAGCATTTTTTAAGAAGAAAGCTTTAATCTTTTTTCTTACACAAAGAAGTTTGAACGCATGACCTTGGAATCAGACACAGAGAATTTACTGTCGCCTAATAGTCTATTGTTTTGGAACCCATTTAAGGCTTACAGTAATTCATATTGCATATTCTTCCCATAACACTGTTACACAATGTCTCATGCTAGTAAAGTTATAAATCGTCAACAATTGTCTAAAATTTTTGGTCACGTATTGCACATTGAGTATCTGCTGCTTCCTGAGAAGAGTGAGTTGGGTCATTCCAGCTTTTCCCTTTCATTGCCACAAATCAATATATGCAGTTGGCTGAGGAAGCACATGGCTAAAATCTTGGCTTGGTCTTTTCTTTTTTCTTTTTTTCCTTGCCTTTTATTCTAACTGAATTAGAAAAACAACAGCTTTCCGTTTGTCACCTCTGGCAATTTCTGATTGTTCCATGTTTTTGTCTTTTTCTGCTTTGTTAAAAGATCCCCACCACTGTTACCGCAGATAAAGCAATTGTGATTATATAGCCTTTGTAATGTCTCATAACTTTGGTGGTAACTAGGAAAGCATTTTGGTGCTTAGCACCTAACTGCATAGCTTTAGGTGCTCAGTGTTTTAAAGCTGGCCAGAAATTCTTCTCGTGGAAAGCTGCACAGAGTATAGATTTCATGACTTGAATTGCAGTGCTCTAGGAGGTCAGACCTTTCTCTCCCTGTTAGGTCCTGGAAAATGTGGTCACGTGAAGAGCTCAGTGAGTCAGCATCGTTTAATATTAGCATAATGAGAGTGGTTTGGTTTTTTTTTTTTACTTGTATGCTTTAATCACGGAATTAAGGTTGTTTAAACTCAGTTCTTGTGCATCAGTGAGATGAAAAAGTGCCTCTGATGCTGTATGTAGATGGTAGGGATTCAATTCCCTGTGAGGCAGGACAGTCGTACCTGGAGGTTGGAGGGTGGACGCTGGCAGGCAAACATGTTGTGATATCCAGCTGCAAGCAACCAGTGGGGGTTTGAAGACCACCTGCTTGTTTCCAGCAGCACTGAAAAGCCTACTACAGGGCACATGGACCAAATCCAACCCTGCTGCCATTGCAGTTAAAATGTTGGTGTGCTTAAATGAGGACTAAATCTGATCTCTGTATCACTAGTGGCTCTTCTGAAATAGGAAATAAGCAGACTGGTAAAAGGACAAACATTGACATAATTTAGTGGATTCCTGTGAGAAGGAAGGGGTTTTGGGTTTTGGCTACTTGGCTGCGATGGGGAAAACCTCAAAGCTCCCAGAAATTAAGACAGGGTGTGATGAGAGACTTTGCTTCTTAAAAGTTTCTTCTCCTAGTTTTCAGAGCGCATATTACTTGGAAATACAGAGTCTAATAAAAGATTTTAAAAATGGAAGTTAGCCTAAAGATTTCTGACAATTTTCCTGTTTGTTTTTGATGGGTCTTTGCATGAGCTGGATCATCATGGTACAAAACTGAATGATAAACCATAGATGTTCTAACTTGCATTTTCTTCTGCATGTCATGTCATATAACGTGAGACAGTATTTTGTTCTGCATGTAAATGCATCACCATTCGTTGGCTAAGCTTCATGGTGTGAAATTCCTTTGTCTTTTATTAAGAACAACCAGTCAGTGTAGCAGCAAGGTGAAAACCCATTGAACAGTTTCTCCTCTGAGCTTTAGGTAAGCAAATGCATCTGGATGAATATACACCTTTAGGAACTCAGAATTATATGCAACTGACCTTTAACCTATTAAATAAAACATCATAAAATATAACTTTTCAAATGATTCATTTATGAGTTAATGTAGCTTAATGCAAACCAGAAATCCCAGTAAACTTGCAGAAATAATTTCAGCCTGTGTAGGGGAACCGCTTGTAAAATCCGATGACTTGTGTTTTCTAACAATATTACAATTGCAGTTTCCCAGAAAGTCTGATGATGCGTTTCCGAAAGTTGATGCCTAAGGTGGAATAATTTCCTGAAAGAGATTTGGTCATTCAGCTTTCAGGATCTGAAGTAAAATCTATATAAAGCAATCATTTGAGGGGACAAAGCAGTAATCACTTATCGCAGAACTGAACTTTTGAAGGTCACAGGACAATGTGATGTCCTAAGTGAGCTGAACATATACACATAAGGACAGCAGTGGTGTGAATGGATTCAGTATTCATGTAGATAAATCACTCCCTTGTGCAGGAATCTGCCTTTTTAGCTGTGTGTCTGTTTGGATAATATGGTGAGCAGACCCTGACTCGTGCTGGCTCCAGTGAGGAAGACCACCATCACATCAGCAGGGGGGAGGTTTCTGGGAAGTCGTAGCACAGCCAAGACACCACGGAGAAAAGAGAAAATGATGACCTAGAAAATCATGCCACTGCAGTGTCTGCCCTGAGGAGGAAAGCTTGCCTACCGGTCACAGCCCCTCTTGGCTCTACGCGGTCTTGTTGCTGTAGAGAGCTATTAGAGAAGTGACTATTTCAGGCACCCATTGCGTATAAGCAATACAGGTAAGGGGCAGCACATACCCAGTCTAAAATAGAATAGCCTAAATTATTAATGTGCATTTACGCTACGGGCAGGGACGCTATGCCTGTATTGCACGGCTCATGCGTTCTGTTCTTCCCCTCTTGGAAGCAGCGGGGTACTTCCAGGGAGTAACGTGGTCACGCCAACAGCGACGGCCCCGCAGCAGGCGTTGCACCTGCTTCTTCCTGCAGCCGGGCCCTGCCACTGGTGCTCAGGGCCTGCCTTTGCCACCTCTAGGACGCTGCGAGGGATGCACGGGGCAGGGGAGCAGCAACAAAGTGCACAGTATTGGTCTTTGGACATGTTTTCCGCACTGGCTTCTCGGCTGCCAGCTGCCCGGGCGCAGGCCGTCGGCTGATGGGAGCCCATGAAGCAGCAGCAGGACATGTCCCCAGAGCATTTTGTGCTGGAGCAAGTCCCTGGGGTGCAGAGCGCGTGAAGGGGAGGACACTGAGCAGTGCTGTCCCCGGAGAGCTTTGCCTTGGAAAGGAAGAAATTCTCCGAGACACAAAAGCTGCAGGTCCACTGCTGAGCCCGAGGAGGAGGGGTGTTTTCCCACATATTGTGTGTCCGCTTGCTTGCGCCTCTTACCGACGTCAGGCATGCTGAAGGGCCTGAGCGTCATCTGAAGGACAGAGGAAAATCTCAGCAAGGTCTGAAGCCCTAACAGAGCCACATGGCCTGGTCAGGGAGCCTCTCCTGCCCCGGGGCTGTCTGTTTGCTGTGGGTGGAGAGTGACCTCGCGAGAGAGAAGGGCAGCAACTCGTAAGGTCCTGCTAGAGACCACTCCATGGCAGCAGATGCTGGCCTGGTGCTGGCTCCTGGGAGCCACAGCCTGATCCTCCTTGTGCCTTACGCACTCGTCTTGCCACAGATGACTGACCCAAGACCTGAGGGGACAAGCACATGTCTCACATTGTTGTTCTTCAATTTCTGAATTTCGTTCTGATGCATTGTGTGAGCGTATAGCAGTCCTGAGGAATGAAGCCTAGCTATGGGTCCCAGGGGTTAGCTTATCATCATCTTGAAGACATGCATAGTTTTAAAATTTCATATCAGAAGATAACGCAAATCACATTTCGATGGTCAGAGAGCAGTGACTTACCAAAGCGTATAACAAAATGTATCAAACAGAATCATAGTCAAGGTAATAAAAAACCAGTGTGTGCCTGTTTTGCTCTAATCTTCCGACTTCGGTGGGCCAGGAGAAGCGGGACTTGGCCTGCATTTCTGTGCTCTTAATGCATTAAGCTCCTTGGCCACAGTAGGGTGGAATCTCTGTCCTGTTTTCTTACCTACCATAAGCAAGGGCGGGCGGTTGTAAGAAACTTTGCCTCTTGATGCAGACTTTGTGGAAAGGTGAAACCCGCCGCTGCAGCTGTAAATACGGCTGCCTGAATTTCACTGGACTTGATGAACAGGCAAGGTAACTTTTCCTGTTGAGTCTGAAATTTTAATGACAGAGATTAAATTACGGAACTTCTCTACTTACTTGTGTCAGTGTAACATTTTATAATGAGCCTGGAAAAAAGGGTAGGGGAAAAGTAAACAAGAGAGACTTGCCTCCTAAATAACGTACAGGTGAGAGAATTATTTCCTTAGCATAGGGTGCCAGTACTGATTATTTATCCTTCAGACCAAACGCTTCAAATTGTATTTTGAAAGTTATTTCTCATGTTCTGTTGCATATCCTTGGTCTGATATACCCATTAAGGCACACTAGCTTCTTATTCCTGCCTTCCTGCCTTGGAATCAACTCCCTTGATGCTTCCCGGGTTCGCTGGACTGCACAGTGGCTTGGCAGCGCTTTGGTACTGTGCCAGGGTACTGTGTATGGAAATGAGACTCTGCTCTCTCAGTCTTGATATGACTGAGCTTGTGTAAAAGATTTTTCCAGCTGGCTTTGAGTTTGATGGGTTTGTTTTCGTCCCTATAGGGAGGCATGGCTCCCTGCACCTACAAGGTACTGCTTTAGACTCAAAGCCATACAGTTAGTGCTTAATTTCTAATATACGCCTGACTTTTCCCAAGTCTGGATCCTGCAGACTGCTTTCCGTGGATCAACTTCTGCAAAGGTTCTGAGTCTTGCAGGTTTTATGAAAGCAAAGGCTCCTCATCCATTTAAACTTGCTGAGGATCTCCCCCAGCGACTCTCATTCGGCAGCCGAAGGGTTTCTTACTGTCCCTTTGCCTGCTGTGGGTGAATTAATGAATGACGCAGATGCCAAAGTGTCAGAGGGGCTGGCAGAGTGAAGGAAGTTGGGAGAGATGCAACCCGTGCCGGGCTTATATGGCAGGTGGAGAAGAGCAGGTCAAAGGTGCACGACGTCTGTGAAGGATGTCTCCTGAAGAAGCGTGCTGACTTCTCAGATGAGCACGCTACAACCCACAGGCTTCCCAGAAAACAGTTAATTATTTAGCATGAGTTACTTATTTAGTCCTTATTTCATAGAAGTTGAATATTTACTTCAGGAAAAGCAGACAGGACTCTGGTACACAAAAGCACATCCTCCTTGGAGGGATTTAGTGCTGGTTTAAGCGGAAAGTGATCTGCACTGCAACGCACGGGTCTGGGTTAGCGTATGGACTGGAGACTAGCAGCAGCACTTCGGTTCTTTTGGGGATAGGCTACAACAGTACTTGAAGAGCTTCAGCCATGGGATCAGCACAAGTTGTCTGTTATATCTGGTCATTTGCAAAAGATATAATACAGTGGAGGAATCAAATGCCAGATACAGATGTCTGAGTGTAAAGTTGTGAAATTTTCCTATCCAGCCATAGCTACAGCATCAGGTGTGACCCTCTGCACATGGCATCAGAGACACAAGGCTTGGAGACTGCCACAGCATATGAGGCATTAAAATGTCATTCATATAGTGAAAACTACAAGGCAGGAAAAAAACATTGTCAAAAAAAGATGTCAGATTTCCTTCTGCCAGAATTTCAAACTGTGTATAGAGGGAAAGAAAAGAATTTATGTCTACGATCAGGAAAAAATTGAAAATAGAAGGAATGTGGATTACATGTCCCTTAACGCCTTCCAGAAGGACACGGAACAGAGAATGAGGAAATTTCATGCAGTAAAAATATCTACCTACTAAGGAGAGATCAGACTACGCTTGCAAAAGGTTGAAGTGCATGAAGAGGTTTATGGCAAGTTTTGAAAGCCCATAACCTACTGCCCTGGCCCGGATCTTTTCATGAGAAGGTGTTACAGCTCAACTTGAGACCGGACTAAGAAAGCAGAGATGGCTTACACCGTAAAAGCAGGAAAATTGCTACTATGCTTCCCTTTTCCCTGTGCCGCAGAACAGAGATAAAGTGCTGCTTATCTCAACTGCGCTAAATCCAAGGTAAGTGTTGTTTACTTCACCCCTTTCCAAGAGGAAAGGTCACTCGTGGTCTCGGTAGAGCTCCAGCAATTTCCTCCTGGCAGCGTTCACCTCTGCCTGCCTGGCATCGGCAAGGTCCTGGGAGCCCCTGCTCCCCTCCTTTGGCTGCCTAGCTGTATCCTGGCTTTTGGGGACACGTCTTAACCCTCTCTCTGCCAGCCTTTGCCCCTCTGTCTTCCCTGGAGCTGACTCTCAACAGACAGCCAGAAATGTCAGCAGTACTGTCTTAAATAGCAGTGAGATGCTGACAGTCAGACTTACAGAAATCCTTCTGGTCCTAACAAATAATGCGCAGAGGGTAAGAAGTAAAGGTAAATTTTTAGTACAAGTTACGGATTAAGTGTTCTCCCATATGAAATAAGAGTATTTTTTTTCTTTTGTCCTCTGCTCAGCTTCCTTTTTTTTTTATATTGCTGCATGTTTAACCTAAGCTGTCTTTTTTTTGACTCGACAGTGTGTTCACATTTTCTTTTTTCTTTCACCTTGTGTTTGCTCTTTATCACTCTAAGGAACAATAAATGAGGAAGGAAACAGTTGACTGGGATCACCCTTAAGCTGTTTACATCAAGAATGACCACGCAGATTGTCTTAACCCCGAGTGCAATTTATACCCACAAACCAGACTTTATCTAACGGCTATGTAATATGTTCAATTCCCCTTCTGAATGTAAGAAAGACCTCAAATTCTCTTGTAGATAAGGAAGAGAACAAAAAAATCTTCAAAATAAACCAGAAACACACAAAGCAACTGCTGGCCACTGATGTTCCGCAGATTCTTCCTTCTTTTCTTCTTTTGCAAATAAATGAGTGCAGAAAGCAGTGCAGTAATTATAGCCTTCAGAAATGGCTCAGGTTTTCCTCCGTGGACAAGCATGACAAAAAATAATAAAAAATATTTTTTACCAGCACAGCTGGTGTTCAGATGAAATTATGTGGTTAGCTTTGAAACGATATTAAAAGAGAAATTTTAATTAACCTGTACCACTGAGTCAGAAGATAATATCTGATGCATATAACAGGCATACAGACAAAATATGATAAAATAATTATTTGCAATTAGATATATGCATTACAGACAATGTTGTAATTAAAATGTACTTAATGTCACAGGAGGTCCTTTATTATCAAAATAATTTGTAGAAGGACTGTGGAAACAATGTGATGATTATCCATCCCTGTGAAAAAAAGCCCCAGAATTTACCGAGAGCCCAAAGCATTTCTGATTTTGGAGCAGATACCGGTACCAACAGCCAGGCTCCTCTTTTCCGGTGCCAAGTCCGTTTGTTACTGCAGTGTGCGTAGGTCACCCATTTCTTGATGTGCTTCTCTTCCGTGGTCCCCTGCCAGGCGACAGCCAGCCAGTGACATTCCTGTGCACCTCCAGACATGAGCAAATTTCTGCGTGGGTCAGAGGGAGGGAGAGATGCCACAGGGTGCTGCGGCGTTCTTCTGCTGGGAAAATAAATCTCTTTTTTTTCTTTTGTTATTTTCTTGTTTGCTGCAACAAAACTGAATGAGTAGATTTACTAGGGGTGATTCTTTTCTCCACTGTGGCCCTTCCAAGGCACTCAGGCCATGAAAAGGGGCCAAAACCAAGGAAAAATTACGTTTATACTTGCTTGAAGGGCTCCTTTTCACTTTTGTAACTCCAAGAATTAGCAGAGTGGGGGGACAGATAAGCATGGTCTAGTGAATCTGGGGGCATTGCTCAGGAGCGAGGCACAGCCTGGTCTCCAGGAGCTGTGTTTGTAGAGTCAGAGGGGCTGATACAGCCGCAGGGACGCAAGTGTAGTCGTTCACCATAGACCTGGCCAACGATGTGGTGAAGCCTCAGGGAACGGTGTCCTGGTGTGAGCGCGGCTCTTCTGCCTGAGGACCTCGGTGCTGCTGCTGCGCCGATAGATCACCTCTCAGCCCACGTACATGCCCATCTGAGAAAAACAGTGTCAGTGTGTCTCTTAACTATCAAGGGATGATGGTTTCCTGGTGTAGACTAATTGCCAGTTTTCAGTAAGGGAAAATCTTGTTTTTCCCAGGTGATACCAATTCATTAATTCCAGGATGACGTAAAGATTTTGTTCTGCTGCCTTGCACGCTGCTGCATTCAAATGCTCATTTTAACGAATCAAGCCAACTGTTGAAGGCTTTTTGGGACCCCGTACCCCCAGGCTGCAGGGAAGCCCGTGTCCGCCAGTTCAGCCCCTGCTCTCCCCCAGCAGCCAGCATGGCCCTGGGTACCGGCTGCTCCGGCTAGAAAGCTGACCCTCTGCAAAAGAGGTTTCATCTTTGGGGAGAGCTGGGTGCCCCCGGTGATGCCAAGCATCTCGCCCATCGCCTCAGGAAGAGCCTGTGCCTCATTTTTTGCTGCCAGCCGGTCCTTTCGGCTCACATTAAACAACCCCGAGGTGCCAAGGTCAGTTCCCAGTGCCAGATGCTCACTCTGGGGCCTGACCTTATTGATGCTAATGAAGGTTTTGGCAAAACTCTCCATCTGATTAACATTTCCCTGTTCAGAGCCACCACGCTGTAATTGTGGGGGCTGTTTTGCTGTTTCTCAGGCAGACCTTTTCTCTTCGCCACTTTCTGGATTTGTGCCCCTGCACTTGTAAAATTCCTCTTGAAGTCAATGGAGATTTTGGCTGAGTGAAAGAAGAACCCAGCCTCATTACAGGGTGCATCTTATCCTGGTGACACGTCTTTCTGGGAAGGACAGAGAGTAGCAATCAACCGTGATGACATTAATGTTTCTTTATGGAAATACTTATTACTTCAAATCATAAATAATAAGTAAAATTGCTGCAAAATGTATTAAACTGAAGGAATGGCTCGAGGGGAAAACAACTCCCCTAGTATATCATCAGCTGCTGCTGTATCTCCCCTAGGCTTCTCCCCTTCCCCGTTTTCAAAAGAACAAAGAGAATATGCCAAAGCTGCTTTGGGATTTCAATGAAAAATAATGAGAATTCATTGCTAATTAGGGCTCCAATTAAAAAAAAATGATCTTTGCAGGGACACTGTTAATGAACTTGTAAATTGCCGCCGCAGACTTGCATCCCCATAAACATTCCCTCTGTTTGATTCTGCTTGTGCCCGTGGAAGCGGTGAGCAGAGGCTGCTGGCATGTGTGAAGGGCTGGCAGTCGTCACTTGGCCCCTGCACGGGAGTCCAGCAGTCCCTGCCAGTGCTAGCTGCACAGTCTGCTTTTCGGTCACTCTGGGGACACGAGCGGCATGTCAGTGCTCGTGGCGTGTATTGTAGAAGTGGGCACCCCTTACGCACTGGGGTCCCTGCCCACAGCCTGGCTCGGGGGGAGCTCGCTGCTGCCGTCGCACCCGGCACAGGTGACCCTTCTTCCGTCAGAGTGGGGAAATGCCCCCATGTTTGCAGACAGCCTCGCACTCCTCTCTGCGGGAGGGTCCCACCCTGCCCCATGCCCGTTCGCTCACTCGGAGCGATCGTGCTCTGACAAACAGGGACAGTAAGCCGAGTGGAAATGAAGAGGAGAAAAGCGAGCGCTGGGGAGCAGGGAGGATGAAAAGGGGGGATGTCGGACATGCAGCAAGGCACTGTTAAGAGTTGGAGCTGGCCGGGGTCTGTCCTTGCCCACCACCATTCACGCTGGGAACCTTCCCACCAGTGCCTCGCCATCCTCGCTCCCCAGGACCGCTGGAGAAGTGCAGTGCAGCTTGTGTGGCCTTGCATGGCTGTGTCTCCTTGTGGGCTGGCGATGGCCTCTCCATGCCCAGAGCCATCAACGGCGCTTTGAAAGTGGGAAATGGCAACAGTTAATATGGGGAATTGCTGAACACTAAGCGGAAGGTTTCAATTAGCCTGGCATTCATCTTGCAAAATATTTGGCTTTGTAAAAGAGAAGAACTGTAATTCATTAGATATTTTTGATCAGTCTTAATCTAATTAGAAACCTCTTTATTTGTTCATGTAGTACACTGTTAAGAATGGTAGACAATCACAGGTACTTCAGGGTGAGCATTGGACTGTGACTGCATCTTTGCTCGTGACAGCAAACAGCCAAGTCATGTAAATCTGCACCTTTATATCCTCCAAGGGGCATTTTAATTAGGATAAGTGGCTACTACAACCTTCCTTGATAGTGGAGGAACCTCCATGTGGTTTCTGACAGTGATGGGCCGCTCCAGCTCCCAGGTCAGGGAAGGGGAAGCCTGCATACAAGTAAATGAGAATGTAAATGTCCTGGGGGAAAAGTCACGTTATTTTTGTCCAACTGCTGATGCAGGTAGAAAGCAGATGGAGCCAAACCCAGCCACACTGTAAGTCCACCAGCTACGACAGCAGCTGCATGCAGCCGGCTGCATGCACGCACGGGTATTTCGCACTGGGGAGCAGGTAGCTGCGCAGACTGATGCAGCTGCAACAAAGCCCTGCTTGCGTGACCGTTCCTCTTTCTCGGCTTGCCACCAGTTGCCAGGAGGCACATCCCCATGGTATGTTGTGCCAACACGCCATTTTCCCCTTCCCATTGCAGGAGGGCTTTTTCCTCCCAGGAGAACAGTATGAAACCATTGGAGGGTGATTAGCAGGGGTCTGAAACACTCCTGAAACCTGATCAGAGGTTGGAGAGGGCAAAACATGGATAAAATTCACGCTAATTGTACACATTTTCCTATGAACTAACAATGAAACAGAAACTCACATGGTGATTGATGTTGGCAGGCACCTCTGGAGATCATCTAGTCCAAAGCCAGCTCAAGCAGGGTCACACAGAGCACGTAGCTCAGGACGGTGCCTGGTTGGCTTTTGAGTATGTCCAAGGATGGAGACGGCACAGGCTCTCCAGACAATCTGGGCCAGTGTTTGACTCCCCAAAAAGGGTTTTTGTGTCCTTAACTGGAATTTCCTGTATTTCACTTTGTGTGTTTTTGTCTTTGCCAGGGTTAGAAGAAAAAGTTGTGGTGATGGAAAGAAGGGTAATGGGGCTATCCCAGGCTCTTGGATGAGCCCCTCTCCCAAAATTAAATGCAGCTTGGGGAATGACAAGTGCGTGAGACGTGGCAGGTAATTATTGTGCTCCCTTTGCCGTCAGCAAGGTCTTTTGCTCCAGCAGAGCTGGGTCCGCCCTGGGGGGCTGCACTTGAAGAGAGGTGCAGGGAGCAAAAGAGGGGGCTGGCCAGGAGGCAGAGGTGTCTGGGAGTGGGCAAGAAGGGGGTTCAGGCTGGCTGACGCAGGACAAGAAGCCATCTGCTTCTGCACCCGCCTGTCCTGCCTGGGGGTCCGTGCGTGCAGATGTGCATGGACCTGTGCTATGCTGCTGCAGTTATTGGGGAGGAATGGTTGTCTCCAGCTTTCAACACACTCAGGTTTTGGATGTGCTGGGGGCTAATGGTCTGAGGGCTCTGTGGTGCCAAACTCCTGCACGTCCTGCTCCCCGCTGGAGCCCCAGCCTCAGACCTTGGGGTTGCCATATAGCCCCGGCTGTGCACGAAGGGCCCTTGGGGATGCACTGAACCAGGCAGGAGCCCGGAGCGAAGCGGAGAGACAGCCCTG
>Ga0181612_142960_pt1 | contig 12615 bp, 4 predicted proteins | sample HoacroProtozoa21_FD_119630 | JGI IMG/M metagenome (GOLD analysis project Ga0181612, IMG submission 119630) | Hoatzin crop microbial communities from Cojedes, Venezuel. Combined Assembly of Gp0051906, Gp0051904, Gp0051908 | reverse complement strand
TCTGTGTGCAGCTGTGTACGGTTGCCTTGATGTGCGCATAAAGAAATTATCACGAATTGATTCCGCTACATAGCAAAGAACGTGGTAGCGCAGTACGTTGGTTGAGAAGGAAAACTAATTTGTTTATTCGTATATTTAGTAGAGATGAAAGAAGAGGATCTTACGAATATGCCCCTGATCGTACTTACTACGAGACTGTTCGGACTCCAGGGACGTATCCAGAAGATCCTCGGCGCGAATACCCAGCTCGAGGCAGAGAATTTTATGCGGAGTGGGATCCCTACCAAGGAGACTACTATGACCCACGATACTACGACGACCCACGCGAGTACAGGGATTACCGAGGCGATCCATACGAGCAGGACATAAGGGAGTACAGTTACAGGCAGCGGGAGAGGGAGAGGGAGCGGGAACGGTTCGAATCCGATCGGGACAGAGACCACGAACGGAGACCCATTGAGCGGAGCCAGAGTCCGACGCACTCCAGGCGTCCACAGAGCCCTGGAGCGTCTCCCTCCCAGTCGGAAAGGCTGCAGAGCGATTCGGAGAGGAGGATTTATAGCAGGTCATCGGATCGCAGCGGCAGCTGCAGCTCTCTGTCTCCTCCACGATACGACAAGCTCGACAAAGCCCGCGTGGAACGTTACGCAAAAAACGAAAAAACGGAGAAGGAGCGTGCTTTCGACCAAGAGAGGGTCGACAAGGAGAAACGCTTGGTGAGAAAGGAAAAGCCGGAAAAACTAGAAAAGGAGAAAACCGATAAGCAAAAACGAAAAGCAAAAATCCATTCGCCCAGCTCTCAGTCTTCTGAAACAGATCAAGAGAATGAGAGAGAGCCTAGCCCTGAAAAATTGAAGGGCAACAGTAAACAAAGCAAAGAGAGAGGTGACAAAGAAGGGACAGCTAAAAACCGCCTGGAACTGATGCCCTGTGTCGTGTTGACCCGAGTGAAAGAAAAGGAAGGGAAAGTTATTGATCAGCCCGCTTTGGAGAAACTGAGAGCAAAGCTTGATAATGACACTATGAAGTCCCCACTTCTTGAACAAAAAACACAGACATCTCAAGCTGAGCAAACCAAGTCTGATCAGTCCAAACTGGAACCTGTCAGAACCAAGGTACAAAAAGAGAAGGCTCTTGCCAGTCACATAGAAGTGGTGGATAAGGAGGGAAAACTGAAACCCAAAAAGCACTTGAAGACAGAGCAAGCTTCCGAAGGGGCCAACGCGGTAGATTTAGACAAGTTGGAGGCTCGTAAAAGACGTTTTGCCGATGCAAATCTGAAGCCTGACAGGCAAAAACTGGAAGTAAAAAGAAGCAGCCAGGATGAGGAAGATGCACGCACGGTTTTGAAAAAGCAGCTTGATGCAACGGCTTCGTCTAGAGAAGCGACGGTGTTAAGGGAAGGAGAATTGGAGAGGAAACCCCTGAGGAAGGAGATGCTTAAAAGGGAATCTAAAAAACTCAAACTGGAAAGACTTATTCCTGTTACTAGTCCCAAAGAAATTCAGGAGACTCTTAATGTTGGTGGCATTGGCATGCGTCCCACCCTAGATCTGCAGGCGAGGCTAATGGAGGCAACCGATGAACCAGCGGAAGTTCAGGAACTTGCTTCTAAAAAACTGAACCCAGTAAAACCCCAGCACAAACAGGTACAGCTACTAGATGACCAAGGAACAGAAAGAGAGGACACAAGGAAGAATTACTCTGGTGTTTCTGAAGACACACCTGACCATAAACTTGGCCAAGAGAAACCTCAGTCAGCTGATACGGAGGAGAAAATTGGCATTGACATAGACCACACGCAAAGTTACAGGAAACAAATGGAGCAAAGTCGCAGGCTGAAACAGCAGCTGGAAATGGAGATTGCAAAGTCTGAGAAGTTTGGCAGTCCAAAGAAGGATGTGGATGAATATGAAAGACGGAGCTTGGTCCATGAGGTGGGAAAACCTCCGCAAGACGTCACTGATGACTCTCCACCGAGTAAAAGGAAAAAAACTGACCAGTTTGACTTTGAAATTAGCACTAAAAGAGAAAGAAATTACAGAAGTTCTCGTCAGGTGAGTGAGGACTCCGAAAGGACGTCCTGTTCCCCTAGTATCAGACACTTCCCTTTCCACGAAGATGACGACACGCTCGATTCTCCAAGGCTAATGCCGTTAAAGGAAACCAAAGAGTCGCCTAAAATAGAAGAAAAGGGTCTTTCGTACTCCAGCATGACTGTGAGGGAGGAGTCGCTGAAATTCAATCCTTACGATTCCAGCAGAAGGGAGCAGATGGCAGAAATGGCTAAAATAAAACTATCTGTACTGAGTGCTGAAGATGACTCGAGTAGATGGGAAACCCAAGTGAAGCAGGAGCCTGGCAGAGTAGATATCAGCTTTCCAAGCAGCATTGTCAAAAGAGACAGCATACGCAAGAGGTCTGTCCGAGACCTGGAACCCGGGGAGGTGCCTTCAGATTCGGATGATGACAGTGAAAACAAACCCCACTCTCCGAAAGCCTCATCCTTGTTAGAGAGTTCCAGGTTGTCTTTTTTATTAAGGGACAGAGAAGAGAAGTTACGTGAAAGAGAGGAAAGACTGTCAAGTTCCTTAGAACGAAACAAATTTTACTCTTTTGCGTTGGACAAGACAATCACACCAGACACAAAGGCCTTGCTTGAAAGAGCTAAATCTCTCTCTTCCTCCAGAGAAGAAAACTGGTCCTTTCTAGACTGGGATTCAAGATTTGCTAGTTTTAGGAACAATAAAGACAAAGAGAAGGTTGATTCGGCTCCAAGACCTATTCCATCTTGGTATATGAAAAAGAAAAAAATCAGGACCGATTCAGAAGGTGGAAAACTGGATGATAAGAAAGAAGATCATAAAGAGGAGGAACAGGAGAGACAGGAACTGTTTGCTTCTCGGTTTTTGCATAGTTCAATCTTTGAACAGGACTCCAAGCGCCTGCAGCATTTAGAGAGAAAAGACGATGATCTCGACTTCATTTCTGGTAGGTTGTACGGGAGACAGTCTTCCTCCGATGGGACTAACAGCGCAGCTGATTTGGTGCAAGAACCGGTGGTTCTCTTCCACAGTAGATTTATTGAACTAACGCGAATGCAGCAGAAAGAAAAGGAGAAAGATCAGAAACCTAAAGAAGTGGAAAAACAGGAAGATAAAGAAAACCGGCCAAAAACACCAGAAACAGTTCCTGAGAGTAAAGAACCAGAACATAAAACTTCCTCAGTAGTCGGTCCCTCTTCGGTCGCTGTCCTGCCACAGGAGCCAGTGTCAGTTGCTTCCGAGAAAGTAGCGAATGAGAAGGTAGTGGTGGAAACAGCTACTGTAAAAGAAGAAAAATCATCTGAACCTGCTTCTACAGCAGAGGAGCAAAAACCTTTTCCTGAACTTGCTGCTTCTGTCAAAATTGAACCACCCGAGCAAACCGAATCCCCGCCAGTTGTAGAAGCTAGTAAAGAAGTTGTTGCTACAACCCTGGCACCGGAGGAAGACGCTGTAGCAACTGAGCATCCTTCATACTTGGATACCAAGCCTCCTACTCCCGGAGCTTCGTTTTCCGAAGCAGACGTAGGTGTAGAAACAGAACCCGAAACTGCCCCATTGATTCCACCTCCGCCCAAGCTAGTTCAGAAGTCCGATGAGGCTGCTGAACCTAAAGAAGAAAATCCTCTGCCTTCTGCCAGCACTGATGCTAGCGCGGGTCAAAAGGTGGAGGCGGCTGCTGAGGTCCTGCCGCCCGTTTCCGACAATGATATGGAAGTCGAACCTCCGGTTGTTGTAAAAGACAAAAAGTCCTACAAGAGTAAACGGTCCAAGACTCCCGTGCAATCGGCTACAGCTAATGTCACGGAAAAGCCCGTCACGAGAAAGAGTGAAAGAATTGACCGTGAAAAACTCAAAAGGTCGAGCTCGCCTCGTGGGGAGACGCAGAAGGTTTCCGAGTTGAAAGTGGAGGCGGAGAAGGTGTCAAGGAATGCTGCTAAATCCCCTAGTTCTGCTGCAGAGCCAGAAAACGTGGAGCCAAGCTTGCCGATAGGCCGGACTAGGCGCAGAAACGTAAGGTCAGTCTATGCTACCACGGGGGACAATGAAGGCCCATCTCCGGTGAAGGACTCTGTGGAGGTCACTAGATCCACCAGGAAGAGAGGGGAAAAGGAACCACAGGAAGCAGTGACAACTGTTCCTACGACCCCGAGGAGGGGAAGACCTCCGAAAACCCGCCGTAAGCCGGAGGAGGACATATCTCCAATAAAGACAGAACCAGTACAGCAAGAGGTGGAGGAGGCTGAAAGTAAAGATGCTGTGGAAGCTCCTAAGCCTACAGAAGGTTGGAGGTCTCCTAGGTCCCAGAAGCTGACACACAGTCACTCGTCAGCTGCTACCAGCCAACAGGGGAAGAAAGGGAAGAACGAACCGAAAGCCGACACCTCGACTGAATCTGAAGATGCTGCTGAAAGAAGCGGTCAGGAATCGAGCGTTGGTGACAACGGTAGTAAAGCAAAAGCCACTGAGAAAGAACCGGCAGTGAGTGAGCAGAAACGTGATAGGAAAGAACTGGATGTGGAGAAAAACCAGCTAGAAATCCCCACGATTGAGATCATTGAGAAGAAGCCAGTGCCAGAAAAGGTTACGAAATCCAAAAGAGGAAGGTATAAAAATACCAAAACTGTCGTAGATAAAGCATCCGTGTGTCTCAAAAATGTAGAAATACGCCTCAACGTGGACGAAGTCAAGGGCGCCTTGCGGCCAACTGAGGAGGAGGCAGAGCCGGTGGCGGTGTCACCAGCCAAAATGAAGAGCCCCCCAAAAGATGACATCTTGCCACCCCATTTTGCGAAGAATGAGGTAGAAGATTCATTCCCCGAAACAGAAAAAGAGGTGGTGCGGGAGCCAAAGCAGTCCCCCGAAGCAGCCCAATTAGCAAAGCAGATCGAACTCGAGCAGGCCGTGGAGAATATTGCAAAACTCACCGAAACTCCTCCGTCGATTGCTGCCTACAAAGAGCCGACGGCAGACGTGCCTGAAGTTCGTCAGGAGGAGGACGGAGATAAACCTGCGCATCAGGCTAGTGAAACAGAGCTGGCAGCGGCTATCGGCTCCATCATCAATGATATTTCTGGGGAGACGGAGAGCTTTCCTGCGCCCCCGACGTATCCCGCTGAATCGGAAGCAGAAATCCCCGCAGAGCCCTTGGTGTTACCGTTGCCTCGGGAGGAGATGGAGCCCGAGACGGATCAGGCGGTGAACAATATCCTAGAAACTGAGGCTGCCGTTGAGCCTGCGGTGCAGCCGGTTCCTGGCTCTGCCCCATCGGTGGTAGAGACGGAGAGCAAGGAGGCCGAAGTCAGCTTCAGCGAATCTTCCAACTCTGCGCAGGAGGCCGAGACCTTGCAGGAGGCTGAAGTTGCTCGGAAGGAAAAGGGCCGTCAGAAAACCACGCGGCAGAGACGCAAAAGGAGCACAGGTAGGAAGGGCGATGCTGCTGAAGTCAACGCCTTCGAGCCAGAGAGGGTGCAGAGCAAGTCACCCCCTGCCAGCGAAGTTAAGGTGAAACCCGAAGAAGCCCCCAAGGAGGAAAAGCAAACTAAAACTGCTGCTCAGGCATCTGCGGAGCCAAGCGCTTCTGACACCAGCAAGGCTGCAGGCCCTGACATTGTCGTGGCCACTCACGAAGCCATCGCCGAGAGCAGCACGTCTCCGAAAGCGCCCGCTCCGGCTCCTCTGGACCTGGCTGCCCCGCCAGTTCCCCTCGATGAGGGAAGTCAAGGCGGGTTCAAGATACGGTCGCCCATAGAGAACGCGCCCATCACGCCACCAAGCGCCCCAAATGCAGCCGTTCCTGCTGTCCCTCCGGCTGCAGCAGTGGCCAAGCTGCCCACCCCGGTGCCCACCGCAATCGTCCCCCTTCACTCTGGCTCTGCCAAGGTGCCGGAGTGGATGGTAAGGCATGAGGAACCCCGTACCCGCTCCACACCACCTCCCGCTCTCCCCCCGGACACGAAGGCGTCGGATATCGATACGAACTCCAGCACTTTGAGGAAGATCCTCATGGAGCCCAAGTACGTCTCTGCGACGAGCATAACCTCCACGCACGTGACGACGACGCACGTCGAGCCGGTGAGTGCGCCTCGTTTGGAGGAGGCACCTCTCCACCCTGCGGTAGAGGCCATAAAACCGGTTTCGGAGGAGAAACCGGCAGTTCCCACCACCAACACCTTGGACCCACCGGTGGCCGAAGCACCGGTGTTCAGCGAGAAGGAGAAGATAAGTACGGTGATTGCTCCCAAAGCTACTTCTGTTATAAGCAGGATGCCCCACAGCATGGATCTGGAGGAGGCTCCGAGGATCACCTTGGTGAAGCAAGCTCCCCAGACGCAGACGTGTCTCGTCAACGCCCCCTCGCCGAAATTCAAGCAGAGGTCGAGCACAAATGATAACAGTAGGTTTCATCCAGGATCGATGTCCATTATCGAGGAGAGGCCTGTAGAGACTGGGTCCAGTCCGGGGCTGCGGGTGAACACCTCAGAAGGCGTAGTGCTGCTGAGTTACTCGGGGCAGAAGACGGAAGGCCCTCAGCGAATCAGTGCCAAGATCAGCCAGATTCCGCCAGCCAGTGCTGTTGACATAGAGTTTCAGCAGTCTGTATCCAAGTCTCAGATTAAACAGGAGCCGATCACGCCATCTCAGCCAACGCCGAAAGGCTCCCAGACCTCGACGGGCTACGGGACTGTTTCCACCCATTCCTCTTTGGTACTAGGAACACAACCCTACAACACGTCGCCCGTCATCTCCTCCGTTAAACAAGAGCGCACTGCACTGGAGAAGTCCGACTCGTCCCACCTTTCTGTCCAGACGCCAGCGTCTCAGCCCAGTAAAGTCCTCACGCAGACTGTAAACACTCCGCCTGTACTCGTCCACAACCAGATGGTTGTGAACAAAAAACTGTCCGATCCAGCTGCTCTGAAAGTGGAGACCAAGACTCTGCAACCCTCCAGCTTGAGTCCTGGAGTCAGTCCTCACCACCCTTCCCTCTCTGGGAAAATACATTCGGAAGCAAACCACGTCAGCTCGGGGCCCAGCACCCCAACCGACCGGGCTATTTCCCACTTGGGGGTCACCAAACAGGAGCCGCACTCACCGCGTACTAGTGGGCACTCGCCGTCACCATTCCCCCGGGCTTGTCATCCCGGCAGTACCTCGTCTCCGGCTTTATCGAGCAGTACCCCAGTCATGCTGGCGCCGGGAATTCCCGTTCCTCAGTACATATCCAGCATGCATCCCGAGCAATCTGTTATCATGCCCCCTCACAGCGTAACGCAGACTGTATCCCTGGGCCATCTGTCCCAAGGCGAGGTGAGAATGAACACCCCTCCCCTCTCCAGCATCCCCTACGGCATGCGCCCGGAAGCGCTCCACTCCCCCAGAGCTGCTCTGCAACCCCAGATAGAGATCAAACCTCAGCGATCCAGCACGCCCCAGCCGGCTCCCATACGAGACATAGTCATGCCTCCTCTGTCTTCCCAGCATGGCCCCGAGGAGGAGATGCACTACCACCACACCACGGTGTGCAGGGGGCCAGCCCCCGTTCAGTCCGACGTGCTGGTGATGCAGCCGGATTACCGCATGCACCCCACCAGCATCCGGCTCGACCAGTACAACGTCCCACGGGACGTCAGGATGATCATGCACCCGCACATGGCCGCCGTGGGCGAGCACCACTCGGAAACGAGACAATCCCGAACGCCTGAAGGGGCTGTGAAAACTCCCCCTGTCAGTAAGACCCCGCAGCCGGGGAAAGAGACGCCAAAATCCTCCGACGGCAAGATGGCACACTCTCCTCACAGCGAGCCCCGGCTCCTCAGCATCCCCTCCAGCAGCCAGCTGCCTGGACTGCCTTTGACGCAGCCGGTGGTGGTACCGCACGGGGTGCAGATCATGCACCCTGCGGGGAGCTCCTTTCACGATTATCGGTCTGTGTATGGCGACATGAGGAATTACCATACGGCGGCACAGCTCGGGCATCCTCAGTTCCCGGGTGCCTCGCCAATTGGGTTGCCTTCCCGGAGCATGACCCCATCTCAGGTGAGAAATAAGAGCCTTTCTTCTTCTACCTGAAATTTGGAGCGCTTTGAGCTAATTACAGCCCTGGCGCGGCGCTGCATGGCCACAGGAGCTGAGTTTAGCTCTCTGTGGTTAGTCTCCAAGCCTTGCCTAAGTTCATATCACAAGAGGAGTGATTTTTATTTGGGAAATGGGGTTTGAACACTGCTTAGCATTAAAGAAGGCTAAAAAAAGCCCATTTTCTGAACTACTCCAGGACTCCAACCAGCAAGTGTGAAGCTGCCTACAGGTTTCTAGACATAGAGGTGTCAGGGGGGGAGAATCATCAGCATCGAGGTGGCGCGTGGGTCAGACATCCTCGGACGGATGGCGTGGCTGAGGATGGGGTCGGGGTGGGGTCCAGGGGATGCGATTTCAGTTCCTGGGTGGGAGAGGCTGCTGGGGTGGATTTGGAAGGGGAGGCTGGTGCAGGCACCGCCGCAGCAGGGCTGGTCTGGTGGTTTGGAGACGGACTCAGATTTCTCCACCAGCAATCTGGTGGTGTCCTGGCAGCCTTAACGTTGAATTAGCAAGTTCTGGTACGTCCATGGCCTAAAATCCTCCCTTTTACCCCCGCTGCCTGCTTCCCAGGGTCTGTCGGAGGGCGAACACTCGCACCCCACCCAGCCAGTACGCAGCAAGACCCCTCAGATCCCCCAGGATCCCAAGGGCCCAGCGGCAGCAGGACCTGAACAGAGTCACCACCCCACTGTAAATAGGCATGCGGCACCGATAGACCCTCACGTTCACCTTCAGAGGGCACAAGCAGACACGGGCCAGACCTCCTACCCTTCGCCCGTCGCCATTTCGATGAAACAGGAGCTTCCGTCACCGCACCAACCTCAGGCGGTTCCCAAGCAATCCTTGTTTATCCCCACGACGTCGGGTCCCGGAGCCCCGCCGGGGCTGCCCCTCAATCGCCCCGAGCCCCAGTCTGCTCTCAAACAAGAGCCGTCTCCTCACCCCGTTTCGCAGAGACCTGTGGATATGGTTCAGCTTCTGACGGTAAGCATCGCTCCGTCGTCTTCTCCTGGCCAAGCAGCCTCACGCTCCTCGTCGGGGAGAGATGATCAAGTTCTGTATCGCTCGGCTCGCTTGTGGCACCAGACCTGACCTCTCTTGTGTCAAATGCTTCAGATGTGGAGGAGGCGATCGATTGTCTCCTTTCTGGGCTGTTTCTGTCCCCCGTGAATTTTAGCCGTGTTCACGTTTACACGGCGTTTCCTGGAGTCTCAAAATTAAGGTGCTGGTAGTGCCGAGCAGCCGCGTTTTCTCTCCCTGTTGTTTAATACAGCCTGCAGGTGCAGGCAGGCGGTGCTGCATCGTTCTTAGAGCCCGCTGTTTCTTGGGAAGGTTTTCTTCAGGGGCAGGAAACAGAGATACGATGCATTTAATTTAAAGAAAAAGAAAAAAAACTCTCCCAAAGCGTGCAGGCTGAGGAAGAGGAGGCAGATAGCGAGTAACAGGCACTGATGAGCAACGGAGAGTTGCGTTCAGCGCCGAGTGTTTCCCGCATAACCTTGAGCAGCCCTCCTGCCGCTGCTGTTCCTCGATTCTCCCATTTGTAAAAGAGAAAAATACCGTTTTGGTAACGGCCCTGCTTGCCTCGTGCTGTGTGGGAGGCTGAAAGATCGGGAAGTGCTCTGACACTGCGATGGAGGGAGCCACCCAGGCGCCTCAGCCAGCTGGAAGAACAAGGGCTGAATTACTGCTTTGGCAGGAGCGGTGCGTACGGGGGGTGACGAGATGTTAGATCTGTGCTGAGTCCTTAAAGCAGTGCGGCGGTGTCTGCATTACCTGTGAAAGCACCAGAGCCAAACGGGGTTTCAGACCCCCCTCTCCTTCATCTACATTTAATATGTCTTCTCCCTCTCTTGGCAGAAATACCCGATTGTCTGGCAGGGCCTTTTGGCTCTAAAGAACGACACGGCCGCCGTTCAGCTCCACTTCGTCTCCGGTAACAACGTCTTGGCGCACCGGTCCCTGCCGGCGCCGGAGGGAGGGCCGCCGCTGAGGATCGCCCAGCGCATGCGGCTGGAGGCGTCGCAGCTGGAGGGGGTCGCGCGGAGAATGATGGTGAGGGGCTGGGACCGGGTGAGGATGCGCCGCTGGGGAGAGCCGAGGTCTGCGTGCTGAAAGCTGCTCCCGGAAACTTCACCTCTCGTTGCTTCGGTCACTTTATCTGGGGAGTCGGGTGAAAGCCGTGCCATTCCTGCGTCCCGGAGAGCGTGAGACACGGATTGCGAGTCGCGAGCGATAGGTGTGCTGTGTTCGTGGAACAGGGAATGGCGGAGTTGGGAAGCCTTTGGAGTCACCCATCCCTGGAACGAATTCCTGCTGGCTCTGACACGTCGGGGTGAGGCGGAGAGCGGGATCCAGGCGGCCGTGGAGATCAGTAGCTGTCACCGTCTCCCGGCCGAGCTTTCAGCACGTCTTTTGTAACTTTGAAGGGGTTCAAAGAGAGGATTTTCCACTGCGGGTAACGAATGCGTGTCAGGAGCGAGCCTGTTCCCAGCAATCCTCTGACTGAACTGCTGTGTTTGCTTTCCAGGTGGAGAGCGATTACTGCCTGTTGCTGGCCTTGCCGTGCGGCCGCGACCAGGAGGATGTCGTGAGTCAGACGGAGTCGCTGAAGGCTGCCTTCATCAGCTACCTGCAGGCTAAGCAAGCCGCAGGAATCATCAACGTTCCCAACCCCGGCTCTAATCAGGTATTGGCGGGGAAAGCCCTGAAACGCCGTGGATAAATGGATAGATAACGGGACCTGCCGCCTTCCACCCTAGGGCTGTGCTTAAGGTTGTAGCTGAGCTGCCTGGTTTTATTACTGAAACAAAACCCCCACGTGTACCGTGCTGGCTTCTGACGTCGCCGATCGAAACGCACCGATACGATCGATACCGTGACTGGAGATGAACTGCAAAGCCAAAAAAACCCCCCAAGCGTGTGCTCAGTCTGTTCACAGCCCTACGTCTTCGGCTGAAGACAAACCAGACCCATTTTCCAGATCTTTTTCTGCGCTGGAAGTAGTCTTCTGGTTTCTTCCTCATGGCAGATCTGGATTTTTCCAGGACCCCTGGTGTTTTCTTGCTCTTTGCCACATAAAGACAAAACGTTTGGCTTTGGTGATGGGGAGCGTTTATTCCAGCTGTGTTGCTGCCTCGGATCAAACGGAATCTGTTCCCTGGGTGTGAACAGCCCGCAGCGAGCCGTCAGCGCTCGCAGCAACCGCTGGAATGAGAATTCGTGGGAGGGGTTTTGTGTTTTGCAATAAAACCAGCCAGCTCTTGCGTCCCTGGTGTGGAAAAACTCCCCGCCTCGGGAGCCGCACCTGCACTGCTGAGCAGCCTCTCCTTTCTCATACGAGCGCGCCGGGTTACGAGCCTTTAAGCTCCCAAAAAATCCTCCAAACGTCCCATTTTAGGACATTTCAGGCCAGCCCTGGCCCTGCTGTGTCTCTCACCCGCCTGTCTTTTCTCCCTCGCAGCCTGCCTATGTTCTGCAGATCTTCCCACCCTGCGAGTTTTCGGAAAGCCACCTGTCCCGCCTCGCCCCGGACCTCCTCGCCAGCATCTCCAACATCTCTCCTCACCTGATGATTGTCATCGCGTCGGTATGAGCTGTTTACCGGTTACTGACTTTTATTATTATTTCTTTTTTTTTTTTTTTTCCAAGGCCCTGCAGCAAAAAAAAAAAAAAAAAGCCCACAAAAACCACACACACACACAAAAAATTAAAATAAAAATAAATAAAAAGAGAGAGAGAAAGGAATGGAACAAGAAAATGCTGCCAGACTACCAGCCTCCTGCCCTAACCGGCCTCGATCAAACTGTCGCTGGGTAGCGGCCCCGCTGCCCTGTATGTTTACATATTGCTTTAGCTTACGGACAACTGATGCACTCAGCAGGCGGACTGGTGTGGGGTTTCCGCCCCTCCTCTTGGGGAAAAGAGAAAGGAGGGCTTATTTTTTTTAACAAAAAAAAAAAAAAAAGGAAAAAAAAATATAATAAAAAAAAAAGAACCTGAACTGCCTTTGCACTAAATTAGTGACTCGGACCTTTGCACAGTTTGGAGACACGCTGTGACGTTCTGGATGTCTTGACACACGTTAACACGCGCCGTGGACTAAACGCAGGACCTGGGCACCGCTGCCGCACCCCGTGGGTCAAGGAGCATTTCACACATGGTCTGTTGTTGGTTGGTTGTTTTTTTTTTAAATTTTATTTTATCGGTTGGATTTATTTTTTTTTTTTTCTTTTGGTTTTTTGTTTCGTTTTTATTTTTTTCTGGATGTGAACCTTCCTCTCCTCCGCTTGCCCCTGCTGCAGCCGTCTTCTCTTCATCTGGGATGTACAGTTTACACTGAAAAAAAGAAAAAAAAAAAAAAGAGAGAAAATTACAAAACAAAAACAGAAAATAAAAACAAAAGGGAGAGCTATTTTCCTTCCTGGTGGGATATGCAGAACTCAGTGGGTGTGTGTATATATAAATATATATATAATATATATAAATATAT
>Ga0181612_129437_pt1 | contig 12615 bp, 5 predicted proteins | sample HoacroProtozoa21_FD_119630 | JGI IMG/M metagenome (GOLD analysis project Ga0181612, IMG submission 119630) | Hoatzin crop microbial communities from Cojedes, Venezuel. Combined Assembly of Gp0051906, Gp0051904, Gp0051908 | reverse complement strand
TTTAAAATTTGTAATTCTGAACAGTCCTGTTTACTGTATGTCCTTAGGGATTTTTTTTGTTTTAACAGCATGCAGCTTGACAGAAATACACTACCCAAAAAGGGATTAAGGTATATATTTTTTTGAGCATGACTGCTGCTTCTCTGTTTTCCTGTAACCTTTTCTACACTGTCTTTTCTTTTCTTTCTCCTTTTGTTGATCCCCTTGACAACAGAGTTCTTCATATTTAGATTCAAACCAAAAAACATTGATTTTAACAATGAACTTTTTCTTTCCAAGTCTACCTAGTGAATAAATTTCCTTTCAAGATACAACATGGAAAATTAATACTGTTAAGGATAGTTTCCTTATGCAATGAATCTTAAAAGGCATTGAATCCTGGAGAGCTAAAATAGACAGAACAAGATACTTTTACACTTCAGTGGGACTAATTGTTGAAAACATTATTGAGAAAAACAAGGTTTTAGAGGTGGATCTGAACTTGAACTCTAAATGCAAACACTCATGCAATTTGAATTGAAGATCTGGTAAAGGGTAAGGCCAGAAAATGCTTATTTTAATATCCAAGGTTTGTAAATATAAAACGAGCCCTGCTCCCACTAGTCTTCTTGGTCCCTATCCAGCAATACTCACAGTCCAACTTTGTTACTAATTCCCCACAAATCAGAGCTATCTTCATCACAGACAACAGAAGTCATCCACCCTCTTCTCTGCTCTGTAGTGAAAAGAGGGGATCATTAGGTAATTTGCCTGGTCTCATCAGGCATGGCAGCCCATTCCCTAATCCAGGAAGGAGATTTGACAACAAGTGCATGTGTGCATGTGCACAGACACTCTGCAGCCTTCCAGTCACTGAAATTACACAGTTAAATCTCTTGAATTATTGATAAATAGTATTTTATGAAATTTGAAGATGGTGCTAAAGTGTTGTCACTAGAAAGCACCTTCTACTCTTCTGCACTATCTGTTCCTTAAAAATAATTTAATCAAATTTCCTGTTATCCCAAAACAATCACTTTGGATTGGCAGAGAATGGAAAAGGTGGAGGACATGAAAGAGGCATAAAGGGGACCCTGCAAGGGTACAATGGGATGACTGAGGTTTGTGACTTTATGATTGCAATGGTGGCTGAAAGCTGAAAGTGAAATGGAATTGGAAAACAGCTTATAGGCATACAAGACTGCTAAGTTACCCCAGAAAGACCATCAGTTTGGTTTAATGTTTAGAGATCCCAGTCCAAGACCCAGATCCTGAATTCTCATTTTGCCGTCTTTCTGATCTGATAACCACTGGGTAACTCTGCCCTACCACATTTGTAGGCAAAGATCATAGCTATCTTCTTGAAAGGAGAAAGGAAGTAAGTATTTCATCAGGACAAGATGGTTTAATGCTGTACAAAACCCCAAGCACAACATGAGAACTTACATGTTCATTTAATCTGCTTTCTAAGCAGAAATACTTGTGCCTCACAAGCCTGAAGCCAGAGTATCAAAAGCTCTTTCTGCTCTGCTGTTTCGGGAACACTGATGGCTCATGACAGTGGTGAAGAAAGTGCTCATTTCTCAGCAGGAAATTGTGCTGAACGAAGCAGGCTATTGCAGACATTGCGGAAAACAGTCTCTTGATTAAGACCCACATTGCCTGCACATTTTAATGTTTAACCACAGCCAGAATTGCCCTTCTTCCAGCCCAGCCAAAAGAGGTTGGGCCAGTGGGTTACCAGCCCATGTGTCAAGTTGCACTTGTTTCATTGATTTGCCATAGGAAGCAGCTGATGAATGATTTGATCGCCAGACTTCTTCCTTCCAGAGAACTTGTTTCTGCTAATTGTGGGTTTTTCCTGTCCCTTTCCCTCCCCCCAGTTTTGTGGCAGGACACAATTTCAAGTAGTGTTCAGAGCAACAGACTGTGCGTATGACCATAAGTCACTGACATTACTGATGTAAACTCATTCTTCAGAGTTGTTAATCTGTTTCACTCCTGTCACCTAACCACGTTTCCCATGTGATCTGTGGCAGATATCATTTTATAAGCGGCAACTTGCATTTCTTGGCTTCTAGTCTGTCCATTCCCCATCCCAGTCATAGAGCTTCTGAGGTTTTGCATCAACCTGCACACTTCCTATAGCTTTGAAGTCTTTCCTGTCAGCTCAGTTGTCTGTCTTCTGTGGTTTACCATCATAGCTCTTCAAAGGAAGGGAATGCTGTTTTGGGGAGGGGGATGAAGAGGAAAAGGGTTTCAAGACCTATACTTTCTCTGTTGTAATAAGATAGTAAATTTTACCTTGTTAAAATCCCTGGTGATAATCACTTGACTAGACTTGATGCTTTCTAAGGGTTTTTGTTCCATCTTACTGGTGAAGGATATTTATGTGACACCTGTTTCTTTCAAAACCATCAACTTGAGGTTGTTTTGAGATGTCAGCTGTGGTTTTTCAGATATACTCCATCATCGAGGCAGACGAGTCAGGAGGAAGGCAAGGAATGGCTACGCTCCCATTCAACTGGAGGCCTGCAAGACACTGGCAGTCAGTCCCCGCTTGTTTCTCCTTCAGCTATGTCTTCGTCTGCAACTGGAAAATATCACTTTTCCAACCTGGGTAAATGTTGTTTCCCTTCACTGTTTCTTCCACTCTAGAATAGAATCGTAAAATTCAACCATTCATATTTCTTAGTTTGCCAAACTAGAAAATATTTTTTAACATCTCCATCACCATATTGTGGTACCTCACTAATGAAGGGAAACTCGCAGTATTTTTCATTGAGTAGGCCACGGTACCTCTCATTTTGCATACTGACAAAAACCACATCTTCTCTATGACTTGCCAAAAGATAATCAGGCAGGGCTGGATATTAGCTTCTAGTTCAAAGCTACATATATTTTAGGATTCACAGTCAGTAGGATTCTTTCCAGTGAATTTAGTGAATGTCAACCCAGACAAATTGTTTTTTTCTTATATACAGGTTTGCTTTGAGACAGGCCTTTCCAATGCATTTCAGTGGATAGACCTGGCTATAACTGCACTGGGCCCAGTCCAGATTCTGTCCTTGAATGCAATATAATATTTAGGATGTGAGTTGCCTTCAGATTTATTTGATTACAGGTCAAGATTTAGATTTAGTTCTTCTGGATCTTGTTTCAGGTTAATCCAACACAAATTCAGGTTTTTTTAATAATTTTTTTTTTCTTTAATGCTTAATAGAAAACCATTTATTTGCACAGCTCTGGACAGATACCTAGGTTCACAATGAGCTTTTTAGGCTTTTACTGTGGAATTAGCAGCAACCTTTGAAGCATTCACACTTCTATCACTCTGTCACAGCTTATGGCATCTGTAGGTTACAATCACTCAAAAGAAATTTGATCAGACTTTCAAACATTGGTCTTTATTACATATGGGAAAAGAAGTTGAACAAAGACACTTTTAAAAATTGAATTGGATTCTGGCTAAGCAAGCCAATGCTTTGGATTTCCTCCGTGTACTTGCAGTAGTTTTAGACACAGCTCTTTTTAAGCAGTGTTTCTCTCTATTATTTTCTGCTTACAATTATCTTCTCTTTCTTTTTGTTCACAGTTCTCGTACTCACAACAGAGAGCAATAAGATCAGGGGGGTTTAGAATTTATTTTGTCATTGTCCTTTGCTTCTTGCCATTATCATAGCCCTATGGAATAATTTGCTTTCATAACACAGCTGCGCTGGTAATTTATGACTTAAGGCACATCGTGCGTGATTTAAAATAAACGTCCAAACACTGATGCTGAATTTGGATAGACAATTAGCTTTTTCTTCTAGACATTGAGTTCACATGGTTCAGGCCAACCATAACCAGGCTTTCCTTCCTACTGGCAAATAAACTTTGTAAAAGCTTTAAGTAGGTTCATCAGTGCTGTTCTGGATTTCAGCCATGAGTGATTGGACTACTCCTATTTGTAATGATGAGATTCAGTTGGCCTGTGCAGAAATTTTGACCTAATGCAGTGGTAGGTGCTGTAGAAAATCAAAGGATAAATATGTCTTGCATATGCCAATAAACTTTGTTCTTAATGGCAATCAGCATTGTAGGTATATAACAATAAAATACAGATACTGATTTATTAGAAGAACTGCTTATACAAAATGCTTACAACTTCTTATTCCTTTTTTTGTATTTTAACTTCTGAATCTCTCCCATTAATTTTCTGTCTTGGGTTGTCAAAGCAAACAAGTGTGTATTCAGACACCAGTGCCAGTGTTAGTGTTACCATGTGTTTTGCAGGATCAGTTTCATTCAGCTCCTCAGAGATCATCTGCTTCACCTTTCTGTGGTGGCTTGTATGTAGGAATAAAAGCCTTTCATTTTCTCAGCAGCTTTAAGTCCACCTAACCATGCTAGTCCTACATTACAATTTTGTACAGAACCAAAACTCATTTAAAGGAAACATGTTTCATTAACAAAGCTTTGTATTCCAGTGAGTCCAACCAACCTATCTCAGTTTAACCTTCCTGGACCCAGTATGATGCGTTCAAACAGCATCCCAGCACAAGACACTTCTTTTGATCTGTATGATGACTCCCAGCTGTGTGGCAGTGCTACATCCTTAGAAGAGAGACCGCGAGCGATTAGTCATTCAGGTTCATTCAGGGACAGCATGGAAGAAGGTAAGACTGAGTTACTATTTGGATCAGGGAATAGGCCCCAAAATAGGCCTCCGAAGTGCAGTAAAATTTTAAAATATTTCTTCAGTAACATAAAAACTTTAATAATTTTGTGAAGCTTTTTTTCAATTCTGTTGAGCTGGACTCACAGGACTTCCTTATCCTAAAGCATGGCAGATCTTTCTTTCACACAGTTATATGCAGTGCTGTGTATGTCACACGTGTATAAATCCTTTATCAGAAATTTTGGAGGAAAGGAAGCAATTATTGGAAAATTATTCTTTCTATCTCTAAATTTGAAGTGTCTGAGCATACTTTGACTACAGTGAGTCCATGCTTTCTTAGTCCTACTTCTGCATTTCCTTTTTTTTTTTCAAATGCCAGTGCTACTTAGCATCCCCTTTCTTTTGCAGTGATTTGATTTCCCCACTTTCTTGCAGCCTCCTACAGCAAACACTGTGAATTGCTGTATCTAAACTCTGTCATTTACCTCACTACTTTCTTTCTGCAAATTATTGCTGTTGGCCTGGTTTCTTTAATACTATGTACAACACCTGGAATTTGGGGAATATTTTTCACATTTTTTGGTTTTGCTTTTGTTCTTTTTTGACCACAGAGCATCTGACAACTCCTAATTAAATGCACTGTATCATTTTCTTCTACCTATCATTTCTGGTAAATACATTTATTTGCAGAATCCCCATAAGCACAAAGTTCTCACACCGCTTAATTAAAAAAAAAAAATCAAGCAAACAAACAAAACACAACAAAACAAAACACTTCACTAAAATTTAGTGGAGATTCATTCTATAACATTGTCTCATCAATCTTGCATACTGCTAAGTGGTGACACTATAAACAGTCATTATAAAATGCAAATATAGAAGTCTTCCCCTAGCCCCAAAGCTCATAGTTGTGAGATAAAAGGGGGGAAAAATGTCTGAGGTGAAATAATGGTCAACTACTACTTTTACTTTTCAATTCCTTATTCTGTATTTTAGAAGATATGTCAAGCAGACATCTGGGTATGTGATACTAGCAGTAGGGTGCAGGACAGATCAAGCTGTGAGTTGTCAGCACAGAGAGGATGCTTGACTGCACAGAAGCATATCACATAATTCAAGGACAGAGGTGACTACAGATCCTTTGCTGAGGAACAGGAGAATTATCAAAGGAAACACTGGAAGAATAATAGAGAAAACAAGGCAAATAATTTATGCATCAAAAAAGAGGTGTTAAAACTAGAATTCCAGTAATGGGTCACCAGTGGCTTTGATGAAAGCTTTTTCACTGGTCATGTTTCATATCCAGCTGGAGTGAATAATCATGATCAACCTGAGTAAACGAAAGTCACTGTAGCAATAATAAACAGTTTTCAGCAGTTTACGGTCATTAGAGATTAACATGAAATAATGCCGTTGGAAGGCCGAATGTTTTTTATTTAAGATAGGAGCTCTGAGGAAGTTCATAGTGAAAAAAGTGAGGTAATGAGTAGAGCCACAGTGTACGGGAGCAGAATAGGAGTTTAGCTGAGAGATTTAAAGCAGAGGCTGGAAACCAGAGATAGACTGAAAGCAACAGGATTTCAATGGTCGGCGTACCACACCTTTGTAAATATTTGCCCAGTTACAAAACTAGATTTAAAGCCTATTTGGCTAATCCGAGTATTCTTGTATTGTCAATTTGGAATAAAGATGCCAATAATAATGTAAAATAATTTATTTACCAAACCCTCGCATATTATAAATATTAAACAAATTTCTTTTGAAACAAAACTGAAAAGAAGTAAGGAAATAAATTATTGTCTTTGCAGTTCTCTGTTGCTGTGTCCTTCCTCAGTAGAGTCATCAGAAGCAGAAGGGCAATTTTGTCTCCATTTAGTCTTCGCTTGCCACTTTCAGAGAGTCCAGGAACACCATATTTTGAGTTGAAGTCCTGCAACATTCACTTAGAGCTCTTGACAATTAGTGGAAATATGGCACTATGTCTTGCAGTAACCCCTTCACACAGACTACAAATGCCAGCATGTGCGGGTCTGCGTTGTGCTGAGGGGAGAAAGCAGCTGAGCAAAGCATGGGAGCTCACCCCAGGGAATGTGAACTGGTTTTGCAAAGCATAGTCTCTTATTGAAATCAGTTTGCTCAGCTTTGGACAGGTGTATAAACAGCTCAATTTCTGGTTTCTCTAAAGAGCCTGTTTATCAAGTGATTTGTTGTCAAAACAACAAAAGTGATGCTTGGTTTGCTGGTAATAATACTGAATCTCACTGGCTCACTCTCCTATCTCATACACAGCAAAGGACATTTTTGTATAGAACAATCTTTTTGAGTGCAGAAGAAGCATCAATAGCTTTTCTATACTGATAGCTCATAATTGCTCTTCATGGAAGATTGGTTCTCATTTTAAAAAGATGTTTAGTTATTGAGCTACTTGGGGGAAGTTTTATGCTTTCATCAATATTTCATGTTATTTTCCTTTTTTTAAAGTACATGGGTCCTCATTATCACTTGTCTCCAGCACATCTTCTCTCTACTCTACGGTAAGTATTGACATTTTAGAAAAAAGTTCTGCCTGTCTCTGTTCTTGTTCATTGTTCATGAAACTTTCAATGCTTTGAGGTTTAAAATGATTAAAATTGTACTGCAATGAAGCAGGAACACTTATTTTCAACTTTGATATTACTGTCATGCTATTTTAGAATAAATTGTTTTTGTCTTTTTATGTGATTTGCTTAGAACTACTTAAAATCACCTAGCATATGTTTTGAAAGCTAAAAAGAAGGTAGTGGTCTGGGAGTCTCTCTTTAAGAGGAAGGGGGGTCCTTATGCTATTGTAGTATGAGTAGTTTTGCTTACTTTCAGATTCTTTTCTAGTTGCACAGTTTACAATTTTTTTTTCTCATGTCACTGGTTGAGGTACACTTCTTGGAAAACATAAGATTGCTTCAGGGTAAGGGAGATACAATTTGCAGTTTAAATGTCTACTGATACTTGCTGCAAATGACAGCATTTAGATGTTATTTCCAAAGAGAAGAATGTCTTTAAAAAATAATTAATCTTAGTTCATTAGATTAATTAGATTGACTAATAATTTTATTCTAACTCAAGCAGAATTTCTGGTTTGGATGGTTTTATTTCTCTGTTTTATTGTTGTGGTATCTTTTTTGAGCTCTTCTGCATAATTTGTTGCTTCAGTTGTTCTTCTAACAAGAAATCCTCCATATGGTAGGAGCTAAACCGTGTTTGGACATTCCCTTGCTGATAGACAACAGTTGCTTTGCAAACTATTCGCCAAGTACAATTACATGTTGTAGTAGCCCTTTTTCACTGGAAAGCAACCCACTTCTCTGTTTTCATACCGTGCATTCATGAATAGTATGTCTGCTCTCCATATTTCCAGGTGTTGAATAGTGTCAGCTGATATCCTGGGAATGACATCGACTCCTCTACACAGAGCCAACACCAGTTCTTGCCTGGGAACACCAAGCCCATGCAGTCTGATGCATTTGTCTTCTTCTTGTACAGCTGGTAGCCCTATCTCCATGCTAAACTCATGTTAGCTTGGAAAGTACGTTGCATCCCTCCACAACATCTGTCACAATGGTGCCTCTCCTGGTTCTATTTAATCATCAAATAGTTTATACAGGGGCATGTCTAAAACACTAGGTACACAGCATTAGGTTTGTCCAGGCCTTAGCACCAAGTGACAAGCAATTCCAGTCCAGACCAGCCCCAGATTATTTTGGGGAGGTAGAATGTACATGCAAACTGTCTGCACGTAAGGTATGACTAACATTCAAAGCAAAGCTTCTCACTTACATTTTGGTAGTGGAAAAATCTTCCCTATTGTTTTCCTGTCTATGAGGCATTATGATCAATTTGCATGGAGGGGTGTCCAAAATTATAATGTGAGCTTTGACATCAAATTTTAGAAGAATGTTATGAAACTGATAGATGGTAAAGATCAAATTACAAGGTGACACAGGATACTTTCAGTATCCGATCAGTCAGTAATTCTGAAATATCTCTGCTCTGATGTTGTGTATTGTAGCAAGGGTTTACTAATAGTTTATATAACCTGCTATCATTCAAGATTACAGAGTGTATTGGAAATATTACCTAAATCCCATGATATTAGAGAACAGTATTTTTCCTGCAAAATGAACTTTAAACTGTTTACCCGAGTTCATACTGTAAGCCAGTGGAATACCTTCTGAAACATCTGACTGTGAATTCACATTGCAGCTAAACCCTGCTCCTTAAATTGTGGATTATGTAGACAAGATAATGGAAGTTACAGAAAAATCTGTAAAGGGCAAGAAAGGAATTAGTGTGACAAAATTACTAGAGCTGACCTTTAGGGGTGATTTTTGATCAGAATTTCTTCTGCTTGATCCCTCCCATCCTGTGAAAAAAGTTTCAACTTTTCAGCAATTTATCAGAAGATGATGGACAAGTGGAGTATAGAAACATGAAAGGCTGGCAATCACTATCACATCAGCTGAAAGCTAAGAACAATGTTTCATTGTTTGATGATATGGTGCAGTGCTCCGTTTGCTCCAGAAAGGGGCAGCTTCACGGGGTTATGGCAAGTGTAACTCACTTTCAGCTATTACTAGATTAAAGGGGAAGTACAAGAGCTTTTTTTACAGGCCAAAATCACTAAACAGGAATTCCAGAGTAGCTGCCTTTCCATAAGTGTCTCAATCAAATATATTTATCATATTTCTCAAGCGTTGCCTTAAGCCTTGGTGCTAGTGTTTTTCTGCAGCCTAATCGGTGGAGAGATTCAGGCAAAGTACTAAATAAAGATCAAGACCTTTATATATTATTACCAAAGGATACCTGAAAAGCTTGAAGTTTTTTGTAAAGATTGCTTCTTTGAGAATTAGAATATGAGATTCAGAAGAGACATTTCATGATTTCTTGCCATTGAAATGAATGAGTCCAATGAGACAGAAGTTCTGTGTTCACTAGTATTTTCTGTATGTATTGGCTTTCTTCTTGGTTTGCATTTGGGTTTTCAGGACTTACCTGAATAGACTGGAAATCTAGCTTGTGGAGATATGCATGTAGAGAGACAAACATTTGGTTTCACAGAAAACTGTGCCGTGTAAGTGGACTGAAAGGCTTGAAATACTGATTCAGTTTTGGCAGTGAATATATCTAGCTGTCTAAGAATTTGAAAAAGATGTGTGATAGTGTAAATTGCAATAGGTTTTCTCCAATTTCAATCTTCTCCTGCTCAGTAGGTGAAACATTACAATTTGCACATATTTAGTTAATTGCTATATTTCTCGCACTGGCTCTCAGCATTAGCTATGCTTAGAATCCCTCAGCTTTATTAACTGTGCTAAGCCAAGCTCAAAGGAGATGTGTAAGGACATGTCATTTGTATGTTAATATTTTAAGTCTTAAAAAAAAAGAAAAAAATAATCAGTACAAGGATAGGATTCATGGATATGATAGAGAAGTAGAGTGAGAAAAAAAATTATTTCCTTTCAGAGCCTTTTAGACCAGTGACTGAGTGCTGGTTACACCGGTGTTAGCACAGACTCGTAACTGAAAACTTCTCAGGTGTATTTGGTTTTCCAGTTTTATTTTTTAAGTTGATAACATGCCTAGAACCCTGTTCTTTCTCTATTTAGTTCTTCCACTGCCCACAAGAGTTAACTTGTGGGAGCCACCTCTCTGAACTCTGGGAGAGAGGCAACGCTTCCTTATGCAGTGAGGGAGTCATCTGGAAATGACATGTAGCTTGTCCTTCATCTGTGGCGGCCAGTGGCCTAAGGACCAAAGGATCAAAAAGTTAGCATCAGTATGTGTGTCACAACAGTGCTGGTAAATAAAACAATCATTCTTCTAAATCATTCCCATGTAGTGATGTACCCAGATATCACAGTAGGTTCAACCAAGAGCAGTTCTATGTGTTACACAGGGAAATATCATAGCATCTCAGTCTTTTTAGTGATTCTTAACAGGTGAACATTTATAGAAAGAGATATTTTCTAAAATTCTTCTCCCCCTACACCAGGTAAAATACAAAAACATTTCTATAATCAATTATTAAAATCCTAAAAGCACAAAAGTTCTGCTTAATACAGGCTTAAAAAAGCAATTATATTAATTTTCAATAACACAGCTACTGCCTGATGTCTGGAAATTTTCTGAGGAACTCTTATCTTGGGTTTTCTTAGCCTTTCTAGTACTATTCATAGCTAATTCTTCTACTCGCGTTTTCCTTTTGCTGCTGACTGCTCTTCCAGACATTGTTAGACTGCTTCTCTGAAGTTGCGCCACCTCAGATCATGGTCTGAATTGATTTCCACTACATTAACTGATTCTTATTTTCTCTTACAAAAGAATTCCTCTCTTATGGCATGCCATTCCTTTCCATTAGAATCCCACTGAATTAAGATTTTTCTGTCCACCAAATGCCTCCTAAATTGGACTACTCCCATGCTTACAAAGGTTTGCTTTGCAATGATTTAGTTTCTTAGCTTGTCAAAAAAGACTACTGAGTAAATAGCATAATTATATGACATAATATGTAACAATATGGAAAATACCTGAAATTGTTAAGTATTATTAGCAATTTTAAGCTGAAGCTTTAGCATGCCTTGATAGCTCTTAATATTTTGATCAGTACTCTGTATGAAAGAAATTACTAAAATGCAAGTACCCCTCTACCCTCACCTTCCCCCATATATGTTTTACTGGTGTGCTGCCAACTTCTCTTAGCAGGGATTAGTCTATGAGGACTATTGCTTGGTATTCAGTAAAGCAAATATAGTTCCAGGAACCATAACAATCATTACAGTGTCGAAGTTTATTGGTAACAGACGAAGGTCCATGCAGTGATAGCACAGCAAATTTTCTTTTATATCTTACAAATGTGGCTGCAGTTTCTGCAGTTCTGTTCCTGTTCCCCCTTTATCCACTGTTTCACATTGTTAGTATGCTGGCAAACTCTTTGAGGTTTCGGCTGGAGCCTTGCCAAGTAAGTTGAAAAGAATTCCATTTATTGTTTTTACTGCATACCTTCCTTAAATGTACTGGATCCGTGAAACTGTTCATTTCACTTCAGCATAGCTGGCTTTTATTTTCTATTACTGAAATTATGTTGCACACTGTTTCTAAGCCATGTCTTCTTTGTTTTCTTCCAGGCAGAAGAAAAGGCACATTCAGAGGTAAGAACTTTTCTTCATCTTTCTATTTATGTATTGTATTATATTATTTTAAAGCTTACTGTTTACCTGCTGTGGCTAAACTGCTGAGTAGCTGGGGAAAATACACGCTGTGTCTTTGCACCTCTTTTTAAGAAGCATTGGGAAAAAGCTGATGCAGCTTCTAGTGCACTAGAAGGTGTTTTCCCAGCATTGTGCTGAAGAATGCCTCCTGGCTGAGGTTCTGGAAAGGTGAAAAGAATCAATGGGAATTGGGCTTCTGAGTGGAGGAGCTGTGATTTCAGACTTAATACCCCTCTGTACTGGATCTAAGGGACTGCACAATTCTAGGTAATGTGCTTGCCTTTCAGGAGAAAAATACTTCAAATGTTCGCTTTGAACTTCTCTCCCTCACATTTTGCATTGTATTAAATTTCTGAAACTGACTGCTTTGATGGATTTTAGAGCAACAGAGATTGATTTCAGATATAAATCAAATATGACGTGGAAAACAGCTTCTTTCTCCTCACAATGCATAAGAACCGGTGACAAGCCCGGGTCAGTAGCTGGGTACAATTACAACCTTTCTCAAAATGAAGTCTTGGTTGTAGGAAGAGGGCACACACGAGTAGCAGCAATAAAACACAGCACCAAGGGGTGCACTTCCACTTCACAGAGCCACATGCCTTCTAACTCCTGTGTTTACGCTCCTCCTATTATTACTATTCAGAGAAAAAGTCAACTCATATTTTGAGGAAGTTGAATAAGTAAATATATTATTTCTTACTTGCCATAGTTTATTTCAACATAATT
>Ga0181612_100651_pt1 | contig 12615 bp, 12 predicted proteins | sample HoacroProtozoa21_FD_119630 | JGI IMG/M metagenome (GOLD analysis project Ga0181612, IMG submission 119630) | Hoatzin crop microbial communities from Cojedes, Venezuel. Combined Assembly of Gp0051906, Gp0051904, Gp0051908 | reverse complement strand
TGATGCAGCCCAGGGTGCGGGTGGCTTTCTGGGCTGCCAGCGCACATTGCCGGCTCACGTTGAGCTTCTCATCCAGCAGCATCCCCAAGTCCTTCTCCTCAGGGCTGCTCTCAGCCACTCTCCGCCCAGCCTGTACTTGTGTTTGAGTATCTTGTGTCTTACTCTAGGGATGAATATCTTATTCACAGTTTGGCCAAAGTCCTCTTGACCTTCTCAGATGTGTTTTGGGGCAAATGCCCATGGGAGGGGGCAAGTGGAGGAGCTGGTGCCAGCCCACTGGTGCTGCTGGAGGGCTGCGATAGGCGTCTGGCGTGCGATACGGGTGGCCGAATGCCCCCCAAGCAACTGCTGCGGGTGCTTCTGGGAAGGACAGGTTCATTACTGCGCTCTGGTCGAATTCAGATGTTCTTCCGTTATTCCAGCTTCAACCATCTGTGCATTTGTTGTCTTGAAAGTGCCGGTGCGTTCCAGGGATTTCACCTTGTAAGGAACTGCTTTTGGGGTGAGATCGCCTCTAAACGTTTGAGCTCACTTGCTCTGTTTTTGGGATGGAAGGGAAGAAAGTTGACATTTAAAATGTTTTATAATGACTGTGATTGTTTCAGTTGTTACAGATCAATCATGCTTGTTTCTTCCCTGAAGCTGCAGCACCCGCATGCCGAAGCAGCCACCTGGTTTGCGGTGTTTGGAGTCGTTCTCGAGTATTTCGTTGATACGGGTCCCGTTCCACCGCAGAGCTGTAGCTGATGGTAGCGCCGCGCTTGGGGGAGGGAGGGAGAAAGCTTAAAACTGAAGTGACCTAAAAGCAGAGGCCAGCATTTTTGTATTGGGGGTTGGTTTTTTCTGGATTATTTAAAACACCAGCACTCACAAAAAATTTCCCCCTGCAGCTTGCAAATACCCAAATTCAGGGTTACGTGTTTGCCTGCAGCAGCCACAGAGGTCCCAGCCGAACCGGGCTTGGGGCTGCAGCATCCCCCAGTATGGCCGGGGGGGCTCTGAGCCTGGGTCTGCTCTCGGCATTTCAGCTGCAGGGAGACTCTGAAACTCCGCTGAACAGCGCTCGGATGCTTTTCGGCCCCTTCCCCTGACGCGTTGGGATAATGGGCATTTACACAATGTTGGGTTTTAAATGGGTGTTTGACTCTTGTCAGGTTGGAAATTGGCAGCCCCGAGTTTTGCTTCAGGTGAATTTGCTCTGCAGCCATGAGCAAGTCCGGACCGGCTTGTCCCTGAGCACCAGCTGTAAGAAATGGTTTAAAAACCCCGTGCTTGGTCTTTGGGGTCTGTAGCCAGCAGGGATTAGGCACCTGCAGCGGCCTGACCCTGGCACCGACATCTGTGGCACCCCTCAAGATTAAACTGCAAGCGCTGGCTTGAACTTCTCAGGCAAGCGGTGGTCTGCAAACTTTTGTGTTCGTTTTCAGTAATAGGAAACCGATGCCAAAATGTTCATTTGAATGTTGAAATTCAGCATTATATATATATATTTTTCCAGTTTATGTCCTTCCTCTTGCGCTTGATCTGCTCGTGCCTCCCAAGTCGCGAGCAAGGCTGGCGCAGCAGATGCTTCCAACCACAAAACTTTGCTCTGCTCTGGGCGCGTGCCCTGTGCTGCCCTTCCAAGGGCTCTGGGCTGCAGGCGTCTCTTCTCCTGCCCAGGGAACTTCTTCCTCCTTACTGGATTTTAAGTCTCTGAAGAAGGTTTGGACTTGCCATGCTCTCTTAAATGCTAGGATGTTAGAAATACAGTGGGCGTGCAACGCTTTCTCAGCAGTCCATGGGAAGCTGCAAGGCGGAAGGTCTGGCCTGTCGCATGAGCCCATCAGTCCTGTCCACAGCCAAGAGTGAAATGAGCCTGATTAAAACAAAATCCCCTTTCCTAACCTGCCGTCGTATTTTCTTTCTTGTTGGACATTTTGTGCAGGGTGTACAGGCCGCTTGTGTTTACAGAGATGAATGCATATTTTCATTTGAAGGGTAGGAATTAAGGCAGCTTCCTCACAGAACCAGGAATGAACCCAGGGCTCTTCAAAAATCAGGATAAATCCTAATCCGGGGAACATATATGCTGCAATATCTGTCAAATGCCATGTCAACCTGTCTGCTGTTGAGTAAATGTATTGAATAAAGCAGCGTAGCACGGTATGGAGTGGGTTTGGGGGGCAGTCCTCGGGGCCTTGAACCCTCAGGTGGCCTTCAGGAGGTTGGACGCGATGGCCATCGGAAGGGCGGCATGCGGAGCGGGATGCTCCTCGGCTTGGCAGAGACCTGCCGCGGGATGCGAGTTGGTTTTGAGCTCGGGTACCTCAGGTTCCGCCCTTTGTGAGTGATGCGTGTTCTTTCCCTCTCTCTAGGTACGGCTTTGTGGAGTTTGACGATCTGCGAGATGCAGACGATGCTGTGTATGAGCTAAATGGTAAAGATCTCTGTGGGGAGAGAGTGATCGTTGAGCATGCCAGAGGCCCACGTCGTGACAGCACTTACGGTTCTGGACGCAGTAAGCACTAACATGCATTTGTACCCGTGACTTATTTTAAATAAAACATATTTTGCTATTTTTTTTTATAAAAAGTAATTTTAAAAGAAAATGATATCAAGTTGTGAATAGTGTTCTGTAACTGTAAATGTAACTGTTGATCTGAATATTTATTAACTTGTTTGTTGTATTAAACTATTTTAATTGATAAATTAATAAACACAATTTCTTGTACCATTTTTATTATTATCATTTCGTGTAACTATTTGAATGGTTTATTTGCAATGTGCTGTTTAACATAGACTTAACAAAGACCTCAATGTTTTAATTAAAAGAGTCCTTTGAGGCTAAGATGACTGCCCGTTCCATTTGCTGACCTTGGGTTACCTTTCCATGAGTGGCTTTGACCTTTGTGGCCCTTGGCTGACCAAAAAAAAGGAAGCCATGTGACGACCGCAACCTTTTCCCATTAGACCTGGGTGGTGAGGATCCCAAGGGTTAGAGACAGATGAGATTAATCTGAAATAGGTGCCTGAAAAGCTTTATTCATGTCAGATATTCAGAAAGCCTTTAAGCAATGTAAGTAACATTAGTAAACTGGCTTAATTCGGTTTCTTCTTTCAAACTGTTTTAAAAATAGCTTAAATTTAATTGCATGTTAATCATAGCATAATTATATGCATTGTTTTAATTATGTGCTTGCAGTAATTTTTTTTTTTTTTAAATGCTTTGGATCTTTGTAAAATTTTATACAAGGGGGATTGAATTTAGAGTAGCGGGTGGGTGAATTTTTAATGCCTTTGCGATCATACGGGGCATAAGAGTTTCCGTCCGGGATGTAGAGCGAGCGCTCCATTTCCCTAGTTGAAGTACTGCTGTCTGCTTGTCACCTCCTAAAGGTGGATATGGTTATAGAAGAAGCGGAAGAGATAAGTACGGTCCTCCTACCCGTACAGAATACAGATTGATTGTGGAAAATTTGTCAAGCCGCTGCAGTTGGCAAGATCTGAAGGTATGGGGCCCCTTTCTTTACCCTCTCTCTATTAAAGAGCGCAAAGGGTAAAAAAGTTAGCTTCCATTTCAACAAGGAGAAATGGTATACACCTGTGTTCTTGACTCCAACCTGTTAATAAGTCCGTGTGCTCTTATGCATACAAGTAGATTTTGGAAGTAATACACGCATTAAGTCAATACAGAAGTGTATTTGTGTATACAAAATCATTAATGCGACATTGGGAGTTGCACCTGCAGACTGGGTGTCAGAGGGGACACAAAACAGTGTCCCGTACAGATGTGTTTTATCTTATCTTAAGCCCTGTCAAAACAGACTTTAATGGTGCCAGTGGCAGGATTCGCTAGAGATGGAGGAGCTCACCCTTGTCACTTTGCATTTTACTCACCAACTGTAAGGTGCTAGAGCTCTTTGGAAACGATAGCATCATTCTTGCACAGTCTCTGTTAAGAATTTCCACACCGTGTAAAGCTGTTTTAAAGAGAGTTTCATGGAAAGGATGCTTCCAGAATGAGCAATCATGGAAAACCTCTGCCAAAAGCTAGTATTTTCTCCAAGTCCAAAGGAGTGGAAAGTGATTCTCGGCAGTGGAAGCACTGTGTAGCCCACAGTACCTCTGAGTGTGCTGGAGGTGAAGTGTTGACTCGTGATGATCTGTATCGTGGAGGGGGGGCAGGACAGGGAGCAGAATTTCAATTGTAGGTGCAAAAAGGTAGTGTTTCCTTATTGGACTTAGCAGCAATGGTTAAAAACACTTGTTCTTACAGGACTGCTTTCTTTTACGGTTCTCTTTGAAGGATGTGTAAAATTTGTTCTAAACAAACTTTGACGTAGTAGAAACTGGTCTGTAATTGAGTGTGTAACACTAGCTCAGGTACGTACTGAGATTCTTCAAATGTCTTTTGTTGTTAACGCTTCACACCATCAATAGCTTGTCTTTGCTTCTGGTATTAAAAATTGTAAGTAGAGCATGGCATGATTAATCCTCTACTGGATGCATTGCTTTTTTTGAATAGCTTTAATTTCAGCGTACTTAAGATGGGAGTAGCTGGGTTGAAAAGAGCCTGAGCCGGAGTTCTGTGCCCCATTTCCACTGAAAGACGGCCCGGTCTGACGGCCGGCTCGAAGCGGGGCAGAATGGCCCGCCCTGACAAACAGAGGGGTTGAGTAACTGCAACGGAGAGGCCAGGAAGCATGAAGTGGGAAACGAGTTGAACTTTTACTTGCGTGTGGCTTCCTCCAGCAGAATGAGATGTGTTGCCAAGGTGGAGGATGAAGGGAAGTCTGCTTTGCCTGTAGTCTTCTGGCCTCTTCGTGTTTGACCTTATCACCTTTCCCAAGTTACCTTTGAAAACATGATTTAGAGACCAAGCATTTTATTTCTTTAATCGCTTTTGTAATTAGAAACTTACCATAGTCCAGAGCGTACTTGATATTAGACTCAAGATGGCAGATCTTAAATTATCATTTGGCTCCAAACTATCAACACTGCCTTAGTTTGAGTCACACAGACTCTGAAATCGTAGTGTGTTATTTGGCTTGCTTGGAAACCTTGGCGTTAGCACTGCAGATGCTGTTTGATTAAACCCTTGCTGACATCCGTGTGAACAGGAGAGGCTAAGTGAGCATCGTTGCAGAAATGAGCGGGGTCAGCCTGGCAGCCTGGCTCTGGACTCAAGGCGATGGTTATTCTGTCCTCTTCCCTAGGATTATATGCGTCAGGCAGGGGAAGTGACATATGCAGATGCACACAAAGGAAGGAAAAATGAAGGTGTGATTGAGTTCAAATCCTATTCTGACATGAAAAGAGCCCTTGAAAAGCTGGACGGGACAGAAGTAAATGGCAGAAAGATTAGATTAGTGGAAGACAGACCTGGATCGAGACGGCGCCGCTCTTACTCCAGAAGCCGAAGCCATTCGAGGTATGTCCCTTCATAACGTAGCTCAGCCTGAATCTAGCTGCGATTACGTGAATATATAGCAGGTCCCAGAGCACCTGGGAAGAGCTGAGAGTTCTCCATAAATCTAGTTTTTTGAGAATGTATTGGTTACCTGCAAGTAGCTGAGGGAAATGAGGCCTCTGTTCAGAAGACCCCTTGGTGAAGGCGCGTATCTGCTAGCAGAGCGCCCGACACCATGCTGCTGTTCTCCCCCAGCTACGTCGGGCCCGTGGGTCTTGCAGGAGGAGGCTGCGTGGCGGTGGAGCCGTGCCTGCAGGATGTAACAGAAGGTGCTGCTAACACTTTGCTCTGAACGTTGTGTTCTGCTGGAGCACCAGGACTGACGGTTCCTTGTCAGCTTGCAAACCCCCACCCATTCCCTGTTTCCTAGAGATTTGCGGCTTTCGTTGTATGAGCAAGAGAACTGCTTCAGCACACACCACAAAGTGTTTTCCCCTTCCCGTTCTGGGGTAGAACTTGTTGTCACAAGAAAACTCTGGCAACTTCTCCTGTTCGTAGAACAGCTTGCTTATGAAATCAGAGCCTGAAGTCAAAGCCTTATCCTTGTGTTTCACTATATTCAAACTCTGACTTGATTGGGAAGGTGATTCTCGCTTCCTTATCTTAAATAAAGTTGCATATTTTCCTCCAGATTATCAAGCCTGCTCACTTCCAGACATGGCAGCAGGGGCTGAGCAGTGGGGAGAAGAGTATTCTAAGTTTGTAACTATTGTCTAACGCTCTCATCCTTTGGCAGCTCGAAAGGTGCTTTAATGCGATGGGGTTTTTCCCACAGGGGGTCACAGGCTCTCCGTGGGCATGTGCTAATGTGAAGCTTGATTGATTTTGTTCCAGGTCTCGCTCTCGAAGCAGACATTCTCATAAGAGCAGGAGCCGCAGTGCCAGTAGTAGTCGCTCCAAGAGTAGATCAAGATCCAGGTATGTCTTTCTGTTGGAAGAAATGGGGGCTACCCACTTAAATGAGAAGCATCATCCTAAATTCGCAGTAGGACCGCTGTTTGTTTTTCTTTTCCCTAACGCCTGATGCACACTATTTAAGTTCTAGTTAAATCCAAGCCACGCTAAAGTGGAGCTGTCTGTTGCCTTTGCGCTTTCAGGTCTGTGTCCCGTTCCAGAAGCAAGAGCCGTAGTCGAAGCAAGAGCCGTAGCAGAGGCCAAAAAGAGAAAAGCAGGACTCCAAGTAAAGAGGATAAAAGTAGGAGCCGCAGCAGGAGTGCAGAGAAGTCCCGAAACAAAAGTAAAGATAAATCTGAGGGCACTCTCCATAACAGTGATGAGAAAGCAAAGAGCAGGAGCCACAGCCAGGAAAAGAGTAGGAGCAGGAGTGGGAGTAAGGACAGGGGGGAGCCGAGGGAGAGCATGAGGAGTAGGAGCAAGGAGAAGAGTAGAAGCAAAGACAGGGAGAAGAGCATTAACAAGGCTAGAAGCAGGAGCAAGAGCAGGGATGAGAGTAGGAGCAGAAGCCACAGTAAGGATAAAAGGAAAAGTAGGAAGAGAAGCAGGGATGACAGCAGGAGTAGAAGCAGGAGCCGCAGCAAGAGTGAGAAAAGCAAGAGGCGCAGCAAGCGAGACAGCAAACCAAGTAGCAAGAAGAAAAGGAAGGACAGCCGCGAGCGGTCCAGGTCAGCCTCCAAAGAAAAGGAGCATCTAAAATCAGATTCTGACAAAAAGGAGGCAAAAAGTGAGGGTGAGGATGCAGCCGCACGTCAGGGGTCTCGCTCCAGATCTAGATCTATTTCCAAGTCAAAACCAAATGTTAAATCAGATTCTCGTTCCAGGTCTAAATCCGTTTCCAAGCCTAGGTCCCGGTCCAAGTCTAGATCTAGGTCTGCCTCTAGGTCACGCTCCCGATCACGGTCAAGGTCTCTCTCCAGATCCTAACCTTGCTGCAGCCACACTTGGAACAGTCGGGAAAGTCTTTTGTACATGTTTAGTAGTTGTAGCGCAAGTGATTGAAGTAGAAAACCTGTTGATGCTGTATATTTTTAACAACCCTGATGGTATGTCTGTCGTTAACAGCAGCGCTCCCTCCCTGCAATGCTTACTGGTGCAAGGCTGTTCAGCTTGTTTTCTAGCCGACAGAAAGGTTCTTTTTAAATATAACTCTTCCTAGAGCCTCCAAATCGCCCTGTTTTCTGGGAAGAGCCTTGCAGAGAATGAGCGCTGCGCCTTGGTGGCTTTATGAGATGGCAGTGATGACTGATAGGTAGGTACGACGGCTTCAGCAGTCTTTGCCCTTGACTTGATGCCCTTTGATGTATGCCATTTAGTGGAAGTGCTAAGTCTTAAGTTTCATACTACTTTTTTGTTTCCTATTTTTTTGACTTACAAAGTTGTGAATAGCACAGTCAAAAGAAAAAAACAAACAAACAAACAAACCACAAAATAGGTACTTGCAGTAATCCATAGGGAAAAGTATAGTTCCATATTCTGGTATTGTGACAATATCCTTGTTTTATATTAAATTTTTTTATTTTATTTTTCCCTGTCTTGCAAAGTACAGTGACTCCTGTTTCCATGAAATTTGAATAAAGACTATTTTTGCTTGATGACATTTGGTGGTGGTTCTATGAAGTTGTTGTGATTGTTGCTGTTTCGTATCGATCAGTGTAAGCTTGAATTTGCAGAGGAGTTACTCGCAGAGAATGGGTTCTTGGTTTAGAAAGCTACTTTAAGATTAAATGTTGTCAAGGAACTCGAATACAATCCAGTTAAAATAACTCATTTCTCCAGCAATGTTTATTGTGGTGTTTGGAGCTTTGACATTGCGATGAAGAGAAGATTACAGGAAGAGGAACCAGAAGCAATAATGAAGGTGACAAGCCTGTTTGCCACTGTCTGTGTAAATGAAATGTGGTGAGCTTCAGCTTCCACAAGACAAGGAAAAAAATTTTTTTCACCTAGTTCACTTGCTCCACACCAGGCAGCTGAAATCATGGTTTGTCCCACGACGTTCTACGTGTTGCACAGCTGCTGCTGGAGGGAAGCGCAGCGGGCACGGGCAGCGTGCTGGTCTGCTCTCTGCTTTCTCCTGGAGCTCATCAGTTCAACTGTCTCCTCTTCCACACTGTCGGCCTTGCTTACGGTACCTTTGGGAAACCAAGGGGAAAGAAGCGTGATGCTTTTGCAGGTGTCTTTCCAGTCTCGCACGCTCAGCAGGGGAACACGAAGCTCTCCCAGCTGTTTGCTTCTGCTTCTTCTTTGATTTTGTGATCCCTGATTATGAGTTTAGGATTTCAGTCATGAACTTCTGAACAGGAAGGTGTTCGTCAGACCCAGGCGGGAGGAGGATGTTACAGGCTTCGACAGCACAAACCAGCCTTTGCTCTGGGCACTGCGCAGCAGCCAGTGTTTGTCTTAATGTCCCCCAAAAATGCGGGAGGAGTTATAGCTTGGGGATTTCCAACTATGGATTGAAGGTTTCGTTCATGTATGGCCCTTTCCTGGAAGAAAATCCATCTGCTCTGGATTTGCAGTGTCCGGACAGGCTCTGCCATCTAACTGAAATTCCCTAGCGCTTGCTTTTCCAGTCCAGCTTCTCTAGTTCCACCAGAGCAATTAGTCTGTCACCTCAGCTTGTCTCTTCTCACAGTGTTTTCCATGAGTTTTTCCTCCTAATAAAATACCCGTGCCTGGGGGGAACCTTTATAAAAGAAAAGGAGTGTGGGATGTGGTACTGAGGAGCTCTGGGCTGGGAGCTGCTGGGCTTGGGGGTGCTGCTGTGGTCACATGTCCCCAGCAGCCCTGCGGACGTGGGGGGAAGGCAGCAGCTTCCAGCGGGAGTTTTGTAGATATTCCTGAGATATCCCAGCTTTAGACTCGGGCCGTCAGCAAATTGCTCAAACGGAACTTGCCACAAGCTCTGCTGTTGCATGGGTGGCTTTGAATGAAGAACAGGCGGCCCCAGTACCCCGGTCTGCCTGCCAGCAGTGTTCCAAAAAGAAAAAATATATTTTGTGAGTTCTTACTTGGTCTGGAAAAAAGAAATTAGTTATGGCTTTATCAAAAACTTTTCTTTAGCAAATTTCAAACTGCTTACAATACTTATGACAGTAGTTCTCGCGGCTAGATGTTAACTTCATAGGTGCAAGTAATTCTGTATAATTTGATCCTTTGAAACTTGTACTGCCATATTAAAAAGATGAAAAGGCGATAGATCAGAAGAATTGCTTTCAACACGAAATATTTCCGTAGAGTTGAAGAGGGGTCAGGGCTTGGTGAGTGGCTCAGACTTTATCAAATGTCATATTACGACAGCGGCATGAGAAAGCTCGGCAGAAGTGATATTTAATTTCTTTAGAAGTAAAAGCCTTTTTCAGCTATATATATTTAGTGCTTTAACATCTTAGGCTCTCATAATAACATTTCTAATCCCTTTTGCTGCTTAATCTTAGTACAGCAGCAAACCAGGCTAGGCAAGATGTTTGCTAATGGGGGATCATTAGCTTAAAAACACCTTCAAGAAAATCTGCAAACGATAAAGTCAAGGCTAAGACTTTAAAAAGCGACTCTGGCTTTTGCTGTCTGGCTGCCAAGGCTGCGCCTAATGCAGCGAGCGTGGTTTCAGTGAGCCCTTGGGGAGAAAAGTTTTTCCCTGAATACCTGAAGACGGGCCTTCGGAGATGGAGGTATGTGGGAAGCTTTTGGCCGAGGTGGTGTAAATTTTCCTTGTGTGCAGAAAGGGAATCCTTGAGGCTGCGTGCGTGGGCACCTCGGGCGATGCTGAGGGTGCGGAGCCAGCACCCGCCCTGCTGCGGGGTTTCCGTGTGCGAACAGGGCGTTTGTGTGGGGGTTTCATATAATTGTGAGTTCCCTGCTTTTGTTCCTACCATTTTCACAGCAGGTGAATGATTCTGGCAAGCAAATTATCAAGGACTAGAAAAAACAAGTTTTGATTAAAAAATAAAAGAGGTTTGAGAGTTGGGCAGCCTGCGGTCAGTGCCTGCCTGCCCCAGTCTCCGCTGCTGTGTCAGGAGGAGCCTTTGGCTTATGCTTACGGTGCCAGCTCTTAAAATCACTGAAGCAATTAAAGATGCACCTATTTGGAAGCACCAGAATTTCAGTAAGAATTATAATTTCTGGATTTCAGTAAGAATTCGGTCACCTACCGGAGACAGGGCCTTCTGCAAAGCGCAGGGCTGCTGAACTGCACTCCGGGCTCCCACCGCCTCAGCAAACCGTGCTCCGAGGCTGTGACCCAGCTGGATTCGTCCTGAATGCGAGTGACCCCAGCGAACACCCAGGACACATCTCACACTTGACACGAAGCCTGTGCTTCAGCACTTGCTACGATTCGGCTCTGCACCCTCACATGCTTTGGTTTACCCCTAAAGACCTAAGCAGGGGGATGCAGTGACGGGGTGACCCCCGCAGCAGCATTGCCCCCATCCCCAGCGCAAGCTGCTCTCTCAGGCTGCCCAGCCCTGTTTTTGGCTGCCGGGAGGTTGCCGTAGCTCTGGCTGCTCACATGAAGCTACAGACAGAGTCAGGAACCCGGCTGTGCCACCAGCGCACGTGATGCAGCTACGGCTCGTGCTGAGCACCCGCTCGGAAAGGATGTGGTGGGAGCAAGGGGAGGGAGAGCGGCTTCCTGAAGAGGAGATTTCATCGGCTGCAACCAGCAGGAAGGTGAAAAATTAAACCCTTGCACCAGCTCTGGGCTAGGACTCTCCTTGGGTGTCAAATACCCCAGTGTCTTCCTGCAGCAAGGTCCCAGTGCTGGCAGCAGGACCAGCAAGGGGCTTGTCCGGGGCTGCATCCCGACGTGTCTGGCTCCAGGGAAACCTGGTGATGCTCCCGTGGGGTGGAGATGATGGGGAGGTTTTCAGCCCCTTCTTGCACCAGCTGCATGGCCTGGGGTGTTGGAGCAGGGATTTCCAGGGTGAGGACATTTTGGGGCATCTTATTGCCGATAATTAGGCTGCAGCATCATTCAGTGCCCCCGCGGCAGGGCAGTGACGGCACTGGGTCTCCGCAGCAGCGCGGGTCACTGCAGCGCGCAGTGGTGGGCACAGGCCTCAGCCGGGTCCCTGCTGTATAATTTAATGTTCCTTTCTGTCTCACAGGTGTCTGAACGTCTCTGAGTGCATCTCCCCTGCCAATTTTGCATAAAAGTGTAGGTTTTGCGTCAAAACCTTCGGCTCATCCAGCCCAGTGGTGCTGGCACTTAGCGGTTCCCAGCCTGGAGCCGCGGCAGTCACGGTGCCGCACAACGGGCTCGGGAAACCGCAGGGATGTAGCTGGCAGCAGTTGTGAAGCCAGTGCAGTAATGGTAATAATAATAATAATTTAAAATAAGAATATTGCATGGCTGGAGCGGCAGAATCAGTGGAATGTCTGCAATAGTTTTGCAATATTTCCAAGCAGTATTTCTATTTGAATAATTGAATACAAGCGAGAAGCCAGCTTTAGGATGGAGATGTCTACACAGAAGCGCTGAAAGAGAGTCCTAAAATCTGATTTTGGGCTGGGAGAACTGCGTCAGGGGAAATGCAACCTGTACGAGAGCTCTGAGGAGGGAAAGGGTAAATTCATCAGGCAGGCCATCCCCTGAAACAATCGGTCAGACCAGTGAGATAAACGGATGAGAAGCCCCATAATAGGCATCTCTCGATTAAATTACAGCAATTAAAACCAAAATAAGAGTCTAAATAAACATGGGAAGTTGAGTTAGCTGTAACTCTTTCGACTCCTCACCGTCCCCGGACCGAGCGAGCGCTTCAGCAGCGGCCAGGAGCAGCCGCAGCGTCGGGGCTGCGGCTGGAACTCGCCGACGCAGACGAGGTGAGAAATGTATTTGTTTTCTGACTAATTTTAAAGACGGGTATTTTATGTGCCTCACTCGAGGGATGAAGACTATTATGATGCGTATTTCGAGCGGGCCAGCCATTTCAAGTCTCATTTATTATTTTCCTGAAATCCCATTCCATTTAAGCTGTCACAGCTTGAGGCCCGCTCGCGTTCCTTCCTCACTGGCAAAAAAACCCCAAAGCGTCATTGAAAAAACCCTACCCCCAGCTCTTTTATTGTTTCAAAATTCAAATACAAAGGGAAATCACATTCTGAGATGAAAGAAAAACAAGTTTAAGAAAGGCAGAGCAGGGGGGGAGGTATTTCATCTCACTCACCAGCGCGGGAGGCAGCGCGACCAGCCTCCGCCGGCC
>Ga0181612_174101_pt1 | contig 12616 bp, 5 predicted proteins | sample HoacroProtozoa21_FD_119630 | JGI IMG/M metagenome (GOLD analysis project Ga0181612, IMG submission 119630) | Hoatzin crop microbial communities from Cojedes, Venezuel. Combined Assembly of Gp0051906, Gp0051904, Gp0051908 | reverse complement strand
TTACCTTCTGTTCCAATAAATATTCTAGTGTTCCAGTAGAAAGAAAATAAAACTTAGATACGAATTTTCTGACAGCATAAAAATGGTGGTTTTAATTCTTCCTTAACTTCATTGTGTGTGCTATTTGCAGATGTCACCAGCTGAGGTTTTTAGGACTGCTAGAGTCCCTTCTGCAGCCCTAGCATCAAACCTGACTTGCAGTGTCCTGTGAGCCACTCTTCTTCCTATACGCATGTGTGGCTCTTGTTAGGGCAGCGACAGGCAAACTGTAGCGTGTTTAGTAATGTTAATTGAGAATTCAAAAAGATGTGAAATTACTAGTATAGGGGAAATGGGAGTCACTAGCTTGCTTGTGAAAGAAATAAAGTATGGACAAAAATTGTGCTAGTTTGATCTTTAATGGTGAGCTGAAGTGCTTTACACCTTATATTTTGTAGTAGGAAATTTGATGCCATGTTGATGCTATACAAGGTACTGAAAGCTGTATTAAGAATAAACTGAATGTGCAGCTTTTGAGATGTGAATTCTTTGTAAAGTTAACTATCAAGCTTTGTTTTTTCGATGAGTTTTTTTCATGATCTCTTTAAAACCTGCAGTTTTATATTTAGTCTTAAGAAGGCAGAAATTGTATGAGAGCTTGTTTAGCTGATAAATGATTCTCTGCAACATACAGTCATTGTTTATTGAGACTTGGTGTTAGCAATGTGTGAGACTGATCTGTCGGGGAGAACCATCGCATGAGATGAAATACCACAGATGTCCAAAGCTGTCAGTGATAACTTAAAGACTCGAGGTGGTTAATTCTTGTTTGGTGGAGAATAGGAGAGAGGAGGAGGGGGAGAGAGAGAGATATAAGATGAAAAGGACAAGAGTTGCTACATTTCTTCACTGTTCTGGTGGTAGCTAAACCTTTATAAGGCGTCTTGTCAGCTAATCTGGGTGAGTCTTATGGAAGCCAGGTCATAGTTAGTGCAAGCTTACTGTGACAGAAGATACCAGGTAGTCTGTTTGTAAGACAATGAAATGTGCCAGCCGAGGACAAATATGGTAAAGACAAGGTGAATTGCCATGTAATTTGTATCTTGCAAAAGACTATTAAAAAAAAAAGAAGTGTTCAGTAGTGAAATCAAGCTCTCTAAGTTTTCTTTGCTTCAGAGGTACAAAGATTCCTGAAAGGCCATCTTAATACACATAAAGAGAGTTTCTGCGGATGTGGGAAATCATCATGTTTGTGAGAAGGGAAGAAAAAAATTTCAGAGACACTTCTTGGCTGTTTAATTTTGCTTGAAATAATTCTCATGAAAAACTTGAAGAAAGACCAAAAATGACCAGTTTTTTACTTTTCCTTAGTTATTTGCTGTTTCATAGGTGGAAAGGACAGCTTTGTGGGATTTCATGGTCTTAGGAGAAGCGGAGAAGAATGTGTGCCTCCTCAGCAGTGATAGGCAACTACTAGTCCTCTGATAGATGATATGACAGCTGGTAGTAGCTACTGACTTGATGATGACTTTAAATTAATGACATCTGTGAAAAGTATTCATGTTACCAATTTCCAGCCCCTCAAGTTCTGACTTTTGGGTCCCTTAGAACTGATTAAATGGGAATAGAATTCATATTTTACAGTCTGTCAGTAAATCCATCATGTTTTCAGAGGAGGATATAGTTTCTAAGAGGCATTCACTGACTCAGGATTATACTGATTTTCTTAGCTTGCAATTACAGATACTGTGTAACGGGGAGGGGAGCAAGACACCATCATTCCCCAGCCATAATACTGGAGAGGAGATGAAGAGGAATGATACTGGCTTTAAATGGATTGAATTTTTGTGTGAAGTAAGTTGGAACTTTCCTTGTTGAATGATTTTTGTGCTGTAACTCATCCAGTTGTTCCTGTTCTCTTCTGGAGCCAGAGCATTCATGTGACTGGAAACGGTACTGGGAGAATGGCTTGTCTTGTGCCTTTTTATGAGATAGATACCAATTTTATGGACCTATCTCACTGGGTAATTTCCTTCTAAACCACAGTGTTTCTAGAAATAATAGTTATGTTGCTGTATTGAAGATGGAAGGTTTTGATTTTAGGCTTATTGGTAATGAGTAAGGAAAATAGTAATGACAAAATGGTTGCTGGGCTTATATTCATACTCGGAACAAAGCGTATTTAGTACAAGTCAAAGTCTGTCAGAATTCAAAAACTGAAAATGCAGTAGTTGATTGTAGCCCTGTAGCTATAATAATAGCAGGCACTTTATTCTGGCATTTATAAACACCATGAGGTCAAATATCTCAAGTAGCTTGTCATCCGGCAACGAAGGAGAAATTAAATTAGGTTAATCAACTAGCTGACCTTGTGACTTGGCAGCCAAACTTGAATGTGTGGGGAGGCAATTTCATTTCATTTTGGAGGTAAGCTGCTATTTTTTTTCTACATTGTTCTGAATGATGACATTCAGGAAAGAGAAACTTGGATGTGGTGTATCTAACCCTAGATCTCCACAATGAGTTGAAGTGAGGTTGGTAACCAGTTAAAAGTGAAATGACAGTTTACTGCATAGAACAGAATGGTTGCCTGTGTAATAAAGTAATAATCAAGCTTGAATGAACAACATTTAGTGGCATTAGAAATGTTAAGCTTTTGATCCTGCATGTCTGAAGAGTTTTTAGGTCATTAATTACACCTTTTAGTGTGTTTTATTGTATGATTAATGCTGATCTCATTGATGAATATGAAGATTATTATTTTCCTTTTATCACTTAGCAGTTTAGTTTTGAGTGTAATTTACTGGTCCACCTTTTACTGTAAAATCGACCAAGGGAAGTTTCCATTAATCTTACTGTTTTGGCCGTAGTCGACTTTTTACAGAGTGAATAGCCATCGGTGGAGATAGAGCATTAAAAAGAACGATGATAAAATTTAATTTGCTCAACAGCTTGGTTGCAAAATGTGTTTGCAATCATGAAGAGATCAGTTCTGTATTACAAGTTTAACACTGAAAAATTTGTCAGATATGTAATTGCAGTGTAACAGGTAATACATATTATTTTGATTTTGCTACTTTAGTTGCTATTTCCTGTCTCTTCATGGTTACTGTTTAATAAACAGGGGTGGCTTGGTCTTATTTATTAAGCAAATGCTGTCTTGTTTGGATGGCATCGTAACTGAAGAGTAACTTGACCCATTCTTTGTGTAAATAGAGGTCTTGTAAGGACTTGGAGCTAAATAGCAAAACTATGTGTGACTGCCCAGTGTGGTAATGATTTTAAAGCCTGCTTCACCTGCTACCTAGTGCAGAGGATTCTTGAGTCTACAGGCTTAATTTTAATGACCAACTTTGAAGCTTTCTGCAGTCATAAATGTCTGCTTTCCCATTTCACAGCACATTTAATAAATTAAACTATTTAAGCAGTGTTTCTAGGTTGATATATTCACTTGTTTTGTTTAAAGAGTATTTGCTGTACATTTGAAATCCAGAATAGAATTTCGTGGTTTTGTGGTAAGCAGTACCTGGTTAAGTAAGTTTGAACATAATATATGTTTATGTATTCAATTAAGAAAATGTATATTTAGCTGATACTAATGCTAAATCTCCAGCTTCCTGTATTTGAAGTAGTCTCGGCTGCAGCTAGTGCAGCTCCCCCCACCCCACAGGCATAACTAAAAAGAAATAAAATTTAATATATATGTTGTTATATTGCCAAAACTTGGAAAATGAAGGTTAATGGATTGAAAGCAAGTTTCTTTCAAAGACAGAAATTTTAAGCTCGAGGCATTAACTTACTGAGAGGAAGATCATCATCTTCCTCTAAGCCCTTTAAGCCAGCTTGCATTCCTTTGTTCATAAAATGAAAATTGCTTGTGAATATTTCTGTAAGATCTCAGTGGAGGATTGAGTTTAGCCCAGTAGGTCTGGCAGGTACACCCAGGCTGAAGGTTGAATTTGTTCGTTTATACTTACAAAGTTGTTGATGTTCTTAGTGTTGTGTTAGTGGAAGTCAGTGCTGTGAGGGAGGAGAAAGCAGCGATCTCCACTATTTCTTTTTGTAATGCAGTCACAGTGTCTTTCTCTTTTATTTATCCCAAAAGGTAGATTAAGCAATAATGTCTTATATATTCATATTTTTTCCCCTTGACTGATTCCTAAGCAAAAACTAGTAAAATAGGAGAAAATTCAAGCCAGGCTTCTCCCTGTTGGTTTGTCAGGTTTTGTGATTAAATAAACTTAGGTGAATGAAGCACGTTAATCTTACCTGTTGTCTTCAATGTGACTTTGTGGGGAGCTCACGCCTTTTGAATTTGGCTTTCTTTTATCAAATGAACTGTATTGGATCAGGTAAAATTTCATATAGTTAAAGCAATCCTCAGTGACAATTTATTTTTTTTACCAAAGTAATACATTGTAAATGTTCAGGGGTTTTTCTAGTGGTTGGATTAGTGGTTTTTTTGTTGTTGTGGACAAAAATATGTAAATAATGTGAAGATGCAATATGGGGATAATTTTGTGCAGGAATCGGTGATCTGTCTGCAGATGAAAAACACTTATTTAAAGTCATGTCCAAAGTACTGTTTGAGGTGTGATCAGGGCTAACTTGGCATAGTTGGGAGTACTGTGAAAATGTTTGAATTCCAGAAAGCTGGAAATGCTTTAGTGGCACGTAATAAGATACAGTGTGTAAGAGATGTTTTTCTTCTTGGTAAGGGGAAGGAACTGGTATCTGATGATTACATTCTAGCTACCTTTTCAAGTCTTTTGATACTGTAATGATGATTGGCTCTTCACTAAGGATAGAGGGAACAGTAATGATTAACACATTTCTTTAAGGATTCAGTCTTAAGTGGAGGCGGTACTTACATGTGACACATACCCAGGGACTGATCAAGTGGCTAGACAGCAATTGAAGAATAAGGTGCTACATCTAGGAGGTCTTTAATTCCTCTGTCTTGATGTATTGTTTCTCAAGGGATGATACCTTTTGTTACGATTCCGCTTTCCTAAAGTACCACTTCTGTTGTGCTGCTCTAATGTAGATATTGAAGGTAATGAAGAGTAACTCTCTAATTTTTTGTGAATGCAGAAGCTACTGACTTTTACTTGAAGTTCTGAAGAGGAGGGGGTAAAAAAACCAGCTACAGTCTTACGATGCACAGTGTAGTTCTGATGATTTCCTGTTGCCCTACAAGTAAGAGGATAAGGGAATAGGAGTCCGTATATTATGTGCAGATTGAACCGATTGCATGTAGAATATTTTGAGGTAGTCCAAAGAAAATATTTAATGTTTGTGAAATCTCTGAGGAGAGGAGACGTCCTGAACTCCACTGAAGGATTTAGTAGAAGACTTTAATTCTGATGTATGAATGCTCTGTGCAGACTGTGTGCACAGTATGCCAGCTGTTCACTGAAGTTGAATAGTCTATAAAAGTGAAGGTTCCTTAACTCCGTGTGGGACCAACAGGAGACCTAAAGAAGGAATAAGAAAGTGAAGCATGAATCCTCTGGCAAAGCCTGAATTAATCAATTTTTCTGTAGAAGCAAATCTGTTCCTGCTTCCAAAAGAGAAGGCGGCTGTTTAAAGATCTTAAAATAATGTGATCTCTCAAATGGATAGTAAATTCACAGAAGAATGATCTATTAAACACAAATCTGATACAAATCTAACTTCAGGTGAAAATTACTCATCTTAGTTGACTGTCTACCTTTGAACTAAAAAAGACTAAACCAGCGTTTATGCACTTCTCTGACAGTTCTTATTACTGATTACAATTATGTTTACCAATTGTAGCAATCCTTAGGTGCAGGGTATAAATCCTTCCCGGCTGATGCTTAGCACCTTATTTTACCAATTATTTTTCTAGCTGTTATACATTATCCTAATCGCATATTGCAGATCTCCTATTTCAAGCTTCTTTGCAGGAGGGAAGGAATTCCAGGCGATCTTCCTTTCTGTAGCAATTAACTTTAACGTTTAATTCTCCATCAACATGATGCTTACATAAGTGGAAAACGACCTCCTCAAAGCAGCTGAATTGCATTTTTTCTTAGTCACAAGTGTTGTACAAACAATTTTTAGGTGACTGTTTATAAAGAAATAATTTTCTTAAAACCAAGTTTGAAAAACAACATACAATATTTTTATTCAAAGCAAGGCGCAAACCCTTCAGATATGTTTAGGTTTAACATGAGCAGCCCTAATCAAATGTTTTATGAGATACAGTAATTTTTTTTTTATATATATTGTCTAGGCACCAGTAATAGGATGTATTAGAATACCATAGGAGTTAATGTGATTTAAGAATGTGGCTAAACAGGTAAGAAATGTGTGCAGTCAATACAAAGCTGTATGTAGGATCAGGCAGTGAACTTGTATTAAACAAATAAGAATTGTTTATTCTTACTGTTTATTGATCAGCTACTTGGTTTTTATTCCTATAGTTTTATAGTGCTTCACTTTGTAATTGTATGCATTGTGTCGTACCTGATATAAATCTGTCATTCTCAATCTCTTCCCTCTAAAATGAAAAAATACATATTTTGAAAATGTTATTTATTTTCTTCCACAAAACATTTTAAGAGCATTAGAACACATTACTAGTTTTTTATTTATAAAGCTCTAAAATACTTATGGCCTTTTATTCATAAAGCTTTAAATGGCTTAGGACTTTTTAAGACTACTGGATTGCATGGCACCCTAATGAGATAGCTGGGAAATTAAACTGTGGACTTGTGTGAGTAGGGGGAGGAAAAAAAAAATCTTGAACTAAGTTATTTATAATGTTATGGTTTGGCTTGGCCCAGATCAGGGGTGATGAAGGAGATAGGAAAGTAGTGCTCCCTCCTGGAGGACTGGTTTTCGTTAGCAGGCAACAGCTGTTGCACCCTTTGACATGTCTCAGTAGTCACAGCAAAAAGGCCTTTGCCAACTTAAAATATATCCCTGTAAAATGTAAAATACTTTGTACTGGGAAAGGGATGTGATAGAAGAACCTTTCTGGCATGGGCCAGTCTTGAAGTTTCTTTCTCCTGGTTGCCCTGCAAGGCTGGAAGGGACTCCAGCTGTGGTCTATGGGGAGTGGCATCCTCTGGGGAGGCTGTCCAAGGCTGCCAGCAGAAGGAAAGGCGTGAAGTGTGGATTCGCACTCCTGTGAACTTGCTGGGGGGCCTGGCTGGGGCTTAATCTAATGAGGTTCTGGCAGAATGAAGCGGGACATGGGGGGACAACTCCTCATTCAGTGATGGGTCAGACGAATAGTGACATCTAAAGAAAACTGAAAGTGTGGAGGAAGAGTGGAAACTTTATTTAAGCTACTAGAATTCCTGTTATTGCTAGTATGGCACTGAGCTGATTTCCCACCCCTGACAGAAGAAAAACCGCAGGTCACGCATGAAACCGTGACCGTAGCGACTAATATTTTTACAGAATTGATGAACAGTAGCAGAAGCAAGCACAGCGGTCTGGAAAACTCTCTAGTGTACATTGTCTGAGAAAGACTTGGGGTTTTTTTAAGGTTTTTTTTGAACACGCAAATCTGACAGACACAGAATTAGGTTTTTAAGTATTTTAAGTTAGAATTGTATTTCACATCTCAATCAATGCTGACACCCGCCCCTCCCCCCCCATGCCAATACTTGGTGTTCAGAGTAGATTTTCTGTCAATGTGATAGATTTAGAGATAAAGAACTTTTTAATCTTGAACAGCTAATACAAAAAGAGAATTAGCGTTTATTGGCCACCTATACTCATTGCCACAGAACAGCCATTGGTGCAATGGGGGGTACAGAGAGGGGGGCACAAAGCATACACACAGCCTTGTTACTGATGTGGTAGCATTACAGCTTGGCTGTGTCATGTATTTGGAAAATAAACGGAAGCTAAGCCGAAACACACCCTTCATGGTGCTTGCTTTTGCAATATTCACACTGCCACCGGCCAGCAGCAAGGTTGCAGTGAACAACATAGACTGATAGCACTATCGTGGGTAAAACCGACATTTCCAGAACTGATCTCAGACATTGTGTGGGTAGATACGTAGAAGAGATTAAATCAGATCAGTGAACTGTTCTGCTCTCATTGTCTGTGTGTCTCTTGTGTACCGTTATGCTGGGTTACAGATTCTGCAAAGGCCAGGCTGGCTGTGTTAGTTCCTTGCAGAGGATTATTCAGTCACAAGCATTGTGTAGAACCAGTGCTGAAGGTATTGTCCTGTTCAAAAAATGATGTCATCCAAGTATTATTTTGTTAATGGCCAAAACAAGAGCCAGTGATAGCTGGTGTAAAAGTCCATTGGATTTATCCAGACAGCTTCTGAAATGTGAAAGGAAAGCTGTTGATACTGTTTAGTCAAGAAATCAGTAATCTGTTATGTTGTTTGTTGATATTTTTAAAGAGAGTATTTTGGTAAAGTGTAAAAAAGCCTTTGATGAGAATTTAGGTGTCCTGTTCCCATCGCTTGTTTCTCTGCTGTGCTATGGTTGGTTAGAGACAGAGTACTGGATTGCCTGGGTGATTGGTCTGACCCAGCAGGGCAGTTTTAATCTTAGGCAATGTGAACAGGCTGAAGTCTGGCCCGTGTGAGGAGCCCTGTAAAGACAGTCCCTGTGCTGCTTGCCTTCAGTCACAGAGCAGAAACTGAAGAAAAATTGGCAGGGGGGCGGGGGACAACCCACCCTAAACCCCTAAATTATGTGTTTGCTAGGAAAAACAAAAGTAATTCTGTGGATTGTTATTTTGGTTGATTTCTTTTTTTTGTTGTATTAATTTTTACAGTTACACATCTTGAAATGCTGTCACCTAAAAACTGCTACTACTAGCAATGAATTTGTGTATTTTGGTCAGAAGAGACACTAACTTCCATTAGGATGATACAGTGTCACTTGTGGTTTTCTTCCTGGAAATATGATACGCATTGGTAAGTCTGTAACTAAAATTCCTTTTAAAACCATCACAGTGTTGCAGGTGGATGCGGTAAAAAGGGGAAGTGGCTGTACTAAATTCTGTACCTCGTTGCCTCTGTGAAATAGTCTCAAATGGTGACAAAATTAACAAAATGGTGTAGAGGAAGTGTCTTCTGAATGCTACATGAATAAACTTGTAAAAGGGATAAGTAAGCCAGTTATGAGAAACAGGATGATCTTACAAGGATTACTGTCTTGTTTACTGTATCTGGTTTGGTATTAGTCCCGCTGGACTCTTCTAGATGCTTCTGGGTGCTGCTATTATTTGTATTAAGGTTAATCAATATGAAATTTATACTGTAAATAGACTTCATTAGATTTAAAATTTCAGCCTCTGTTATAAAGAAAACCAGCTGTCTCCCCAAGGGGAAGAGATGAAGAAAAATTACTGTGAGTTTGGCACACAGGATCAGACTCTGCTATCTTGATAGCTTACTTGGGTACTCCTTAAATGATTTGTTGTCTTTTTCGTCCCATGCAATCAAGGAAATGTCCAGTAGAACTTTTAGTATTGGCTATGTTATTTCTCAATTTACTATTTTTTCTAAAATATGTTGAATAAATTGTGGAACATAGTATATTTTATGAATATTGTTATGGAAATTAGAGAATAAAATGGTACTGGAGTAAGTCAGAAGTAGATCCAAAGCAGTCCTTATCTTGAATATAGCACAAGTATGGCTAAATCCCAGATAGGAATCGGAACTTATACTGCTGAATTTGCTTTGAATGTAACTGTATCCACGGAGAGTGTTTTGCTACCTGGAATATAGTCATGTTTTTCCTCTCTGGTTCCTCATGCTCTGTCTAGATTAAGAATGGTAATTCAATAAACACCGCATAGTTATAATGAACACTTCTGGATTTCAGGTCTGAAAAGCTTGGGTTTTGTCGTCATTGTTAACTTAATGCCAATTATGATTGTAATTACGGCTGCAGTCCCAAAGTACTTCATCCTCGCTGAATGCCTTTATTGAAACATAACTATTGCTTTGACAATGTGCACAAATGGTGCTGAGGATTACATAGACATGAGAGCCGAAAATGAATTTAGAAACCTTTAATCAGAATATTCTTGAAGTTATATAAAGTGACTTCCTGTTTCGTTCTTAGCTGTGTCTAACTCACTGTACTGCGAAATGAGTAAAAAGTAACTTTCTAGGTTTAGTGTTGGGAAATACGGTTATGGTATCTTGAGAATGAGCTTCATGGTACCATTATAAGGAGGAGTAAAAAGGTGTTGGTTGCTGAAGGTAGCATACTCTTAAACTACAATTTTTTTGAAGATAAGCATCACTACAGCTAGGAAGGTGTTTCTGAATACTGTTTGTCCAAATTTTTTTTTTAACATTTTCCAGTACCAATTATCAGGTATTTGCAAGTAAATGATCTCTTTCTGAGGTATACTTCCTTTCAAGTCAATAAAATTTAGGAGGGATAAGAATCTTCTAGATGGTTTTAAAAGACAGGGCACTTACACGTGATTTTGAGTTCTTGTTTTCATGATAAAATCGATTCAGTATTGAAGACTTGTTGTATGTGATACTGGATCATAAGCTGCAAACCAAAAGTCACTTAATACAGCAGGGACCATGAAAACATAAGTAAACTGAGAAGATGAACATGTCTGAGGTTATTCAAAGGAAAAAGAAAATGTTAATGAGTCTTCTGGTGTCAAGTTTCTGTTCAGGTAAGGAAATTGGCTTCCCCCCAGCTTTAGCACATGACCTTCCAATTTATGTCCTTCAGTGTCTAACTTTTATAAACATGCTACTCCTGCCATTTATAATGCTTGTGACATAGCTAATGTGAAAAACACAAGGCAGGAGAATATGCAGCCAATTAACCTTTAGATGGAGCTGTTTCTCCTTGGATAATGTGAAGGTTGCAAATACTTAAGCGTACCTAATAAGTAAGGATGGACCGATTTGTGCTGCAGTTCAGTAATGGATATTTTAGAAATTGCATGTTTATCATTGCCAAAGAAAGGAAAGTATACCCTGTTCATACCTGTTCAAATATCTTTTAGAAGAACTAAATATTGATAAGGAAAAGAACATGTATAGTAATATTTTGGAAAATATAAAAGTATATTTTGTATAACTCAAGTTGGGAATAGTTTTGTGGTATTAAAAAGAAAATGTGAACACTGCATGTAGGATAATGTTACACAGTGAAGCGAGCTGAGCTTCTAAGCATTTAAATATTTCCCTTGGAGATGAGAAAAAGTTGATTTTTCCTGTGAGCATCAGTGTGTTTCGGGGAGTGATCCTCAAAAGGATAAGAGCTATTTGTTTGTTTTCTATCATGATGAACGCAGACCTCTTCCATTAACAAAGCTTTCGCGGTTTATCAGCATTAACTCCAGCATACCCAAGGCAATTCTGTTAGTTGGTCCTTGGGAAGTTGTCTAATCTACCTCCTGAATTAAGTGCCACTTCGGAATGATGTATTCTCCGCCATGTGTACTTCCAGGTCCCTGCCCTTATGCAGGATAAACCTGTTCAAGTGGTCTACAGATTCAGTGGTGCCCACCAACAGCTCATCAGCTACTCCAGAGCATGCAGTTAATCTAGCCTGCGGGTTTTTGCTGTCAAGAAATTTGGAGTTGGCTATGGACTATATTAATTGTTCTGGCAGCAGTAGCAGCCTGCTTCTGCCTTTCCTATACCACTCTGTTAAGAGACAGGGGCGCATCCATGATTTGATGAGAGAGCAGAATCATCCCACAGGGAAGAAGTGTCTGGAGTTGACCTGGTGGCAAATGAACAATATATTTAGCCCAAGGACATCTCCCTTTTTTTCCTCATACAGCTTAAATTGTTAAGAACAGAACTGACCTGCTGGTCTGTGTAGGCCAATACTTGATCTCTAACAGTGGCATTTTAGACGAGTACTGTTTAGGGTGATTGTGTGATCCTAGTCACTTTTGGTTATCCAGTCTACTCATAGTCCTCCTGCTTCCACACTTGATGTGTTAGGGATGTTAGATACCTCTCTACCTATTCCTTTACTGCGTGTTTTGGTAGTGCAGGAATATAGAAGCAACAGTTCTGTATTCAGATAGATATGTCACCTTTATGATTTTGAAAATGTTCATTGTGTACCCCTTTCTGCCTTTTCCTTTCCAGATGAGGGAAATCTAGCCTTTCAGCAGTCCCTTGTAAAAGCAACTGTGTCCCATCCTCTGGGATCAGTTTAGTTGTCCACGTCTGCCACCACTGTGTCCTCTTGAGACAGAGGCCAAAACTGTACCCAGTACTCACAATATGGTGTAGCCTGCTACATATGTTTTTGTCATTACTGGTAGGCAGCAATATGCCTTGCAGTAATCTGCCAGTGCTGGTGCTTGAGAGTTTTCTGGACTTGATCTGGGCCCAAGCTGCTTTTGGCTTAGAATCTGAAAATCATACAGTCATTAAGGTTTGAAAAGACCTCGAAGATCATGAAGTCCAACCATCAACCCACCACCACGCCTGCTGAACCATATCCCGAAGCGCCACAGCTACACGTTTTTTGAACACCTCCAGGGGTGGTGACTCAACCACCTCCCTGGGCAGCCTGTTCCAATGCCTGACCACTCTTTCAGTAAAGAAATTTTTCCTAATATCTAATCTAAACCTCCCCTGATGCACCTTGAGGCCATTGCCTCTTGTCCTATGCTAGTT
>Ga0181612_157034_pt1 | contig 12616 bp, 7 predicted proteins | sample HoacroProtozoa21_FD_119630 | JGI IMG/M metagenome (GOLD analysis project Ga0181612, IMG submission 119630) | Hoatzin crop microbial communities from Cojedes, Venezuel. Combined Assembly of Gp0051906, Gp0051904, Gp0051908 | reverse complement strand
TACAGCTCAGTAACTGACTTGGTTACCAATAAGTTTTGTTTGAAAACCCTGGTATTTCCTTGACATACGGTGGATTCTCTCCGATATTTGCAGATTGGTATATTTTACACAGAGGTTTAGCAACTGTTTGTGATGTATGGCCTAAATGACAAATGAGCAGGTAGAGTTGACTTCATAAATCTTTTATGATACATTATGGCCATTTTTACACTATCATAGATTGCAAAATTATTAACAATAAATGAATGTTGATAGAAGGGTTGTGGGAATGTTTCAGTAATTTTATTGTATTTATAATACACAGTAGCAGTAACATGAAACCAGCTAACAATGTTTAATAAATGTTTTAGCAAAATGTTATAAATTATAAATCGGTGACTATATATGCCATATAAATTATGCATAATGTTTTTGGATGTTTCCTTATTGTATGCTGTAACTGTTTAAAAAACTATTCATAACAAAGCGACTAGATATATAAAAGTTTCCAGACATGTTCAGGAGAAAATTTCTAATTAAACAAGTAAATTTTAAAATAAAGTAAATGCAATTATATTGGTCTCTGACATACTGTAATTGTTTAATAAGTCTTTCATTCTGAGCTGCATGTAGATACTGCATACTCTAAATACTGTGTTTTCAAAAAAACACTACGTAGGAGAAACTTTCCAATTGTTATTGCCTGCTGCTGAGCAATTTCTTAATTCCAAACATCCATTTTTAAAGCCTAAATATCTTTTTCCTAATAAATATTTTAATGAAAGACAATATCATTATTTTTGTAGAATCTCTGTAGGGCAATATCACTTCTGCTTCTGAATGTGCAGGAATCAGTAACCCTGTTCTAACTACAAGAAAGTTCCAACCATAAATTAAAACCTCTGCATTATTATGATTGGTTCTGAGGGTATTTGACTTCTACAGATGTATACACATAAAGAGAATACATCAATACCTAAAAGATTATTAAATCAGAAGCACTATTTAAAATTTTTTCCTTCTTACATGTTAGTAAAAAAATAAAAATCTCTACAGCTGGTAAAACTGTAGTTGTTCTCAAGTTCACCACAGGTTATGAACGTAGTCTTTTATGCAAAGACAACTGGTTAAAAGGAAACAACATACATTCCCTTTCATTTAGATTAATCACTCAATTTTCCAGCATTTTTAGGCCGTGGAAATACACAATGTTCATTAATGCTGGCCCAGTTAGCTGAGAAACAAAAAGAAGTTACTACTGCTGACATGCAGACCAAGTCACACTTTTATTCCCTAAAATCAGTTCTCTTTAGGGAATAGTATTGTTCTGAAAAAATAAAAATAAGTGAGCTAAAAATAAGGAAGAATACTTTATTTCTTTAATGAGGAACAGGAATACACACACCCATGTACAGCTCTCTCCAAGCCCTCACAACAAACAGACTTGCTATTTAAAATGGAGCCTGAGTCCCTTTACAGCTCGCATGTCATATTTTACATCATCATAATTCAAGCCTGTTACAGCAGTGCACTGATTTGACTCTTTCAAAATAATTTTCATTGCCCTCTGTAAAGTTTCAGTCTGTATCCCGTAGTCAGTAAATACTACACAACATAAGTGTACAGGTGTTGAGCCCATCCATTTGGCTCAGTCCAGACTCTTGTCAGCAGCAGAAATAAAGAAATTACTCTGGAGGCTCACTGCCTTGATAAAGTTTTGATTCATTTTCTGGGGTAAGTTTATTCTCAGGATGCATTTTTCTGCCTGCTCTATAATGACACTATTACCTGGAGGGGAGACAAACTTCAGCAATGACTGGAGCAACCTCATAAAACAAAGCCTAAATTAGCTGAATTCAAATATATACAGTAATGGGGAAATTGTTTGCAAGCATAAAATCTCATTCCAATCTGATCTATCGATTGTACACTTCAAATTTCAATTAACCTACTGCCTGCAACAGTACTACGTGAGTATGTAAAAACTAAGCACATGGGTAATTGTTTGCAAGATCAGGACAGTGATATTAAGCTGTTCAAAATCGAAAAGCTTGTGTGTGTATTAATTCCGAGGGCTCACCCCTTCCATATGCAATTATCATCTATGCTTCCCAGTTTGTCTTCACTTGTTCAGTGAAGAACATGCATATTAACATAATTTAAATGAAAGCTAATGTGTCTTTCACATTAAAATTATACCAGCTCTGTATCCTCCCATCTGGATTAGAGCAGGCAACTCCACGTTCTACTTATGTGAAACCTGCTCAGAAAAATGACAGGAAGAGAATCAAAAGGGGAAGGAATGTCACAAAAGGAATTTTTTGCACCTGTTCCCTATCAAAAAAAAATCTCTGAATTAATTTCTCAGTTTTAGACTAGCACAATGTTGGTTTGCTTGCCTTTTTGTCCTTAATTTTATACCTGGATACGGCAATAGAAGTGCAAAAAATTAAGGTCATTGCCACCCTTCTGTATCTATCAGAAAGGAAAATGTTTCCTGCTACCTATTTTCATGATGGTCCTTGTACATAATCTGGATTGCATGAAGCCTTCCTCCGTAAAACTATAAGGGTTATCAATCCCCGTATGGTAGCACATAAAAATTCCCAGGCAGAAGAACAAAAGTGAATTCCAGATCAGTCGGCTAAGGAACACACAAGATTTCTGCCACTGATATACCAACAGCACTGGGTTTCAGATTTACCCTCTAGGGCTGCTGCAATATATGACCAGCAATTGCTAACAGTAGCATCTTCATTAATGCAATAATTAAGATAATACTAAAGTCACCTCCTCCCAAAACAAAAAATTTGGATGAAGATGGTGTTCAGACTGCTGATGTGTCTACTCTGGACATTTAATCATGTTCGCTTTTATAGATTTTTACGGATTTTTATAGATTTTTACTTTCAGGACCCCAAACCCGCATGTTAGCGGATTGCTGAGGAACCAAGCAAGTGCCCCTGTACCTACGCTTTGCATCACACAACGAATAATCCACTCGAGAGGAGTCCACATTTCCCTGCTCAGTGAAGTGAGCAGCATAAGCCTTCTCCTGATCTACGATGCATTGCAAAGTTTAACTGTAATTTTTAATGTGATCTGAGAGCATCAGGCCAAACATATGTGATTGCTTATTGTTTATTATTAAACACAATGATCTTCATGTAGTAAACATTTTATTTGGAGAATTAGAGAGCAGTAAAAAACAGCATTACTGCTTATTGCACTGGAAATTCCCAAACTGGTAAGAGGATTTCTGTCTAATTTCAATACATATTTATTGCATGTTTCACTGTTCATCTAATCAGAAATGGAATTATTCAGTTTTAAAACAACCACAAGAAAAAGAATACAGATATCGAAGTAAAATGACTAGAAAAAAATCTCCTTGGCAGCTCCAAGAGTAAACCTACCCTTTTCTTGATAATGACTCCCCCAGTTCTATCAGCATCCAGTTGGCATTGCAAGCACCTTTCATTTCCCAGGCCTCACGTTTTTCTTTAGAGGACAGCAGGGCAATTCTGAAGTCTGCTGTAAGTTTCTGTACGTGACCTTCTGCAGCGTGAACAGAACTCAAAGCAGATGGTGATAAAGTTACATAGAACATTGAAGTTATACTTTGATCTGCAGGTCAGTCTTGTTTTCAATAGCTGTTTCAGCTTCGCACGAAAAAAACAACCACATCTCACAGAAGCTAATGGGAATCTTTCAATTTATTTCCACAGGGTCTGAATTTATCCTCAGTTTACTTGTTTAATACAACACAGCAGAAGAAGGACCACAGCATGCTGTAGGTTTAATGCTCTTCATTAAACATCAAAAAGCAGATAGTAAGCAATGATACATCTTTTGCCTGTGTGTATTCAGCTATACCGGTACTACACAGTCTTTAAGACATATTCACCATAGCTGTATGGGGATCCCTAAAAGCAGCTGAAAACTAAACCGTCTGGCTACAGCAAACCTGGAAATGTGCTATTCACACAAAAAAATCACACCAACCACCTGGCTATAGAAAAAATGTCTAAAGAAGAACAGATGAAGATGACCTTCTTCAAGGAATTATCTTCTAAAAGGCTCCCCTGTTTTAAAAAATGATATCCACAGTTCTGACTCTGTCTTCCACCTAAATCCATCCCAGCTAATAAAAGAGGGGTGAAAATAATCCTGTACTTCATAACTAAAACAAAGGTCCTGACCCTGGTAAGCTTTGCTACTGGAGAAGGGCAAAAGTTTCCAGGAGGTCTACAAAGGTCTGTGCTACGCTAGCACTATTGGATTTACAGTGAAAGCCTCAGTGGGATAAAAACAATAAATGAACTAGATTAGATTAAATAGTTGGACATCCTCTCTTTTGAAAAAGAAAAAATAATCTAATTGGAAAAAAAATACAAAATAAATGACATATCCTGGGCACAGCCCCAGCAGAAACTGCTGAGGCTGATCTTTTGAATCATTTCTGCAGAAGTGGAATAATTTCACATTTGGAAGTATCTGTTAGCTTCTGGGAAACCAGATTAATCGCATAGTCCCAGTTCCAGGATCAAAAACATTCTGCCGTATGTGCTTTTTTTCTTGGATTATCTATCCCTAGCTGTTCAGTTCAGGTAAAGTTCATAAACTAGAAACTTTATGCCACTTTTTATTGAAGTTGATGCTCTAGATACCTTCAAAACTGATAAGAAGGTTCCTTTTATGTTACCATTATCACTCATATTTCTTACGTAGCACCTAAGGACGAAGCCAGACTGATGGCAAATTGCGACGGGCCCAGCGCACGCACAGCAGTGCGAGTCCCTGACCCAAGAAGGTCAGCAACTGCAGCGCAGAGACACGGCCTGGGCCTGAGGTGGCAAAACACACAGAGCAAATACCCCAAAAAGTGTCATATAATACCTGCTACGTTTTTTACTCTCAAGAAATGTGAACGTTTACTAGGAGCATGTAAGTTAAAGCGAGAGAAGGGGAAGATTTTTTGTCCTGTGGATTGCAGGATGCAAGGCACAAATGGAGAGGGAGATTGTGCGCAAGACAGCGTGGCACAGGGGCAGAGAAAATTCAGACAAAACTGCAAGCAGGTTTTTGAGCACCAAGAAGGTCCCCAGTTGTTAGTTTCAGTTCTCTCCAAATTTCTTGTCAACTTCATCCAAGGAGAATAAGGGAATTAATGCAATGATCCTAGTGCTCCTGCAGTGAAGCAGAAGGATTTATACTACGCAATTCTGAACTGAAGGAAGGATACTGACTGCCAGTGTACCATTGCTATTACAGTAATTCTTTGTGCAGACACACTGAATTTGTGCTAGTTTATATATAACTATTATGGTTTTCTTTTTGATTGAGCTCTTGCTCTCTCTAGATTAGAACATTTTTTTTTCAGAATTCTCAAAACTAGATGAAAATTAGTATTTTTGTCAAAAAAATTTGAGTAGGAAATTGCCTCTACTTTAATTTTCTTAACCAGCACTGCAGTCTTTGAGCAGTTGCCTCAAATGAGACTTAAAATGAACCTTTTATAACTCTGAGCTTTGATAAACTCCATCCCATTCTTAGTTTTATCCATAGTTCCTTATTTTAGCCAAGAAGAGGGGGAAATCCAGTCAAACTACCAGGATGTCATGCAAGAAACTGCACTGTGTGATTCCTTCCCCTGGCAAGCTCCATAGGTGCTCTAGGCTTCTGGGCGACCATCCAAACAAGACTTCTGACCACATAAGATTACTTGCTGCATGAACTTTCATACTCCCTTACAGAAAGAATAGCTACAATTACCTATAATAAACCTAAACCAAACAAATGTTGCACATTAGACATTGCATGTCTCACATTGCCCAGAGAAGCTGTGGCTGCCCCCTCCCTGGCAGTGCTCAAGGCCAGGTTGGATGGAGCTCTGAGCAACCTGGGCTGGTGGGAGATGTCCCTGCTCATGGCAGGGGGGTTGGAACTAGATGATCTTTAAGGTCCCTTCCAACCCTTACCATTCTATGATTAGAGCTCATTCTTTTGCTCTCATACTATCCAAGCACAGCGCAGCCAGACAGCGCGCGTCTCCACTAGCAAAACAGAGAGGCTGCACAACACTAGAAAGTGTTTAATATTAATACTTGGGCTACTAGTGGAACAACCTCTGAAGCTTTTAGTTTGCAGATACTAAGACCATTTGCTTGTCTTCGCTTGTAAGTTATTTGCCCACAGAGAGAAGAAAATCACGTGATAGCTAACACCAATATCTAAGTTGACAACATCATTTAAAGCCAGATTTTCAAAGAGATTTAATTTTGGCACTCACTGCACTGAGTTGAACAGCTAGCTGCCACGCCATAGGCTCCTTTGAATATTGTACATGAGTCAATAGCAGACAAATATTCCTAGAATACAAAGCAAAGAACTGCAAGGGCTTAGGCTTCGACAGCTTCTTTTCCATGCATTTAAGTAGCTTCATAGCTGCTCTTTCAAACCCCTTAATCCTCCTTCCTCCCCTTTACCATATAACATAACAAAGTGCCCTTTCTTCCGGGTACAATACCAAGGTCCGCATTTCCCCAAATACTGGTCATTCCTCAAACCTAACCACTTGTTTTCCTTCCATATCTCACAGGGCTAAAGCCAAGGAGGCTTTTATGCCCTTCATAATGTAGTTCCTGACCCTGCACAAATCTCTCCCTTTCACCAGTACTGATCAATACAACACTAAAGGTGTCACTGCTCCTGTATTTGTGCATATCTGCCACTGACCTCTTTGCTGTTCCATTCCCCTTTAAGAACAGTCCCCTTAAATCAATTATTTATCAGATCCACAGGGACTTCAGTAATAAGTGCAAGGAGACTTGTGGCTTCTGGGTCAAAATGAAATCCCATAACACATTAAAAGTTTTCTGTTCATACCTCATTTTCCAATTTCTTTTGAAGTCCCCACAAAACAGCCAAACCCTTGAGTGAGCTAAGATTTAATAGCTCTTTGTCGGCACTTACTGAAATCATCTCATACACAATAAGAGATCCAGTGCTAAAGGCAAAAAGATGACATTGCCTTCTCCCTAAGTGCCAAGCCAGCTAAGCCCTCAGAGCTTTATCTCCAACCATCTGCAACACCTCTTTACTATCTCATTATATTCATCTCCACGAGAACCCTCGCACACTATCTCTAATGTGTTGTCTCAGATACTGTGAGTTCATCTCCAGAAACGATCTGAGTTATCCATGCTGGACAAAATACTTTATATTTCGTTCTCAAGAAATGTTAGCAGAGCGCATCATTTTTGCAGAGAAAAACAATTCAATAGAGAGAAACTTTAGTACTGGGAACAAGGCTTTTAAATGATTCAAGATAGCATGCCAGATTCCCCGTTGTATTCTTCCATTTCAATCTGGTTGCAGTAGCATAGAAAAACGGTCTCAGCGGTGAATTAGAACTCTTATCTGTACAACCCCAACGTGAACAATGTATTCTTATCAGTGTCTCTTTGGCACTGGTGTACTAGCTTTGAGCAACCTTCAGGTATCAACAATATCATTAGTCAACTTGTTGTGTACAGCAAATATCCATAAACAGCCCAACAGCACAGAAAACTGCAATTCCCATACTGTAATAGGGAGCCTGGTTGGGGTGGAGGAGAACCCACCAAATAAACAATTTCCATACGAATCCTATCCTAAATTTTTTTTTGGAAACACTGAGTTTCAGGAACCTAAAGAGAATTAAGGTCATGTCAGCTCTAAATTCCAGCAGTACATGGGACCCACGCAATAAAAATCCATCCTTCCCAAGGTGTCCTCTAGCACTCCCTGGTTGTTCAAAGCAGGAATTTGGAAAATAGAACACACATTTTTTCTTTCCAGCTATGGTGTTCAGGTAGTACATTCACCCTACCCAAAACCTTAAAAAAACACCAGAATGAATCCTATTTTGCTTACTTTATCTGAGAAATACAATTGACTAGGGTTGTCTGAGATCTATTTTTTATAATAGCAACATATGAACAAAGAATACTAAACCATAAAAATACTCAGTTTTAATCTAAACTTGAAGTGGGCCTCAGACTTGGCCACCTGCTCCATTTCCAACTCAGTCTTACTGGCCGTCCTCACTTTTAAAAAACATAATTAGCCATTTTTGAATACATGGATTTCTCTTCTGCCATGAGATTTACTTTTAATAAACACATCCACCCCATCTCTTGTTCTAAGTGTGAATATAAGGTATAATCACTCTATAGCTCAACATCCACATTGCAAAACATCCACAAGAAACCTTTTGGCAGTGCCTGAATGGCCTTTTCAAACTGAGTGTCCCACTACAGTCTGGGGCAAGAGAGCCCAGATTGGATAAAGTCATTAATAAAAAGACAACACATGGATAGGGTAGGGAAGCAGATTTTGGTAATGCCTGCAAAGACAGAAAGAAAACAGGATTATTTTCCTACCTCTTCACAGATTTTTCAAGTGGCTTTTTTTTGTCACAGTTAAACAGTATTTTGGCTCCAAAACTACTTGGTGAAAAATGGACTTCAGGGCTCGCAGCAGAAGGGAGGGCAGGGGCTGAAAGGATTAGTGACACAAGCTGCATGGCTCACCACACTTTCCACAGTGCTCTCCACAGGTAGAGCTTGCAGGGGAAAAAAGCTTGACATAAAAATATGTGAAGAACATATTTTAACATGCTTGGCAGACAGAGTAGTATTATGTTAACATAGAAGAATTTATTTGATGGAGACTATGACTGTGGCTTTGGAAACCGGGAATTCAGTGGATCAAACGCCATGGCTGATGGCATCAAGTCCTAACATTGAAAAGCAACTCCCACAGCTCCCACCCCACCACTGAAACCAGCACAGCCTCATTTCTGCCCCTGATCTTAATCCAGCGTTATTTTTTCTTCGTTTCTGTCTCCATTTCTTTAGCAAGCTTTTACCGAAGCTGTCTTTCCCACTGGCTAGGATGAAGACAGTCAGGAAAAAGTTACATTTTCTATGTGAAATTGCTTCCTTTGGGAACTCAATGACATCATCTGGCAAATCCTTAGTCCTCCCTGCCTGGAAATCTGACAGATTCAGAGACTCACCACAATCTAGTTGAAAACACCCAAAGCCATGAAGAGCATACCATAAACAGCGTATGTTAAATCAATAGGATGGTATATACCTTGCTAGGGAAAAAAATACCACTGAGTGACATACAAATATCATTTTGACCTCAGGGTCATTTTCAAGAAAATTTTAAATTATTGGGAAGTTCCCAGAAGTGTCTGGCTACCTAACTCCCACTGGTTTAAAAAAAAGCTAGATACATTTGAAAACTGGAGCTGCAGAAAGCCACGAAAACTGCCTCAAGCACATTTTGCCATAGCTTATATCTGCATTTACAGAGTGGTTGTTCATATCATGGCAAAGCCAGCTCTTAAAAGCACCCTCAAAGTTTTTCCTGACTCTGCAGGAATGCACGCTGACCGTACCATCTTCCAAAGCCACATGAAATACACCAGATTATTTCAGAAGAAATATTCCAGTGTTACAGCTGCTGCTGCTGAATGCAACTGCAGAAAAGAGGATTTTTTTCTTTTTTCCCCATAACCATTATCACAGCTGTTTTGCTGATTCGTCACAGGCCTGAATAGAACATGTTTCCAGACTGGGTCACTTGCAGAAAAGGTCTCTAGCATGCAATAGAAAGTGGTGCATTTATTGTGCACATTTAAGTGTGTGCTGTAGAGTTCCATGGAGATTGTGGCAGTGCTGTAGAGATCCTGTGGGATGATGTGAACTAGCCATACTGGAAATAAGAAGCGATTTTTTCCATTAGCACTCTTCTTTCAGTTAAAATAAAAATTTGTTTATTATTATAACGGTCTAGAACACAGAATAAAATACATTATTCATTACAGCATATTAAGAGTCCATATTTATCTATGCAAGAGGGAATATGCACTTTTCCTGACAGACTTTAAAACTGTAGTGGATTTTAGGACTAGAGTCCAATAGGGGATGACAGCATATCAAATACTTGAGGCTTTTGCGAGAGCAACGAATAGTGATACATTGCTTTCATTACTGTCAATAAAACCACAGACAGCTTTGATAAAGGTCTCAATATAACAAGCAAGGGTTAAGTAATGACAAGCTCCTGAGTCGCATACATAAAGCATGCCAAAAGTTTTCAAGAAAAAGAAAATCAATGATTTATCTAACTGGCTAGTCAGGGCCAGGTACAGTGCTCCACCACACCAATATTTAAGCTATTACTGACTCACAGAATAAAGCCTGTTAAGGTTCCAAGCGGCAACAGATCAGTAGAGATGCTGCACTCGGACATCCCAGAGACCGAGTGGGTAATCTGTTTAACAAACCCTTAATTTGTGAATGACTTCATCAGGTCAAACAAGAGATTAAATATAGTTGATTAAAAATTTCTTATGGCCATAAGTGCTGTGCAGCCTTTCTGTATGAGTCATTTTATTTAAAAGATACAAGGTCCATATTCTGTCCTAGCTGTCAAAACACCTCTGATCAATTTTGCGTCCTGCCCCCTATCAACTCACTTACAAGATCTCCTACATATACAGAGCAAACTCTGTAGTCTCTTCATAGAGTAGTTACTCAAAGTAGGCTTTTTGTTCCACCATTTCTGTTCCATCAGGGTGTCCATGTCCCACCTGTGCTCCCAGCGACAGGACAACCCAATTTTTCTGCCCACTCCTTGAGGATTAACATTACACAACCTGCAATTTTCTTAATTGGGTCAAAATTTTTCTGAATACAGAAACCCACTGGTGGAAGTTCAAACAAGGAAAGCAAAAGCCAGAAAAGCCTTTCTGCTAGAGCATATGTGGAAATACAACGAAGTCTATGAGATTTCTTTATTATAAATAAAAACAGACTGGTGTGGTGATGTAACTGAGTGGTTTATGCTGGCCTTTGCCGTAAAAGCTGCTCCTTACAAGGTTTCAGCAGCAGGAATGGCAGTCAGCTCCTTCTGCTATGTAAGCTAATATTAAAAATTGCCAAAACGAGTAATTTTTTTTTACATTAATCTGCTTATGGCATCATGGAGTCTGATCTGGACTTAATCTGGCTTTGGATATGTCCCTTCATAATGATAGGTCACTGTTTTCAGGCCTGAGTGTCTAAAGGTAGGCTCCTTGCTTGCCAAAAGTATCACTCGGTTAAGTTCTTCAAATAGTAAAATAAAAGCAACAACAAAAGTTAGAATTAGTGGATTCCTGGTATTAAAGGAATGGATTTCCATAGTGGTTAATGCCAAGTCTGCCTTTTTTGTTTCACATCTCACATATTGGATGACATACATTTACTTTTTTTTTCTTTTTGAAGGGACACAAACAAAACAAGTTTAAAACTGAGTATTAAACCTAACAACTTGATTCTTTACCTCTTAGTAATAAAACATGCCCTTGTTCAAGTGATATTTACTCAGTCCTCCTTTCTCCCAGGTTGGTGTTCAGGACGGATAAAAGTCTGAATCAGTGACTATGTGAAATGACTGCACCAAGGCCAAACTGTAAACAGGGGAAAATGCTTACGCCAGCTGAGAAGAGAGGAAACAAGGGTAGACAGGACTAGAAAGGACAGCGTTGATGGCATTGGACTCCACGCTGGGTGTATCTGATGCAAAGCTATGCTTAACCGAGCTTTTGAACACACCAGGGGAGAAAGCTGGGATGTGCACTACCAGTTAGTAGACTGGAATTTTCTGTTCCCAGACTGAATTGTTGGGTATCCTGTTAACCCATCGTTGATTTACTGCTCAAAAATTAATTAGAATTTAATAGGAAATAAAAATAACATGCTGTGGCTTCCTGACCCTTTTCCTGAACCATTTTGGAAAAAAAAAAATTACAGCAAAGTACACTCAAATAGTAGAAAAAAATAAAAATTTCATAAGGATATAGTTGGGCTGTAGCAGTATGCTGCATTGTCTAGGGGAAAAGAAAAAAAATAAGTCTGTCCAAGGGCAAAAGAACCCCACAGTCATCATCTTTCACCAGTTAGTTGGAGAACTGTCTTCTAAATATCCTAAATGTAAGAGGATGGTGAATGATACTAAAGCATAATGAATTAAACAATATAACTAGAGAGAGGAACTCACTGGCACAGATATCTGTGAAGTGAAAGACGCCTTAGAATCCCTCAAATAGACCTGGATACCTACTTTTTAGTAAAAAAAGTTACAAAGTAAATTCTTGCATACATAAACATGAGCTTACAAGCTAAGAAACTACAAAGTATCAACATTAACCAGATAAAAACTTCTAAGGCTGATGACAGACCAATCACAAATCTGCTGAGATTATTGTTCAAGATTTGTTTATTTGCAATAAAATTTTGGGGCTTTGCTGCAGAGAACAGGTTTAAGATTCAAGTGAATACTCCACTCTCAGCTCCAAGGAACTTCTCCGTGTGTGTCTTTTTCAATAACAATGTTGCAAAAACATGTTTGGTGTGTACATTTCCAGCACAATAATGTTTTGAGGAGAAAGCAGGGCAATTATGCCCTTGAGCAGTTCTGCAATTTCATTTTTAATCTTATGAAATATGCTCTTTCAGTTTAACAAATCATCTCTAAATTGCCAATCAATCACTCCAGGAAACAAGACTCTCCATCTTGCAGACTTGCAAGAAGT
>Ga0181612_109426_pt1 | contig 12616 bp, 9 predicted proteins | sample HoacroProtozoa21_FD_119630 | JGI IMG/M metagenome (GOLD analysis project Ga0181612, IMG submission 119630) | Hoatzin crop microbial communities from Cojedes, Venezuel. Combined Assembly of Gp0051906, Gp0051904, Gp0051908 | reverse complement strand
TATAGGCTCCCTTTAAGTACTGAAAGGCTGCAATCAGGTCTCCCCGCAGCCTTCTCTTCTCCAGGCTGAACAAGCCCAACTCTCTCAGCCTGTCCTCATAGGAGAGGTGCTCCAGCCCTCGGATCATTTTTGTAGCCCTCCTCTGGACCCGCTCCAACAGTTCCATGTCCTTCTTGTGCTCAGTGTTCCTTCTGTACACGGAATCGGGAATGTTCTTAAGAGATCAACAACATTTATGTTCCCTAAAGAAGCTGATTTTTCAGAATAAACTGATGGCACTGATTCCAAACTTCAATACAGAAAAATGCATGGACACCTGATAACAGTTTACTTCCTTAGTCAGAGGCAAACTTTTGCTCCTGGCAACACTTGTGCATCCAGCTTGCCGTCACCTATGGAATTTCATCACCATCAACTTGTCTGTGACCACTCATCGCCTCTCCAGGTACTGCAAAAAGGGAAGATGGTCATTGACAGGCAAAAAGCAGGTTTTGTACTTGCTCATGGGTAGCTAGGTTCTTCCATACTTTCAAAACCTGTCAGACTTCTCAGAAGATCTGCTTTGCAAGCCTGATTGTCCTAAGACTATATGAAGCACTGTTGTGCTGGGTGTTACCAACTGATACTGTCTTCTACTCTCTCCCAAGTGCTATTCACCCCCCCAATGCAGAAGTAAGCTTTGCTTTTGGAAAGACATACTGTGCTGCTAGCTTTAAAGTAAGCAAAATGATGTATGAGAGCAGCTTAAAAGACAGAAACCTGCACGAGCAGCAACAGAGTTTGCGGTTTGTCTGGGGCCCTGGTTGGAGTCAACTCTCTTGAACAACTAAGTCTCAACCACAAAACAAATGTGCACAAACCCACAAAGACACCTTCCCTAACACTGCAGTCCCCAGCAAAACCCCTGCCGATCTGCAAAAAAAAGATGTGCTCCTTTCCATCAAACTCTGCAGCAATGAACTTGCCCCTAATCCTCTAAGAATTAATCCTGCTATGAAACCAAACATATTAATCCTACTGTTATTAATCTATTTCAAAATGTAGATGAAAATCTAGATGAGCGTGGACATTAACTGCTTTACTTGCAGACCAATGGTGGTCACTGCTAAGCTGCAGCAACGTTCTGCTAAACTTGGGTCTAATGAAATGTAGTGTTCCCACAGGAACGGAGTTCCCCCTCCGGCCAAATCACTGAACACACTGAAAAATCCTAACCCTCGAATTCAGCAACAGAAAAAACAAAATTACAGCTGAACCACAGACCTAGAACAGAATTCCTCAACAGTAATGTTTTATTGCTATTTAAATCATCATTTCCAGACCCAGATAAAAGAGGTGGTGTTCTAGTGGGAACGGCAATTGAAAAGCTTCCCTGTAAACAGCCTGCATAACGTTGTCAATAATCTCCTACCTTCAATAGCATAAAGTGGCAAGGGACTGAACTGTATTGATGTGGTCAGGCAGCAAGACAATAGTTTCTCACTAATCATTTCCTGGAACGAACTCAGGTTACCCTAACACAGCAACTTTCCCTGTAATTATACTTACACAACATCAGTCGATAACATCTATTCCTATGGTAAATGAATCACAAATAAAAAAAGATGCTTTTTCAGTCCGTAGATCAGTAAGCCACTAAACCAACAGAGTGTAATACAACGATACCACGGTAACTTTGAGTTAGCCAACCTGAATATTACAAAGTGTTTCGCCTTACCTACACGCACCTCAGAACAAGCTCACGCATCTCATTTTTGCAGACGGCTTTGCTCAGCTCCATTCTCTTGTGGAGTGGGATGGTATCGTTCCCAGTCTACCTGGTTGTCAAGGAAGGCAGTTGAGCTGACATTACACTGCAGCTGGTGCTGGAGCTTTTGTGTGGACATGTCCACCGCAAGAATCCTTTTCCTCTGAAACTCCAAGCACAGGTGCCTTACTCAACTCCAATGGCAACAATCCATATGAATGAGAAGAAAACTTGTTTGCTCTCATTTGAAGAACGGTGATCTCATTTGCAGAACTGTAGCTAACAGTGAACATCACAACTTATTAATAAACAAATTTCTATGCTTCTGCAATGCGAGTTGTGTTTTCAGCACTACTTGGAAATGAAGAACAGCAAGACTCACATCATCTAGACACATGGTAAGTGTCCTTGTTGATCAAGCCCTATCCCATTTATATTCCAAGCAATATCACTGCAAGTCTAAGGAATGCCATGGCAACGTTTGCACAAGATTACTGAGCTCCGTTGTTCCAAGATTTCTACAGCCCCTCCAGCTTCTTTCAAGAAAAACAAAGCTGAATGTAAATTAATCTAACAACCGAGGGAAAGTGTGCTTGACATGTTCCTTGCTACCTTCAAGTAAGCAGAGTCAGAGATAACAAAATTAAAAGACCCTGAACAATGTCCGTGAAGACTAAATTTTAAGTTCTTATTGTCACTAAATCGTTCTTTTTCTTCCTGGAGTACTCCAACTGCACAAAGCTCTATCTGTGTGTAGAAAACCTCAGTTGTGGCAAGTTCACAAATCAGCTGGTGACACCGCACCCTCAAAACGCCAGCACCCCAGTCGCAAATGAACTCCTACATTTGTCACCTCTTTCCTGCTCAGCAGTGCTCTTTACCTCTCAGCTGAAATGTCCTAACAGGTGGCTGTGGACCTCGCGCGCACAAACAGCTATTTGCTTGCAAACAGTGAGGAGAGGAAAAAAATACAACTTTACAATGTGCTGAAATGAGGAATTGTACAAAAGCACAAGATGGCTCAGCAGTTCAGAGAATTTAATTGCATTCAACATCCTAAGTAAGGACAGTTACCTTGATACAAGGGTATTACACCGAACAATTAAATACTGTTCAGCAGTGATTCTCCTTTAAGAAAAATAAACAAACAAAAACCACACTTCCCTCAAAAATCAGCCTAATTAATTCGTATTAGAGTATTACGTTGAAGCAGAATGGGTGTGAACGCTAAATTTAGTAAAAGCACTAAGTACTTCCAAACCTGTGTGACATAACATATTTTTTGAGGAAAAGAAGGACAGTTCTCAAAAAAAATAATGTTCTAGGTGCATTTCGCTTTCTCTAGAATAGGAAAAATTTATCAGTAGAAAATACCTTCAGTGCATGCAAGCAATAAATTTTCAGTTTAGCAGCAAGGACATTACACAGAATTGTTATTTTATTCGAGACATCACTTGCTGTGATTTTGTTACACGCATCTCTAACGAAGGGGAACAGCCAATACATAGAACAAGTTGCAAGGAACAGATTTGCCACAGAAGCCTGTTCTCTCACTTCACAGTCTCCAACCGCCACATATTTTTCATGGGGAGCAGGTAACTCATTTCTGCTTGGCAAGACCTAAAAGAAAAGCTCTTCCGCCTCCTCCTTCAGGGAGCTGAAGGTTCTGCTGCTAGAAAACAGGTTTTTTGTTCACATGATCTACATGACCACCTTCTAGTTTGTATGGGGACAAAAGACTGCTTCCAGTGATGAATAAAGTCCCCCTAAAAGGACGAAACAGGTTCATGTCAGTTGTCATCAGTTTCCTGAGTTTTTTTATCAGGGGAGGTACAATTTCTTTAATTTTCCTTTTCTCGCCAACATACCTGAAAGCCCTTATTATTCTTCGCATCCCTTGCCAAATTCAGCTCCAGCTATGCCTTAGCTTTCTTGATCGCATCCCTACACATGTGGTCAGCATCCCTATATTGTCCCCAGGATACACATCCCTGGTTCTACTGCCTGGGCATTTCCTTCTTGCACTTCTGTTTGACCAGGAGGTCGCTACTCAGCCATGCCGGTCTCCTGCTTTCCTTGCCTGATTTCTCACACGGAGGAAATGAGTGCTCTTGTGCTCTAAAAAAAAAAAAGGTCCTTAAAGAGCTGCCAGCTCTGTTCTGCTCTTTTATCCCTGAGGGTAGATTCCCAGGGGGTCCCATGCACTAATTCCTTAAACAACTGAACATTTGCTTTGAAGTCAGAGGTCCTGACTCTACACTTCATCTGGCCCATACTCTTCAAGACTGTGAATTCCACCAGGGCATGACCACTATGGACCAGGCTGCCACCGACCTTGACCTCTAACGTGAACACTTCCCAGTCTTCTCCCAAAGGCCTTGTAAGCAGTGGTACAGCTGGAGCAGCTACAGAGACGGCAGCAGGGGCAACACTCTTTGTTCAGCAAAAAGCGAGGGGTGCAAATCTCTCTTCAGAGAAAGCAGAGTAAATCAAGAGCTGCTTTAGAAAGACATTCACGATACTGCCCATGTCAGCAGCCTCGTAAGTATTCACAACTCCTCAAAGGCTGAGGAGTTGCATCCACTTTAGGTTCTTTTTTTTTTTTTTCTGAAGTTGAATAAATCCTCAAGATAATCCTGTACTTCAGAACCCCACATGGACACCTGCAATGCTGACATGCAAATAATATAAAAATAAATATCAGAATCTTTACAGAACCACATAGGTTGTGCTTCCAAAGAGATGTTTTAATATGCCTGTTTATCTTCCCCTTTTTAGTTTGCTTTCCAAGAGCCATGAAACACTGAGTGGCTACATCAGTGTGTCTAGTCCCTTAACCCTGAGCTTTAACATCTGCACTTTGGACAGAGCTTCCAAACAACTCTGTCAAGAATTAAGGCCTGTGCTTCCAGCACTCATCAAACATCTTGTCCACTGCTCCTTAGTGTCTCATGTTTCTGTTGGCTGGTGCAAGGGTGGCAACACTTTCCATGGAACACAATGACTGCTAAAGCTGTGCTGGGGCCTGGTCCATGTCTATCGAGATGCTGTCCAGTGCCCTCAAAGGGGCAAGAAGGTCTCCTGCTCTGAGGCCACACAAATGGAGATGGAGAAGAGGGTCTCTTGCTCTGAGGCCACACAAACGTGTACTGAGACTAAATCAGAGACTTAATTCTCAGCTATTATAGTTGTGCCTGTAGTCAAGAAGCAACAGCGGAAGCAGAGACTAGCTCAGTTAGCAAGAGGAGAAGCAGCTCCTCCTGAGAGGAAGAGGCAGCCTATTCCGCAGCAGTACAGAAGAGGAATGCGATATAAATCACAGAAGAGTCAAAACCTATCCACGGTCCCTATCCACGACCAAGCTCCGAGACAGGCAAAAAGATTTCACCCATCAGCCAGGTGAGTGAATTTCTACCTGGCTGCTCCAACGCTGGGAACATAAGAGCAAGCTATTCTAGCTTGGTGGGCACATGTAACATCAGTACATCCTGGGAGCAATGCAATGTAGATTTGGGTTCAAGATCGAGGGGTGGACCTAACCACTGAAGCCACTGCACAGGTTATTCATGAACGTGAAACATGCACCATGAGCCACATGAGTAAAGCCTCTCTGGTGTAAAGGATGGTGGCTGCAATATCAGTAAGAGGAGGCCTTGCAGACTGATGATATCACACTGCCACAAACCCGCCGAGGCAGCCGTCATCTGCTGACCATGGCAGAAGTAACAAACGATTGGTTAGAAACACCCTGTAACCCAAACCACCGCCTGAAACCCCATCCTGGGCCTTGAAAAGCAAGTTCTGTGGCAACATGGCACCCTAGAAAGAACTGTGTCAGACAATGGGACTCATTTCCAAAATAACCTCATTAGCACCTGGGCCAAGGAACACGGTACCACATTCCTGATCACACACCAGCCACTGCGAAGACTGAAAGATACAATGCACTGTTCAAGACCATACTGAAAAGGATGGGTACTGGGACGTATAAGCAGCTGGATGCAAATTTAGCAGAAGCCACTTGGCTAGTTGATACCAGAGGATCAGGTAACTGACCCAGCCCTGACCAAACAAAATCCCTGCATATTTTAGCAGGAGAGAAGATCCCTGTAATGCACGTGAGGAAGTGGCTGGGGAAAACAGCATGGTTTGCTTCTCTCTTGGGAAAAGACAAACCTGTTTGTGGGATTGCTTTTGCTCAAGGACCCAGTACACTGGGTGGGTAATGCAGGAGGATGGGGAAATCCAATGTGTACCTCAAGAAGACTTAACCTTGGGGGAAAATAACCCATGATTTGTCTATTTTAGGAAGTACCACAGCAGGAATCGCCTAAACCAACAGAGAAAGCCTTGCAAAAGCTAAACAAGTGCAGCAGTGACTTAACTTGAGCTGATTTAGGTGTCTGTGTCCAGTAACTCAACACAATATTCCTCTCCTGTTCAGAGCGACCACCATCAGAGAGGACCCAAGTCACGGACTAAGTTAACTCAGTGGACATGCTACGGGCACGTTAGGGACATTTCACAGGGATGATCTGTAGACCAACAGAAGATACCCATGTATAAATCAAAGGATGGGAAGGGGACTGGTGGTTAATGAGGATGTATTGGATAGTGTAGTTCCCAAGTAGGATATAAATGGTATGGAATAAGGGGTGGAGATAGTACTGGGCCTGGCTAGGCTAGAGTTCGTTTTCTTCATAGCAGCTCATATGGTGCTATGTTTTAGAATTTTGACCAAAACAGTACTGACAACACACTAATGCTCTAGCTTTTGCTGAACTGTGTTTTCACAGCAACAAGGCCTTCTCTATTTCTCACTCTGTCCCCCAGTGAATAGATTAGTGGGTGCACAGTAGGCTGGGAGGGGATGCAACCAGGCAGATGACCTAAACTAACCACAGAGATATTCCATACCATGTAACATCATGCTCAGCAATAACAGGGAAAAGAGGCAGTTTTAGAGAGGTTAGCCATCTTTTTGCTTGGGAACTGGCTGGGCACTGGTCTACTCACGGGAAGTGGTGAGTGATTGCCTTTGCATCACTTGTTTTGTTTTCTTCTGTTTGTTTTCACTTATCCTTCACTTTTTAAAACAACTTTTTATTTGTTTTATCTTGACCCCCAAGATTTCTTGCTTTTATTCTTCCTTTTCCAATTCCCTGCCCCACTGAGGTGGAGGGAAGGAGAAGTGAGCAAGCGGCTGTGTGGTGCTTAGCTGCCCCCCAGGGTTAACCCATGATATCTTTAATATAAATTCTCCCCTCTGGTTCAAAGTAGTGTCTGAACTCACAGTATTTTCTTTAGAAAATAGTTTTTAACTTTCCAAAAACATATATCCACAAGACACATCATATTTAAAGTCCAAGAATGAGAAAATGGAGGAAAGGCAAAAAAATTAGGTATGGTTCTGAAATTAACAGGGTTAATGTGTAACAGTTCCAGTCAGCTGCACAATTAAAATATCACCTAGGTAAGAACACAATTGGCCAGACAACTTATTAAGGAACACCTTGGCCTTACAGACATGTACTCTCTACGAGACCACACACATACCTGTCAAGTGACAGCAGTTGACTACAAGTAGCACACATTATTACATACCTATCCCTTATAGTCAAACAAATCAGGCTTGTGTTTCTGTAAGTGAAATGCAAACTTTAAGACTTCTTACTTATGGATCAAGTTTCAAACTTTTTGTCAAGTTGGTAAACTAGTGAAAGCCCTTTATCTTCTAGGGCTTGTCATCACAGCAGACCGTATGTTTCCAGGGCAAGCATTCAAACACATCACGTTTTTGTGTTGCTATACTCATCAGTATTTAAAATTTTACATCTAAAATTTTAATCCTTGTACTAGAACACGTGAAGGGAAGCAGGAAGTGGTGCAAAATTCAGACCCAAATGACCAGACCATCTTTTGATTTCTAGTAAATACTAGAAATCAGTGCTGAAAATCACAGATGCACAATTGCTGCTGCCTCATCTGCTATTTCTCTATTACAGTCAATTATTTTCCTGTCCAGTTCAGGTTATTTCACACTATGCCAAGGTGAAGGCAAAATCTGACTAAAATCCGGTATATTTTCTTTCCCATCAGCTTTGCCTTTCCCTTCAGTCTCATTAAGAAAACCATTAGCATTTTCTACCACGTACCGTCCTTCAAAGGCCAAGCATGAAGGAGATGAGAGCCTTGAGAAGCTAATAACACCATCTGAAGGTGCATTTCCATTATTTCTTGTCAGGTTAGATTTCAAAGCAAACTTCTTGAGGCAATTCTGCTTTCCCCAAACATTCACTCACTTTGTGAAGTTTCCTACGGATAACGGCTTATTTAACACTCTTCTCAAAATGCTCCAATTCCATGCTAAAACCATTATTCCACCACTGCTTCCAAAATGAAATGCCCACCTGGCTTCAGTGCAATCCTCCAACACCTGGGGAGGACCCAGAGCCAGGAGAGAAGAGCCAGTGCCCAGCCCTGAGCTGCTCTGACCTAGTCATTCGCAGCATGCTCTCTGCACCATCTCAGCAGCTCAAGGCTTTTCTTCCCATCTAGATGGACCAAGCCGACACGCCAGCGGAGAAAAAGTGGCTCTAATCCAGATCAGTACCACACTGCTGGGCCCCCAGACAGCCATTCAAAACAGGCACCCGTGAACGCAGTCATTTTTCTGACCAGCAGACAAAAACTCACAGGGAAAGAAATAACAGGATATCCATCCTCATTCATTCCACCTTACATCTACAAACAACTGCTTCAGATTCCATTTTTAAAAGGATACTAAAGTGTCATCTGCTGAGTGGAAGCTGTTGTTAGATTCCACTTAGTCCAAAGTAACACAAGCCTTTTGTAACACCACAGCATCATTGCTTGAAGTGGAAACAGGGGAGGAAAATATCTGATGATACACAGCTGTTGAAAAGAAATCCCGGGTCAACCAGGCTTACACTCTGAGGAACACCCACCGCAACATGTGCACAGAATGAAAAATAAATCAAAAAAAGTTCATCTGCTTCTAAGATGAACTTTCTATCATAATTTCCATACTCCTCCTTACTTAATTTTTATGAACATGCCAAGAACATAGATTTTTTCCTGATTATTTATGGAAAATGGGTTTTATACACACTGGTAAAACTCCTGTAATTACAAAATCCATTTGCTTTGGAAGGGGACTGCGAACTGTTTTCTGTTCCAAGCAGAACACAAATAATGGGAATCAAAAATCAGGTGAATAATTACAGATCTTAAACTTCAGATCATGTCAACTACTAGTTAATGAACAAGTGATATTTGCAGTTTTGAATAATAAACATATTTAAAACTGCAATCTGTCCACAGAGAGTTCACAAATGAGACCAAAACTGATAAAAAACTAACCACAGAATCAGAGGAACAGTAACAACATTGGAAAAGAATCTAAGGTATAGCATAAAGATGTGATAGGGGAAGAACCACGTGTAGGAAAGTCCTGCTTAACTACTATTCAGCTACATGATTATGTTTTAGCATGACTGTGACGGTACAGTCTGTACACCACTGAAAGTGGATTTCTTCCTTTCTTACATCTTCCTCTCCTGCTCATGGAGGTAAATACACATGCCTCCTCCTTAAGTAACAACTTCTTGTGCATTGTGGCTTCCCTAGCCTGTTCTGACAGCTCACACAGACAACAGAAGCAAACTGTGGACCCGAAGGGCCCTACTCCTTCTCCACAGCTGACTTGAGTGTTGCAGCACTCCCAGGAGTTGCTTAAGGACAAGTCAGCAGCCTCCTAAGTGGGTGCAAAAAATGCTATGGCAGCAGATTTTGGAAGGCATTCAGTAAGACTGGCTGCAGACCAGAAGCAGGGGGACTCAGCACCTGCATCTTGAGGATATCACCTGAGGCAGGCATCTGGTTCTCAGCTTCTGTCCCTGCCGTGTTTACGCACCTTCTTGGGTCCTGCTAAGCTCTGCCTTAATTTGAGAAAGAACAGTGTAATATGGCACAGCACCTGTGAAAGATTGCAAACCCTTACTGTAAAAAAGCTATTAGAGGGTATGTGAATTTTTAAGCACTGTGATTAGCCAAGTAGTGTTTTTACTTTCTGCGCCTTTATCGAACTCCTCTTTGGATAATGAAAACACTGACTTGTTTTCACACTGACAGAAAAAACACCGTTTTTTTCTGTGCACAGGAATAGTCAAAAGCAGAAACAATCTCACATTTTTGTACCTATATTTGCATGAGTAGTAACACTAATACCTTACACCTGTGTACTACATGTCAGCCCAGATATGTATTAGGCATATATACTACTCAGTAATATGATGCAAAAATCCATGATAGATTACAGTGCAACGTCATAAATTATACATAACATAGACCACTGTAAGATCATTCTACTTCTTAAGCTACCTCCTTGAAGATAAATCAGACTCAGGGCCTCAGTGATAATTCCCAGTTCCACAGGCTCCATAATGGAGGCAGACACAAAATCCAATTCTAGATGCCAGAATATTTATTTTAACATTTCCATTCCCAAAACCCATCTATGTAACGAACTGATACTCACTTTAATATGAAATGGTACATTTTAGCAGTCATTCAAATATGTGAAGGACATTTGGATATTCAAAAGCAATGCGAACGATCAGTTTTATGAAAGCTGAAAAGAATGGTGCTCTTAATTGTTCACCTATGCTCTATGCCACGGCAACCTTTGTTCCTTCCACCCCTTACACATTCAGTGCTTATCATAAAAAAAAAAAATATTTAATTTCACAAAGCTGCTGTATCTCTATTATTTGTCATAAGTACTATAGTAATTTCATACATTTATCAATGCAACTAGCAAATATATATGTCTGCCGTTTGCAAATTATGCAATAGGCTGAAGAAGGTGACTACTGTCTATAAGGGTGCAGAACAGTGCATTTCTTGTCTTGGACATACTTTCCACCATTGAATTATATACTGTTTTGCAAGGGTAAATAGAAATGCCAGAGCCTTGTCTATTAACCATGTAAAATACTTCTCTTAAAGTATCGTTACATAATAAACTCTGTAATTGAAACAAGACTCTGAACACAGAACAAATGGGTAGTATTAACTCATACCTCGTTGTGCTGTCAACAGTTAACCACACAACTAATACCATATGTGGCCTGAAGCAAGAAAATCTATTTTTTTCCCTCTGTTGAGTTAATCTGGGTTATTATAGGTTTGTGGTTGATTGGTTTAGAAAACAAGAATGTAGAAACTATCTTGCAAACCAAAACAGAAGAACCACAAACGTTTATGTTAAGTATTCATTTTCACAACACATTTATCTTCTTTGGCATTTTCACTGCCTCTAAAAATATTCTGTCCATGATATTTGCATTGCGCAATTGACACCAGTCTATCAGTTACGCCATATTATTTTACCAAGTAGCTTTAGACAGAAATCTTATGTATTGTTTATTTTGAAATACAATCTTTAATAATAAGCTCCATGAAGATTGTTTTCTATTACTGATCTTGCCACAGTAAAATTCAAACAGGGCATGAAAGGTGTTGCAAGTGCATATCAGCTGACAGTCATGAGATTTAACAGCAGAGTGCTTTCTGACATCACCCCTAAATTGCGTATATTCTTTTTCACAAGGGATTTTACTCATTGGGATTATTATATTCTTGTATCTTGAACTATTTCTATTTGTTGTTTGACTCGGTAAAGTAAGCACTGACTTACCGATCCCACCTTGTGGGTGCAAGCTACCAGCCATTAGTCTCATGTGTCTGCTTGTGGCACACATCAATTTGACAGCACCCTTGCCAAAATATTATAACTGGTGTCCTCTGGTGACCTTAACTTTGCCAGTGTTGAAAACTCTTTCAGAACTTTAAGAAGCAATTATCAATATTTACCTTGGTGACCTTTTGGAAAATGCCAGATTGCACTGTCTTTTTGAAAACAATGACTCATGACAAATAAATGTAACAGATGTCAAACTTGTTGAAAAAAGAACTTGAAAAACTGCAATCAATTAAAAAATTGAAGAGTTTTCAGCTATTGGTAATGAAAAGGTCGGTTTTTTTTCCTACTTCGTAGCAGACTCAGAGATCCCTTTCTTCTCACTCTGTTAAGAACTTTCATAAAGATTTGCAAAATTATGCGTAAACTGAAGAGCAGGAAGGTCTGAACTCTGAAAAACCTTGATGAGATGGAGAATGGGCTGCAAAAGCACACTATTTTGGCATGATACAGTCATCATCATTTTTCCCATGGTGGGGAGACAGAATCTTCAGTGGTTTAACAAGAAAGAAACAGTTAACCTTTGACAAAGAACAAACTCCAATCATCTTGTCTTCTCCCCATTCTTCAACAATGGTATCCCCGAGTTGAGGCTTTTGTACACTGCAGTTACAACATGTTTTGTGGTATAAATAACAAATAACATTGTTTTACTTCACCAAATCTGATCTCTTCAAAGTTTGTGTATTTAATTCCACTGCCTTCCTAAAGACTGGCCAATTTCTCCTTGTCCGGTTCATTCAACCCATTTAATGGCTGCAAGGAAGCTCTTCAAAACAAGGTTTTCTTTGTAAAAAGCAAGATTTTCCAATGTCTAAAATGAAAGCCCAATAAATCTCATCGGATGAAAAGCTGATAAGGCTTTGCTAGTTCACAGCAGAGCTATTTCTACAGTATGCTGCAGAACAAAGCGATGGCTTTGCATTTATAAGCAAAATGGTCTGCAGGTCTTTACAGAAATTATAATTGCCATTGTCCTTCATACATCATTAAAATTCAGAAGTCATACTTAGAATAATTCGTTAAAAATTTGATGTTCATTAATGTTTTTCACCACCTTTCTGCATCATGTAAGGTGCCCACAG
>Ga0181612_101511_pt1 | contig 12616 bp, 7 predicted proteins | sample HoacroProtozoa21_FD_119630 | JGI IMG/M metagenome (GOLD analysis project Ga0181612, IMG submission 119630) | Hoatzin crop microbial communities from Cojedes, Venezuel. Combined Assembly of Gp0051906, Gp0051904, Gp0051908 | reverse complement strand
GATTTAGGCATTGCTTTCTCTTATATTCGCATGTGCAAATAGTCTCTTGGGCATATGGACATACGCTTGTTCGTATCTGTAACAGTTACCCCGAAGAAATAAGATGTATGAAACAAAATGACGCCCATAGCAAAAGCATGAGGAGGTGTCCAGAACTTGTGAAATAAATGCTTTGATTAACAACAGCATTTGGAGACTTTAATTATAAAACTGGGAAGAGTGTGCAAATGCAAGCAGAGCTTCTAGCAGGAGAGAAATGGAGTGGTCAGAGGTGTTTCTGTATGCTGCATCTACCCCGACCTGCTGACATACAGTGTGGTTAGAAAGAGGAAGCAATAGGTTTTGGTCAGGATGAAAGAGGGACAGGGGATGAAGCAGACACGGTTTTTAACCTTTCAGCCTTCTGAGGTGTCCAGACTGAAAGAAGTTTGAGTACTTAGCAGACAAAATTAAATACCTGAGGTGGAAAAACCTTGGTTCACATGGCCCGAACTAGCTATGAGAAAAACAGCATAAAAACACTAATATAACTACCAAATCATCTGCTTACAATAAATCACTAAATTTTAAACTTCTATAGTTGTCAGCCAATGTCATTCAGAACCATATTACCCTGACAGAAAAATAACCTGCGTACAAAATGATTGGGGAATCCTTTGGGCGTCTGTGAGATGTCACGACTCAGACTCCTTCAACATCATCCCAGCAGCTGCAGAGGCTAGTGCAAAATTTAGGCTAAGCAGATAGCTGCTCAGTGGCTCCATTCTGCTTCCCACAGACAACAAATGTTTCCTATCTTTTTATGTCACACTAATCCATCTTGTAAAATTCTGGCTATGTGCAGGCAACAGGGCTGGGCCCCGAATGTGCAACTGTGGGCACTATTTTCTAGCAGGATATGTGATGGTAGCTAGGCTTTGACTGCTTCTACACTGTAATTGTAAGGCCTAACTATTCTCAGTCTTCCTACTGCCCATTTTTTAGTTGTCATCTTCTGAATATTTGCGACACCAGGACAGACGGCCATGGAAAATGCAGCTTCATGTAATCTATCCCCTTATTCATTTTGTGCTATAGTAAATATTGAGGCAGAGTCAATTATGAAAGTAGAAGGGGAAGAATTAAAACCTAATGAAAGTTAATCAAAGAGAAGAACTTCCTCCAGGCTGGCCATGTATGTCTGTAGTTTGTCTGTCATTTATGATGCTGCAGCCTCTGGTTCATAGTCAAGCTGTAATTCTGCCAGTTAATGTATCCAATTAACCCCACTAATGAGCTAATCAACAGTGTAAAATCTGTGTAAAATCACTGAGGGTATATGATGAATGGGAAATGCACTGAACTCTCCCGGTACAAAAAGTGCTTTATTGCACTTGTTAAAGTGGCACTGTCTTCTCCCTCTCTAAAGGGTAATTTATCACTAGGGTCTGTAACAGTGCCATGCCCTGATAAGGGAGAGGTGGCAATAAACCCATCATAAAATGATTACTCAGGAATGCAGAGCAATTAAAGTGTCTCTGCATATCAAAGTATAGGCTAGAGAGCAAAAGTGGTTTTTTTTGGTGTAGGTTGCTAATAAAAGGTAGGCAGTTGCTTGAATGTGATCCACAATCTGGGAAGCAAATACCTGTCTAATACAAATATTTCAGTTTAGGGGTAAATAATCTACTGAACCATTGGGGGTTATGATTTATGAAAATTATTCAAGGCTAGATTCTGCCATCTTTTTCAGTATGAGAATGATTTCGTGCAGTGATGATCCTGCTAATTTCAGTGAGATCGTGTGAATAGGAAAGTAATCCGCAACCCAAATAAGCATGACAGAATCTGGCTGAGAGAATAGAATCAGATGAAACTACACTTTCTTTCCTATGGTAATGCCTAATCCAAAGCATTGATAACAGTAATTAATTTCAGATATTGTTTTGTTATTTTTTTCTGAATCCTTACCATCTTTCTTTCAGCATCTCTTTCTGTTGAGATCCAGTTTACAGAAAAGTAACACATGACAGGAGAAGAAAGGGAGGGAAAAACCCTGAAATGCTGTCATGCAAAAAAAACCTATAGTAAAGGACAATAAAGAGAGGAAAATTTCTTCTTAACTTTTGATGAAAAAAACAAAAAAATCAAACTTTACCAAGTAGAGGGTTGAGGCAAATTATTGCAGGAGTTTGGGAAATTATTCCGATGGAGATAAGCAAGGTAGAGTCAGCTATCAGAAACTCTCATACACAATTAAATTTGTGCTTACCTGCTGCAAAGGAATGGGTTGCATGAGCTGCTAGAGATCCAAATTGTTCTGTGACTAAAGCTGAAACTATTATATTTTCCAAGACAACAAGAAAACCTTTTTTTAAAAAAAGAAATATGCAAGAACAAGCAATGATTTCAGTCGGAAAAAAAAAACAGAATATCAAAGGTTGTCTGGAATATTAAGGAATACATACAGCTTTGGCTCTACAGTTTATACAACAGGAATAAAAACTGGATTGCAGTAAGCACTGCTAAAATATAGCCTTTTCAGTTGGTTTGATTGTTTGTTGTTTTTTTGTAATGTAAAGGCCAAGTGAGTCATTTTCAAAAGAATTGTATGAAATGTATGTTAGACAAAGTTTATAAAAACCAGTGTTTTTCAAAGCATTCTGCAAAGACACAAACTGCAGGACATTTTTTGTTGTGGTCTGTGTGCCGAGTCTTCATAACAGAGTTGATGTTTTGGCTCTTTTTGATCTTCCCCACCACTCTTCTGCTGACAAAAAATAGGAGGTTTCCAGATACATTTTGTGTAGAGCGTAGCTATTCTCTGTTGGGGTGATTGTATTACAGGATGTGAGGACATGTCCCAGGCTGAGCTCTGTGGGATACTTATGTCCTCCTCCCATCTTCTCTCTGCTCTGTTCTGCTTTGCAGTCTTGCCTGTGGAAGGAGAAAAGGCAATGGAGTGAGCAGAAGGAGGAACTGCGAGGCTCAGGCAGCCCTGGGCACTCTCCATCACCACCTTGGAGTGGTTCACTGGGACAGTTTGGAAGAGGAGCTCAGGAGATCGAGACACACAAGGATACGAGAAAACTGTAGGGGTAGACCCTAATTAACTTTAGTTGCTAAAAAGAGAGCGATAAAAGGAGAAAAACTGAAGTTAAGTGGGATGTTGTGGGGCTGGGAGCTCGCAGAGGGGCTGGGAGGACTCAGAAAGGAGACCCCAGTGTGGTACACAAGCTGCAGGAGGCATGGGGGTGTTTGGAGAACAGGAGGAGGAGGTTAGTTTTGAAGAGGCATTGGCATAGAACAGAGGTGGTAAGAAGAAATGTTTAGAGGGAGAGAGAGAATTTAGATGAAGACGAATAACGTATTTACTAAGAGAAATGATGGGGTCTTTTACTCCAGAGACCTTTACAGAACACGAGCATCTATATCTTCCCATTTCCCTATCCTCCTCATTCTCTGTGCCCCCAAATTTGCTGGCAGAACTATCTAATTTTCTGTAGTTCTTATACTTTGGGTTAATAACGCTATTACTATGTTGTGATTTAGCAGGAAAACCAAGACTCTGGTTATATTGTGTGGATTGTCCATATGTGTGTTCAGTTACCTGACTGACACACAGGATTGAGATAAATCTGCAAGTTATTTTGGAAAAGGGTCATACAAACTATTATTATTATTATTGTTATTATTATATTGTTGTTGTTGGGTTTCAAGCAGTGCATCACTATGATGACTAGAAACAGTTCACATTTCTTTGTTGTTTTTAGGTTTGCAGACTCCGAAAGATCATTACATGCTTTGAATTACTCTGTTCCCTTTTAGAAGGTTTTGGTGCAGTCACAAGCGATGGAAATAGAAATGGGGACATGCCTTCTGCTGACACTGGGGTGACTGATACACAGTCACTTTGGGTCACCGGACACCAGCACTGCCACTGAACCTGTGGCTGGTGTTGTTCCACGCTTCCTCTGTGTCAGACAAATACTCCTGAGCCTTCGTTGTGAATTAGGCCGAGGAGCTGCTCTGGGTGAAGACTATATTTCATCTTTCTCTGAGTTAGTTTAATCCTAAGCCAGTTTCTCACTCTGGTTCTTTGCATGGCACAATAAACAGGGAGGCAGAAGCTGAGGAGTAATCAGCCCACAGCAAGGTGAGAGCAGGATGCTGCCTTTCAGCATCAATGCCAGCTCATGCTGCCTTAGCGTGCTAATGTCAAACAGCCTAGGCACATGCCTGAAGCAAGCTACATCCTTAACGTTACCACTATAAAAATATAGTGTTAAAAATTGCTGTCTGCCGCTAGTCACATAAGGATGGTCTCACGGGTACTACAGGATGCTTTACATCTAGATTAAAACATACCACTGCGTTGTGTCTGCTCACATACCTGGGAAATGTTCGCTTTCTAAAAAGAAACACCCTGCAGCAGGGGTTTCATATCCGACCAACAAAATAATCCAGATTTATTTTTTTTTTTCCTCCTAATGAACTTTGTAGATGAAAGCTGCAGGAAGATTGTGTACCAAAATCTTGTATCTAGAGTCTGGTAAAACTGATTCCTGATCCAACCTGAATTTATGTCTAGTGGTAAATAAATCACTTTTGCAAAGTTGTCTCAGGTATCAAAGCATAAACTTAAAAATATTCTCTTAAAGTTCTTTTTTGCCTAGAATTACAGTCAGAGCCATATTCGTACGGCTGAGGATAGGAAATGTCATATTGATGGATGAGTTGTAAGTCTCCCTCTTCCTGGACTGGGCATTGGGGGCCCAATTCTGCTCGCTGTTCAACTCTTCTGAATTGAGTGGCATTGCATTGACATAAACGAGAGCAGAAAGGCAGCTTGGGAGTGCCTTTCACGATCAATAAAAATAATTTCATAAGAAGATGAATTTTCCAAGTGGGTCAGAATCAATTAAGGTGCTACTGCTACTGGAAGTACATTTGCCCTTATGTAGAGTCTGTATTCATTTTCCTTTCCATGAAGTTTGACTTTTCCCAGAACATTATATGAATAGTGGAAATAGAACTCTTCTTCACATTTTGTGAAGTAGCTATTCAGGAGATATTCTGTGTTTTCTACAAGTTTTGAGTATATTTTCCTCTATGTTTTAAACTCCTTTATCTCCATAAATTTTACCTTAGACAATACTTTCCTGTGAATATTACCAGTAACAACACAGCAAAACAGCTGCAGAGTCACCTGTCGATGTTAGAGCTCATCCACACTTCAGGCTCAGTAGAGATATACCTTGATTAGTATAAATGTTGCCTACTACATTTTTCCTGTCTCTTTGTGTCCATCTTCTTTATATCTGAACAGTGTTGTATAGTCAGTGTGAACTAATAGGTCAGAACAATGCCTGTACCTCACTTCCACCTAGTACCCCTGTCCCGTGGGTGGAAAAAGCTACACATCAGACCTACTGTAACCCAGCAGTGCCAGCCCCTCAGCCCTACACCTCAGCTTAGTATCGCTACTGGACAAAAAAAATCTGCCATTCCAGCATTCCTAAATTCAAACCATCAGCACCTGGACCCAACCTAACATTTTTCAACATTCATATTTTTTAAATCAAGCATTTGGGATTAGTCCAATATGAAAAAAAGTTTTAGGCAGAAAAGATATTTTGAAATCCTTCTTGCAGTTGTGTTATTTCTGCATGCCACTAAAGGCATATCCCAAAACTGAGTGCACTTTATTGGCAATTATGACTGGGAACAAAAATCAGGCAGTCATCATACCATTTATAATTTTGAAGCAAGCTTTTCCAAAATGATCCTTAAGGCCTTTAACTAGAAAATGTATTAAAATAAAAACAAAACAAAGTTGGACTTGTGCTGACCTTTCTTCCTCTTCATCCATACTCCTAGCTGAGGCTCTTTTTTAACTCAGCCCACTACAGGACCACATTACATTTTATACGCTTCATTGCAGACCCTACACCATATTCCAGGTGTACCTACATGGTTCCAGTTCAAGCTTATTTTATACCTTTTGCTATTAAAATATATTTTTCCCTGTAGGATTCTAATTAGCATACATATTTAGTTTGTAAACAAGTCACTGTGCAGTTGCTGGGAATTTCTTTTTCTTTCCCTTCAACAGTGTAAGCATTTTAGTTAGAAGCTGATATGCAGATCAGCCAACCTCGTAGAAAAGGTAAGCAGTGTGAAATTATATGAGCTATTAATAATTCCTAATAGGAGGAAAAGACCTGACAGCAAGAGTAAGTTAAATGACTGTAATAATCACAAAGAGATGCATTACTTGGGATTCATTTCAGCACATTTGTGATACTCTGTAATGGGAGAGTCAACTTTTAACTCAGTGAGAAAGCATGATCTTCCTCATTGACAATATTTCCTCTTGAATTTAAGTTATTTTACTTCATTTTCATACACTGATGCCAGTACTACACTGGTAGGACAGCTTTTTATTATAAAAATGCTTGTCTAAATGCCTCCATTGAACTACAGTTTCCAAAGAATGGAACAGATTGCTTATGTCTGTTCTCAGATCTTTATCTCTTAATCTTTTTTAACAAATTCCAAGAAGGCACTTAAGAAGTATTTGTTAAATACTTTCGTAATAGCAAAAGTGTCTTTGCAAGAAAAACAAAAGAAAAAAATAACATATTTTGCTATGCAGAAAAAGGGTGGGAAACTATTTGGTGATCTAATTATGCTAGTCTTATCTGTCTGATAGCAATTTTAATCCTGCTTTGATCGAGTTGTCTTTCTTACAACAGATTTTCAGATTATAGTATCTCTTTCCATGTGCATGTATTTTCAGCACAGGGCTATCTATATGCCGTTTGACAAAGCAAGATCATCTGGATAAGACTGATAACAGATTGAAATATTTTAAAGAAAATGCTTTTATGATATGTCACTAACTTTTTCTAAAGATCCTGCATGTATTTCCAAAAGGGCAAGGTGAATCAGGTGGGGGGGGGTGTCTGCACACACGCATACACACACACCAGCAGACACCCACTGCACACACCCAAAGCCAAATATAAAGGCCTCTCTTCTAATAAGGAGGATACATAAATGTCAACAAGAGAGGTAAATAATCACCATTTGAGTAAAGAGAGAAGAGCTGAGTAGGAAATAAAGATTAATAGCTGTGGAAGAAGTCTTGATAAAAGAGAAGTAAGGAAATACAGTTGATGTAGCCCAAACATGTACATGATTATGGAGAGCCCAGTGCTAATAATTACATGAAAGAGGAAGTATGGAAAGCTTCTGTGCTGTTACGTATCAAATTTCATCACAGTCCAGCTTTGGTTTAAACATAGGTAGGAAGTACCATATCAATTTACAGAGAAACTGGGACAAAGCTTAGAGAACAGGACTCTGCCACTCAGTGAATGACTTCTGTTCTGTAACTTACACAGAAGATGAGTAGGATGTTCATTGCAAATGTACATACAGTGTTAAATGAGTCTTTAGAATGCAAAATTACTAAGTGAAAATTACTGTTTCTGTTTAAATTAGAACACCAGCATGTGTCGGAATTTGGGGGTGGAGGGGAAGGGAGTTAGTTATTTACTGGGTTTTTTGATGGGTTGATTGTATTTTGTTTTTTCTTTTTTATACCTGAAAAATTCACTATAATTTATCTGTCCCATATAAATTAATATGAGAGAATTCGTATTTCTTTATATTCCTTGGCCGGTCAACAGTACCTCCTTCTAATAAATCAGCAGTATGTTTTCCTCTGTTGGTTTTGCGTATCCTTTGAGAAATTTTTTAGAAGTTTTGATGAAAACACAAACATCACAAGAATATGAGTGCATCCAATAATCAATTTTGTTGAGTTGTTAGCTCTTCTGAAACTGAGAATAAAGTTAGCATTCATCCACATTTGAGAACAGGTAGATGTATGCACTGGTTGGTCTCCTCATCTGCTATGATCAACAGATGCCTGTAAAGAAACAGATACTTTGCATTCTCATCCACGGAAGTGGATTATCTCATGTCTTTAAGGGCTTTTCCTGACTGTGCAAAAAAAGCAATTACTATTGCATCTTTTCTTTTTTGAAAGATTGCATTTTAATCATTGCTTGCATGGTCTGTTTGGTAACATCAAACAGCATGATATGTTCCTGTCTTGGAAGTCCTTTCTATTTTGCTCAGTAATCTCGTAATAGTACGGTGGTTTGTCTAGGGCAAACACCATGATGAGCGTTCTGCACAATTCATTTTTGTTGGATGGGCAAACAGAATACCCCCCAGCACAAATTCTTAGAGCTCGTATTCTACTTTTATGATATTTTCCTCAGTGCAAACAGGAAAGCAGATAAGGCATACGATCTCTTCCTCACTATCTGAGATCAAGCACATACTCCGAAAAATACATATTTGCAAAAGGAGCAAGTCTCACGCTACTCCTTGAGTGGAAACAGACCATGCACTCTGTAGATCTTCCTTGGTTTGCCCATCTCAGTTGTTTCAGGAGATTACTAACATTACAGGTTGTACCATTAAACTGTAGATTTGCTTTACAGCAAAGTCAGGACTGTTGAATGAACAGAAAAGAGAAGACTTTATAAATTGTGCCTTGTCTTACTGGGTATCACGTGGGGATTTTTATTTAAGGCTGTCCAACATCATGCACTGTAAGATATTCTCATCTGCTTTTAAGCTTTCATTTCTTCAGTATGGAGATTGAAATTTTCTATGCTGATCACATTTCTCTTTGAATGTCTTTGGGAAAATGTCGAACTAGTCAAACACTTCTGTTTTGGAGGCTTCAGTCATCTGGTTTAACATGTGGCTTGATAAGGAGTTGTGTTAGCACAACTGAGGGCATGGAGAACTGTAGTACAGGACAAGCTGTCCAAGGTTACAAGCTTTTGAAAGCTTGCACTTCAGAAATTTGTTTTAGAAAATGCTGCATCTGTTCTAGTTTCAAGATGGAGATCTTTTTAAGAACAAGGTATCACAGAAGATGTTAGAAAAAAGTATCAGGTATTGGAGTCAAGAAAGAGGAGGTAGGAAGGAAAACTATGATAGACTGGGACTGGATTTTTGCTGAGTGTTGGAGTTTGTGTAGGACACACAACATTTAATCAAGACAGGAATTAGACGATTTTTTTAAAACACACATGAGAATAATGCTATGAGAAGATGAGCAGGAATCATACAGGGTATTGAGGAAAGGCTGGGACTGGGGAAACAGAAAGAGGAAATAGCACCCAGAAAGAAAGGAAGACTGGACAACTAAGAAAAAGGAAAGCCGGAAGCCAATGGTAAGCAGGCATGACAACATCTGTGTGACTAACTTGTGTCTGGCTGGAAAGAAAGTCAGACTATACTCAGGGCAAGGAAGCAGCAAATTGAAAGAGAAGAGAAAAAGAAGCTGGATGAGAGGATCTGAGGGACTGTGAAAGGCTGGGTATAGACTGTGGATTTACAAGGGATAAATTATGTAAGCCTAAGGGAGACAAATCAAAGGCTGAGGAAATGAGCAGAAGCGCCTGTACTCATGAGACACCCCTGTACTGAGCAGCAGGAATAGAACCTGTTGCTATTTCTCTCCATTCATTTGCTATTGTGAAATATTTATGATTCTCATTTCCTAGCAGTGTTGATCCACGTAGAAGATTACAGCTGTGTTACAGAGCTGTCAGTTGTGCCACTAGCTCAAACAACAAGCACCTCTGTGGAAAGTCTTCATCCTTAGAGATGTTCCAAAGTCCTCTGTACGTGGTCCTGGGCAGCCATCTCTAGGTGGCCCAGCTTCAGCTGAGGGGTTGGACCAGATGGCAGCCCGAGGTCCCTTCAACCTCAGCCAGTCTGTAATCCTGTGAAGTCATAGCCCGGTGTCAGGCAGTGTGAAGGAGGAGCAGGGCCAGGGGAGCAGCTTGTTTTTTCTGAATCCTGTGAAAGGCCACACACCCCTCTCTTTCTCTGTCCTGCCCGTACGCAGCAAAGTCTCAAAGTTAAAGAAGTGCCAGAGCTAAAATATCCTCCGGGGACATTATTGCTGCTCCCATATATACTATAATGTTTTCAATTGCGTAATTACATACTATTTGTTTACTGTTCCTTAAGACTTGGGAATTCATAACAGGTTTAACGGAGCCTGATTGCCATCATGCAAGAAAATTATTTGCAAGCACAATGATTCCTGCCATTAAAGGAAATACTGTGCATACTTTGAGTTTTACTGATCTTCAAACAAAGGATCCTAAAAATCATACAATATTTGTATTGTATATTTAGGGATCATACTAGTTACCCTGACTTACGTCTTTCATGAGAACTGTTATTTTTGCAGCTTAGAGAGACCTGTTAACATTTCTCTCTGTGTCTGCAATAAAGACTGTATAAAACAGATGCTAATAGCATTGCATTGTTGGTGTAATGATAAGTATCGAAATGAACATTCACAATTTGATTATGTACCTATTCAGAATTTATGGAGACAAGTGACCTTAATCTGTAGAAGCAACACCAATAAATATTTACGTACCTATGTGAGAGCTAACAATGCAATAGGGTTTGTATTGACTTGCAGACTGGGGATTGGCTTTGCCTGCTCATTTTTGCCCACAGCCACCAACCCTTTCTGTGTAACACGTTCTGGTTTTGGCACAGCTTCTGCTTTCCTCTGTGTTCCCTTTCCCCATGGTCCTGAAACTGTGTGAAGATGCCCACAGCAGGAGAAATGAACTGCCCACCATTGGGAATTTTTAGAGGCCTTTCAGTAATTGTCTGTATGAACAGCTCAGGGATGCAAGGCATCTCCTTACAAGCGATTTAATTCTTCATCACTAGGGCTTTAAGCAGGAAAAAACTAAATGTTATCATGGGAAAATGCCAAAGAAATGAACTCTAGGGAGATGTAGGGACTCGTTCTCTGTTTTGTTCTGTGGTCATTTTCACACACAACAACCGTAAGCAGTGGCATACAGGAGTAAATGATGACAAGTTTCAGCAGAGCTGTAGGATAACACAGCTGCTTTTAGGTCAGAACTCCATGAAATGAAGCGTGAAAAAAGACATGACTTCTACCCATATAGACTGACCACAGGAAAAGCAAAACTTTGGACTGTTTGGGTTTTAAATTCGGATAGTTCTTCACTTTGCATAAGAAGTGGTTTTCCCTCTGCCATGCTCTACTTTCCTACTCCCATTTTAGCCTGAAGGAGCATCTTTTCTCACAAATAGGACTCTGCGTGCATGGAGTCCAGTTGCATAAGTGTCCCATGAGTTTGCACGAAGCATGGTGCCACGCAGTGCTGCATACTCACAGCTGTGAGTCCTGATGTATGAACAACACTCTGTGTGAGCTGCCAAGCCCAGCCTCTGTGGGCTGGACCCCATGTAGGGTATGACATCGATGGTTTAAGAAGCACACACACTCTCACATTTTTAAATGTGTACTGGTGTTCAGAACCTCCAGAATAATTTCAGATACATATATATATACTTCTAAATACATGTATATGGTAGGTATGTGTGTGTATACTTCTCAAAAGTCCTGAACTATGAGCTTGGAATGTGTTTTAAAAATCACTTTCTGAGAAAATACACAGTAACTGATGGCACTGTTGACATAATTCATAAACGGAATAGTTGATTACCTGTTGTGTAACTAAGCCAATGAATATTCATAGTTCCCTTGGTATGGAGCTGGCATATTTCAACTAATTAACTCTTCTGCTTAGTTGGTGCATATGCATACTTTTTATATGATACCAAAGTATGTTTAATTGAGGTTTGACAGATAATACCAAAGACAGTTTGCAAACAAACAAACTAGACTCTGCTGTCATTTCAGTAGATGGAATGGTATCACTTAATAGAAACATGTATAAAAATTAACTTTGTCATCCCATTTCAGAGGGGCCTGAAATGCACACTCTTAGGGCATGTTTCAGTCAGAAATAGACAAGAGAAACACTTTTTTTTTAGGTAATATTACTTATTTCAAAAGAACATACAAATTTCTACTCAGAGTGCTTCTAAATGTTGTTGATATTGACATTATTGCCTTTACTGAACATATTTGAGAATACTGTGCAACCTTTGAATTAAAGTTTTAAGACATCATGTTTCCTTTGACAGTCTTGGATGCAAGCCAAGGTAAACCAAAGAGCAGAAGCTGAACTGCTTTCTCAAGCAGTTCCTTTTTAGCTTCCTACTGTCTCACTGGGAACACACATAGTGGCTGGCAAGGAGCGCAGCCTGCCACAGGGTGCTGGTCCCCACCTTGTTCAAATCAGATACCTAATGACATGCCCTGAGGCTGGTTTTGGGGTGTATATCCAAGGCAGCCTTTAAATGGCTTTTCCACCTTGCCTGAGTGCTAGAGCAGTCTGATCCATGCCTGGGTCTTGGTCCAGTTCAGAGTCTGGACACAGCTGAGATGTGTCCCCAAGCCGGGAACTTGGAGCTCTCGTGGTTCAAGAGCCTGGGGGTACCAAAACATCCAGTCAGAAGAAACTGATACAAATGATGTGCTCTGCTACTCTGCTTCCAAGGAGCCCTTGCCTGGTATCTCTTCCCCTCCTCCAGCTGTCTTTCATCCCTCACACAGCTGAAAGATTAAAATTTCAGTTCAGGGCACATCTGTGGAGTCCTGGCTGGACGAGAGGGGACATAGTTTGGTGCG
>Ga0181612_143391_pt1 | contig 12617 bp, 8 predicted proteins | sample HoacroProtozoa21_FD_119630 | JGI IMG/M metagenome (GOLD analysis project Ga0181612, IMG submission 119630) | Hoatzin crop microbial communities from Cojedes, Venezuel. Combined Assembly of Gp0051906, Gp0051904, Gp0051908 | reverse complement strand
TCCAACCCAAACCGTTCTATAATTCTGTGAAATCAGACTCCCAGCTATTTCTCAAAAATGGTTTAACATTTTTAGTTTCATAAAAGGTGAACAGAATTCATCTTCAGAGAAAGCAGCTGACATTAATTTCTACCGTTGCTGCATTTCTACAGTTTTCCATTACAGGTCAGGCCACTTATTTGTCCAATGAGCCTATAAATGGCAATAAGCTAATATTACTCTAAAACTTCCATGCATACCTAAAAATTACTGTAATACAGTTATCTATAAAGTATCACTCTAAGGAGGAACTATTTTGTATAGTTAATTGATGTGCTTTTTCAATTCTGTGGAGTCTGCACACTGTCAGAAAGCTACTTAGTTCCTGAGAACAATTTTTTCTGACCTTGATTTAACCAAGGGAAACATAAATGACTTCAGCTTTAACTGGGGATGGAATCAGATGCAAAGTCCAATGTTTTATGTAAAATAAATGTTTTGATTACTCAGAAACTTCACACAGATCTTGATCCATTGCTGGCATATGTATTCCTACAATGATTAAAATATTTCTCATTTCTCAAAGTTGATATGAACGCTTAATATTTCTCTTATTTTCACTGTATCTGAGATACACTAGCTTTTTTATGTTTGCAGAAGTATAAATGTCTTGGAATTACATTGAAAGGGGAGCTAAAGAACGCACATAGCTGGCTGAGCTATGCTGATGGCAACAGAAGATTTCAACAACTTTTTCTCCCTAGAATTGTGTTGTTCAGACGCAGACTGCCCTTGTCCAGTGGCTGATGGGTTGGGTATGTGAGCACCCTAATGGCTGCACACTCCACAACCTACCATCTTCCATGCACATTACAGTCTGATGTATGCTTTATGACGCTGGTGGTTGACTTCTCCACTGTACTCTGGAGGACCTACTCAAGACATAGCATGGGGCTGCACCTCCAGACTCACTGTCAACAGGGACAGTAAGTCTCGTTGGAAGAGTAGCCTTGGGACTACGCTAAAAGACAGGATAATTATACAAAGATCTGTTGAGAAGATTCAGTCTTTATATAGTCACATTATGCATTTTACCATTGTCACGTTGTATATTTTACAGAATACACCCCAAAACCTCTGCTCCTTACTGGAAACAAATGCAGAAGTCTTCAAAGCTAATCCAGGTTTCCCTGGAAACAGAATTCCTTTCTGACTCGACTTCTTCCTTTGATTTACCCCCTGTCTTGCTGTTCATACCAGTATCAGCTGTTTCTGATGTTCGTTTTGCATCAAAAATGATATTCTCATGTAATTCTTCTGCAGAGATAAGACAAGACACAGAGTCAAGACAGTGACAATATGCACATTAAGGTAGCATCATTCTTATATTGAGAAATTATCCTAAAATTACCAGACTATTCTCCATAGATCTCAGGATTAAAAAATAAAAAACAAACTACTAACCTAAAAAGCCCCAAAGGTGACAGAAACAACTCTGTATAGATATTCATTGTTTACATCTGCACCTACTTAAGTATTCTGCCTCAATATACTATCACATATTGAACTGTGCACTAGAACCTTTCACATAAGCATGTTAGGTGAACATATATAAAAATTCTGCAAATCTAAAGTCATCTACACAAAGAAAAATACAGCCCCTTGCCCAAAGCTCCTATTCAGTGGAAAGCTGATGGGGCAGTATCATTGAATTCTTACAACATGCAGAAAATAAAAAATACACAGAATCGTGAAGGACACAAAGACCTACCCTTGCCTCTAGTACTTAGACAACAGTACCCCCCTGTGATGCTACTCACACAAGCCAGTCTAACTACCTGTAAATATAAACAGATTTGAACTACATTACATGAATCTTCTTGTAGGAAAATCAGAACTACTGATTCATATCAAAATATAAGCAGACATGTCATGCAGACACATTTTGCAATCATTTAATAACTTTGAAAGTTGTGTTGTAATGTCACTTTCTCTGCCTTCACTCTGTGAGATTCATATGAATAGTTATTGAAGAACTTTAATCCGTCCCCACAAGAAGTTCTGAGAATAGCTCAGAATAGCTGAGAACCGTAAAACAGAACAGCTCAAATATGAACAGCTATTAATTCAGAATGTTTGCTAAGGAAAAAGATGAGGTAATAGCTAAAGAGGTAAGGTATAACAAATGAGAAAGCTAATCAGAAAAATACATTATTTAAATGTGCTTTGTAATACTTCATGATCAGCGAGACACATAGTGATGCACTGGATAACTAATGAGTTTATAAGATGCAGGTGGCTCTAAATTAGCTTGCAACTAATGTTTCAAGAATTGAAAGAAAAGTAATGTAAGAAAAGGCACCAAAGACTTTTTTCTCTTCCTTACACAACGGAAAAACTACCCGAAAGTTTTAAAATCTAGGCTTTTTCTTAGATTTAAGTTCATGTACATTTTAGGCTTCCAGTGAAAGAACCAGTGTTTGGCTTACAAATGTGCATGTCACAAAAAGTATGATGAAGGGGTCACCAGAGCAGAACTATGCCCAATATCATCTTCCTGTAGCTCCTCTTTGTTCATTCTGAACACAAGTACTAGAGTACTATGAATAGACCTTCTTCAGGATCAATAGGGTCAGTAGATTTCTGCAGCCTTCAAACAGAAGGTATCCTCAACCCTTTTTAAAGTCAATACATGAACCTTTCTGTCGACTACATATGCAGACTGGGGTCAGAGGGACGGTAGCTCTTCCAGTGCAGCTAAGGAAAAGCAAAAATGGTGTCAACAAAGTGGCTGAAGTTTCCACACTTTTCTTTGAAGAAGTAATTAGTGTCTTGTGAGAATGTCATCAAAAAGCATATTTCATCCTTTTTGATCTATGCATTCCAAAGATGGTGCTGTTCAGATCTTCCTGGCATCATACAGAAATACAATTATAAGAAAAAAGAAAATCAAACTGCTAACTATCTACCTTGAATGCAAGAAGTGCCATTTCCAGCTATGAGAAGCTGCAAACAGTAGGTATATAATGAAGATATAATTCACGGAATAAAACTATAAATAAATTTGAAGCAAATCTCCAAGAGATTTTCAGTATAAAACAGTATTTTAAAACTGACATATGGGAGATAATGTCACCAAATAATTGCCCATAATTATCATAGAATTTATTCCTTGAACAAATGCAAGTATTGATCAAATACACAGGGATATAATATGAGCTTATTGAAGTTAAACACTGCAGAGAGCTTCAGAAAATGGAACACCATATCTGAATTCAAGAATTTTATACTACTTAGAACTCAAGCAACAAAGATCAATGTTACAATCAAGCTTAAGAGAAAAAGAGTAACGATGAATAAGGGAAAACATGCATTGTAACACGAAATAGAAGACAAATAAAAACAGGTCAATAACTAAGAGCAGAGCAGCATACAAACTAGAATAATCAATCCAAAAAGGGAAAAAAGAGGAGGAAATGAACACAGATTAGTGGAGTTTATCACAAAAATCTCTGTTTTTATGGTAAGAAAATACTCTACTGCATGAAACCCCCAAAATTATTAGAAAGAGTAGTGTTCTTAAGGAAGTGAGAAGACACATTTTAAGGCAGTTTAGCATCAAATGCTGTCATTGGTTTTGGTAAGTGCTCATTGTTTTTCAAGCACTGGCTCTTTATCGAGATGCTTAAATGGAAATCAAGCCCCTCTCAAACTGGCTACAGTTATGGGTGCCAACACTTATTCTGTATCTGGGCGCTTTGTATCTGGCTCTTTATAGTCATGAGCTAGCTCTTTGAGAGAACAGTAATAAGCAAATTAAAAAGTTTGCTAGCCAAGTAAATGAAAAAGCACAAGAAAATACTACCTTGTAAAGAAAATGTTCAAAATGGTTCAAAACTGAAATAAGTCCCCTGCCTCAGTTTTCAGTAATAAGGGATAGACAGGCTGGCTTATTGGAACAGGGGTACAAAAATGGAAATTTCCCATTTACAGCAAAAATTGCAAGAATTTAGCACAGTGAATATGAAGGTTGTAGCCAATTTCCATAACAGAGCACAGGAAATCCCCAGTCCACAACATAGTACTTAAGACATCTTTAAATGCAGGTTTTCTACCATGAGTTTGAAGATTAGCAAATGTTTTAAGGAAAATACGAAAAGTGATCTAACCAACTGCAGATTATTTAGTCTAATGCAAATAAACCAAATTTCAAACGCAGGCAAACAGGCACATGAACTGAAAGGCAAGATAACTTTATCCAGCTAGAACACATCAGACTAGCTTGGGGTTCTGGGTTTCATTCTTGCTGGGGGGTGAGAGGGTGGGGTGTTGATGAAAAAAATCACACAAAGAAAGTGAAGTATCATACATGCCCTGCCTTAAACAAAATTGCATTTTCATTACGAAAAAAAAAAATGTTACATAATGCTGCAAAGATGAAGGTAACCAACCCATCAACTTCAGGTCCACTTTAACAGAATGTCAAAATCTTGCTACGTATATGGAAAATATAAAGACTGTCCACATGATCAAAGAAATGTTCCACCTTACTGTGTACTACTTCAATATATCCTGTATACATTCTACAATAATGTCATACTTAATTCCAGCATGCTCATTTGAAATTTCACTTTCTGGTTTTGTCATTTTCAGCATTTATTTTAGTTTCTTTATGTCTGCAGACAAATACTGGAAAAGCAAGATTCCTGTGAGATAACAGATAATCATAGGACTAACATGATACAACAAATAACTTCCAACAGATCCAGTATCTGTACCAAAAGCCATTGGAAATCATAGAAAAGCACTTTGTCTTGAGAATATAACTGCTTTATTGTAAGAACAACACAGACAGAATAAGGGTAAATGTTTGAATTTTCATTTTATGACAAAACACAATTCAGTGTAATTATACGGTTTAGGACAATTTTTTTTTGCAAATCTATGAATTCCTACTCTGAGGATGTTCTAGAGAAAGACAGTGATGCACTATACTTCCACAGAAAATTTTCATCGCATTCGGTGAACCTCAATAGCATTAAATTTCAATGGACTGCAGCAGCCTAGGTAGTTTAATGAAAATATATTAAACTTCCTTTTTTTTTTTTTTTTAATAAACATAAAAGAACAGAGATTCCTAAACCAAAAGGTACTGAAATACTGAAAAGCAATTATTTAATCAGGAAAGGATTTGTTTATATTTATGAGTTTACTTGTAAAATATCACTGTTCTCAATAGGTACGTGTTTCAAATCCACTTCAAGTGAACAGAAAGAACTTTCCTGACTTTGAACTATTCATATATTTAACTGTGTAATGACCTGTAACCAAACTCTGAGAAGATTAAGTTACTGAATTCTCATTCACACACTTTGCAAAATTTGAGCAATTTTTAACCATGTTAAAAAGTGTATTAAAACTCCCATACTCATAAATAAAACATTTAAAAAAATATTTCTGTTTCTCTCAGTTTTGGTCCATGATGATACTCTGTGGGGTTGAAAAACTCATAATGAATCATTTTGAAGTAACAGCAATATGAAGTAACCTTCACAACCTACAGTGCATGGCACAACGCAAAGCATTAAACCAAGATATATTACTAAGCCTTCTTTGCCAATGATTGTTTTTCTTTAAAAATTAATTTTATGATGATGAGTTTAGTTAATAATTAATTAAGAATTAAAAGGAATTGTATTATTTAAAGAAAAGCAGTCATGCCTGTACCACCCAATAGGAGCATAGAGCTCCAGACTTTGAATCCTGTAATGATTACTAACATTTTCTATGTTTCTAAGTTGGAATAAACAGATTTTGCAGAGAGAAATGACAACGTATGGGCTGAGATGGTCTGGAGATCATGAAGAGAACGTGAGCACAAAGGATTTTCTAACAGGAGGAATATGAATTATTAGTATTATAGGCCATCATGGTGTAAGAAAAGCATGAATCCTGTTCATGTTTCACATGTTGTTCTGCTCTGAGATTCACTTTCAGAACTCTGGTAGAAGGGAAGGTATTTCCTAGCAGTCAGTTTTACAAAAGGTTCATTGGGCACCAAGCAAATCCGGTTACTTCTTCTAAAAAGAAGACTCTTCCTAACTTTTCCTGACCAAATCCTTAAAATGTTCACTTAAACAAAGAAGTACTAATTTTGAAAAAAATTACTCAGTCTGAATACTCTTTGAATACACATTAAAAAAGTAGTATTTATTAAAATGGAAGTTGCCCATTTTTCTTGCCTTGCATTTCAGGAAAAATAGTACAATTCACAGTGATTAGAAAAAGAGGTCTGTGTACAAAACTCAGTATATTTTAGTGGAGAGTAACTTATGAGAAGTATTATTTTTTCAAAATATTCTTGTAAATTAGCATTTTTTTTAATACCAATCTCTTCTCTATGTAATTATAAATGCTATTACCAGTTCTTTGAAATCTTTTCTCATATACCAACACCCATAAATAAGACTGTTGATATTTGTACATGAGGATTAACACTGAGGCCAAACAATATGGGAATGGCAGAAGTCTGAATATAAATATCGAACACACTTACCTTTACTGGGTCTCTCTGCGTTTTGCGGCGAAAAGAGGGTGATCGCCTATATGGTGAAAAAAAACCCAAAACGAAAAATGGTGACTATAACATTGCATTATTTTGTTAAAGAAAATACTTCGTTTAGGGGCAGTCCTTCCTGAGATGGAGAAACAAACTATTAAGTTACCATTGTAGTGTTGTTTTTTTTTAAAGAAAAATAGAAATAATAAAATTCACCATAATACCCACTTATACATCACCAATAGACAGACCGATGATTTTCTAGAGAAGTACATGTCGTCTGGAGTCTGAGATAAAAGCTGTTCTACAGGTCTACTCCTCTGCTATTAAAAAAATGTTCTTTGATATTACTGTTCTTTGACAATTAAATAAGTTTTATTCTAAGAACTCATTAGTCCCACTACAGAATCATTTCTGTTCTTTTCTAATTTTCCGTTCTTGGAAAGTATATGGAGGGCTCCTTTTCCAACAAGCATTTCTTGCTGTGCAAGTGTACACAACTGTCCTTGGCAACAACATGCCTGATTGCTACAGCATCTTTGTTTTCCACCAGCTGCATAAATAAAAAGTAGCCTGCTCTTCTTTAACTTTATTGGCAAACAACTTTATCCAGGCCAATTCCATTTTCAAGGCAGAGCTGATGAACTAATATGAATGCAATATCCACTTATGTTTAAAGTTGAAATGAAGTTAGCCAGCCTTTCAGAAAGTCTACTCATTAAATTTGCAAAATCTGGGTCCTTTTCGTTGAGAGATTAAAATCTTTGATACTGTTAAAAACGCATGCCTAGTCATCCTTCCTTGTGACTGCCCTCTTACCTTCTTACCTGCAGTATGACATAATCTGCATGAGACACACTTTTTTTCTTTTTACCCTATTTTTTTTTTATGAGGGAGGGAGAGTGGGAGAAACAGATTTCACAGTTCCCCATTTACTACCTATTTGAGTGTGGTACTATTAATGGGTTAACTGGACTAGCTTTGCCTTTGCAAAGATAACTATTAAAGCCCGAATAGGCTATTGCAAACAAATTTGCAAGATTCTTTTCACCCCAGGTCTCCCTTAAACAAGATTTGTCATCCTTCCCCCTGCCCAAACTCCTCAGATATACCCATCACTATATGTGTCAAGGGCACTAGGGCTGAAACTGATAGCATTGAGCTGGCCAACACCTGGACACACAGAGTGATTTTCTGTTCTGCGTTTCAAAGAGGAGTTGTGGGAACTATAATGATTTGGAGCTCCTCTTATGCTTTCCCAATACAACCTAGACACATTTTTTGTGGGGCAGATTGACATAATTTAGAGAGTCCGAGCAAGTTAGACTGGGTGGCAGGTCACAACTACCTAAAGCTTGCACAAGGTCACTGTGCTATAACTCCAGGCTGGCCTCAACCCTCCTGTTACAGACTACCGTGCATACACAATACAAAGGGATCTGTGAGTGCTTCCTTAGATGAAAGCCTTATGGCTTTCTACTTTAATTCCTTTTTTTTCCTGCAGCATTTTACAGCACACCACAGGCCCAGAATAGGCTCAGGAATTTCACCTTTTTCCAAATTTTAGGTGTTCAATCTTCTTTGAACTAAATAAAGGAAAGAGTTGAGAGAATAAACTACAGATTTAAGAGTCTCTGTCCAAATTAGGAACTACCAAATAACATAATACTTATAATTTAACTGCAGTATTGTTAACATCGAGAGAATCTGAAAGTTCCATTTTTGCACCACACAAATCCTAAATTCTATTCCAAACCTTTGGTGGGTTTTTTAAGAATGTTCATGAGTCAAAGCCGGGGACAGATCTACTATGAACAGCAATTAAGAGAAAAATATATACATTGTTGAGAATGTTAACAGTTGGTTGAAAAATATGGTAGCTGAAATATATTACATCTTACAAGTCCCTTTTCAGATTAATTTCTTGCCTTTCTAGAGCAAACGAGCTGAAAAGGACACAACAGGATTTTGCAATTGCCCATGTACTTCAGCTCCTATTTCCAGACTTCTGTACATACAACTGTGCAAACCAAGGGCAAGATGCGATCACTTGTCACGTGACACCAACATTCACGACTCCGTGTTTGGGTCTGAAAAGACTCTAGTAAAACCTGGACTATCTTTCCCCTTTAAACTGTGACTTCAGAAGTATGCATGCATAGAGCTGTCATATTTCTGCATGGGAGTCTACAACTTGCAGGATTCCAATATTGCCAAATTTCTGGTAGGAGTCACAGGATTTACCAAACAGGTACATGTCAGCTGTACAACTGATCAAGTCACCGTGACGCGTGATGGAGCCCAGCTTTGCTGAAGATGGCTGGACACCTGCCTGCCGATGGGAAGCAGTGAATGAATTCCTTATTTCGCTTTGCTTGTTCGTGTGAGTCTTTTGCTTTACCTATTAAACTGTCTTTATGTCAACCCACGAGTTTTCTCACTTTCACCCTTCTGATTCTCTCCCCCGTCCCACTGAAGGGGGAGTGAGTGAGCAGCTGTGTGGGGCTGAGCTGCCTGCGGGGGTTAAACCATGACACCCTTTCTGCCAGACTTACTGTTCATGGACAGTACACATGATCCACGCTTCTAGTACAGACATGCAGCAGCTTACTATAGAGCTACTTTGTTGGTGTTAACAACTGGCAGCAGGAAGGCCTGGAGAGTTACAGAAAATCCTCAAAGAGTGCTTCAATAGAATTTCCAGTAAAGGAGGAGAATGTACCTGGAAAATCTGGATGCTTAGTAATATTACCTAAGCCAGTCTGAGCTGTGAAAGCAATCTAACCACAGCTGCATGGTCGCCTGCAGGCTCATTTACTCAGTTTTGACTATGTTCTGTTCACGGTCCGAAAAGGTGTCTGTTTCTCTAATGGTACGGGATGTATCCATCTACGAAAACCTCACTGATTTCGAGACAACTGGGAGTGTCGAGGAAGTTCACATTCTGTTATGCTATTGCCTCAGGTACAGCGACTCAGACATTGGCACAGAAACTAAAGGCATTTTTCCTCTTTAATGAACACACATTGTCTGAAAGGTCAGCTCTGCTCCCATGGTATGTGATAAAGAAAAAAATTAAAACAGACTTGGGTCCAGCTGTGAAATATCAAAGGATGCACACAGTTAGATTCAGGGAGAATTTAGTTACTTTTTGTTCTTCCTGCAATCAACAGGAAATCTAAACACAAAATGTGAGGAAAATTCGCTGGTTAACTTAAAAATCTAATTTTTCACCTATTATGTTTTATAATAGCTAAACACATACCTGTAAAAAATAATGGTAATTTGTAAGTTTATAGCTATCTTGTTACTTTCAAGGATTGATTTGTATTTTTCAGCCTCCTAACATTAGCTATGTCATTATTGTATTCAACTCCACCAAACAATATGTTTCAAAATCTTTCTGATCTTTTTATAAAACCAGTATGCTTTTCTATTGTAGAAACAATGCATGGCAAAACTTTTCACACTGGTTTTTCTGTAAAAACTCCAGTCTTCTTCCAAAAATAAGCTTTCTGGATATAATTGCAGGTGAAGGAATAAAGCTTCAAATAAGTCATTTTAAAGATTAAAAACCCATTTTAAATTTACCTTCATAACAGTGAAGACGACTAAAAAATTTCTTAGGATCCAACCTTGCATTAAATTCCTAGGTTTGATGTTGACCTGAGAGTTATATCATCAAAGGGTTTTGCATCTATAGTCACTTGGAGGCATTTTTTTTTGCCTAATCCTGAGTCACTGTTTTCACTAACTGGAATACCAGCTCTAGATTTAGCTGCTATGTGGGAGAAGGTGACAGAGGTGGCTTTTGAAAAAAGGCAGTGGTACAAAAGAACAAACAGCTGCAAAGTTGTGTACAGATTGAAGTACAGAAATGGCTTAAAAATACTGAATTACCAACTCGGCTTCTTTTTTATTCAGTCTCTAATGTTGGAGCTGTCCCATTCTGTATAAGCCAGTAGATATTTGTGGGCCCATCATAAAGATTCTCTACACCACAAATGTTGAAACTGATGGCTCAAGTCCCTCTTCTAATTCATGTGCCTCATCTCTCACGTATACTTTTTTCCCATGAGAAAATAAGCAGGGAATTTTCATTTTGTGCAGATTGAAATACATTTCAAAACTATAAAATTTGTAAAGAAAATAGAATTTTATATTTTCTACTTAGCCCTCCTTTTGACTCAATACCAATTCACTGGTCTTCTGAAATGTGTCATAAGCAGAATTAGAATGAGGAGAAGAAAAAGCTTTTTATGACACAACAGTCTGAAATGTTTATGGGGAACATGAAAAAAGCACGCAACAGAGCATTCAAACTAAATACACCGGTATCAGCTGTAAAGCAGAAGGTAAGACTGAACTTGCGTATGTAAAAGGATGGCACTGAAGTAAGAAAAATGAGCTAAAAGATGAACATCAAAGAACAAATGTATTGTGTTTATGTCACTGGGAGAGAGTGGCAGTTTTAACCCTTCTGCTCTAGGAAGTAGCATTGCCAAGGAGGTTGACACTGAAAAAGTCACAAAGAGAAATCACAGTGTTCTCTGTAAGATTTCTGAATATAGCAATCAGGTCAGTTTATTAAAATATCTAGTAGCCATTGCAAATTCTGATGGTAAACGTACTTGGATAAGATTTTTCTTGCTTTGTTACTGTTCAGCGTTTCCTCAAACAGAGGCAAAGAGCTTTATTCTCAATGGAATTGGAGATAACTTGTATTAAAGAATTCATCATGATAAGGAACATTCAAGTAGGCTTTTGAAAGGCAGAGGTACAAGGAAACACTATACCAGGATAATCTTTTACTCAAAAGTCTGCCAAAATTACTGTTCCAAAAAACTGTAAGACACTATGCAGTTTACATATGATGATATTTTTGCTTTTCTCATGACCACAAAGGTGGATAAGGCATAAAAATGAAATGAAAAATACAAATCTGAAAACCAATTGGAACAAGCCAAAAATCTACTTTCACATGCATTTCAATGCGTCTTACACATTTAAATTACTTACCTTCCTATTGAAGAAGAATAAAAGACAGTCTCTTCATTAAAGAACTGGGTGCTATTTTATGGAGTTTTTAAACAAAACATTCACAAAATGTATTTTCTTAATAACACTGTGATTCAAGATCAATTTAACTACCAAAAATAGATATTTTAAAAGATGTTTTTCTAATGCAAATCCACAAAGCTTTCAGAACTGTGAAGTCAGAGGAAATGGGAAATTCAGGGGAAAAAAGAGTTTGAAAAAATCAGTCATAAAGCATTTATATTCTTTGGCATGAGTACTTTAGGGACATGAGGGGCAATGCCATATCTTTCAACTTGATATTCTTCAAAAAAGGTACATCCAGCTCCTAAAATTTTATCTTTCATTTATCACTAGCCTCTGTTTCTGTGACAACAGACCTTAGGAATAGTGAAGCTGATATTCAGTGATGTAACTTCGTGTTGTTTATATTTGAGTGAATTCAAATACGCCAATTTATACTTGCTGAGGATCTGGCAAAGTAGCTGACTACGTTTCAGTCAGCTTAACACAGAAAACTGCTGCATTCCAAAGGTTTAACACATCTATATCAAAGGTTTTAAAGTAGATGTCTCTGGAGTAGTAATCGCACAGGTCAAAATAAGTTATTCACACTAAGTATACTACAATACAAAATTCTACAAATTAACCACAACCTAGTGAGTTTGGGATATCAAAGCTCCTCTTTCACCGTTTGCTTTTTCAATCACTAACTGATTTTAAAAAAGAATAGATGTATATTGTTATTTCAGGTTTTAAAACTATGGAAAGAAAGCTCTCCCACAACAAATCTCCCAGAGGTATCCACATAATTTTTTTGATTAAAAGATTTAATATTGGAAATATAGAAGATTGTTCTGCAAGCTATAAATATTATTTTCTTTTGAAATCTGTACAAAAGTAGTCCTACTTACTTCCTGCAGCTATTAATAGGCAGAGCATTTTTCAGCTGAGATTTAAACTGAGGCAGAAGTAAGGTTCAAGTAAAAGTCAATTAGCTGCTCATGACTTCTTACATTTCTCATCTGAATCAGACTGCCCT
>Ga0181612_135530_pt1 | contig 12617 bp, 10 predicted proteins | sample HoacroProtozoa21_FD_119630 | JGI IMG/M metagenome (GOLD analysis project Ga0181612, IMG submission 119630) | Hoatzin crop microbial communities from Cojedes, Venezuel. Combined Assembly of Gp0051906, Gp0051904, Gp0051908 | reverse complement strand
GTGTCGCTCCATCCGCCCGCCACGTCGATGCGCACGGGGCTGCGTCCCCACACAATTTGGTCCTTATACACGTTGAGGTGCGGCACCTCCTTCTGGTTCGCTATCTCGCCCACAAGGCCTTCGCGCAGCAGTCGGAATGCCTTGTCGTAGTCCGCCTTGTAATCCTCTCCCCTCGCCTTTTGCAGGCACGCCCGCATCATGGCGTTGTGGATGCGTATCATCTGCGGGGCGCCGTCGTCGGCTATGGCCTCAGGTTCCGGCAGCCCGTACTCGGCAAAGAGTCGCGCCGTGTCCGCTAGGTCGAGCTGGTAGAACACGCTGTGCCCGTAGTTGCGCGCCATCTTCTGCAGGTTGTCGCGCCGATAGGCGTCGCGTTGCGCGTACAGCCGCCTCAGGTTGGCCTGCGCCGATATCTCGTCAGCGCTCAGCTTGGGGCACCGCAGCCAGATGTCGCGTCCCTCGGGCGCATCCTCCGCCTTCAGCATCCACTTGATAAGCGCCTCCATTTCCTTCTCGTCCTCCACCACCGGGAACAGCCGCGTGGTTTGTATGTCGCTTAGGTCGCCCTGCAGGTCGCCCACCTCCAGTCCGTGCGCCTTCAGCCATCCAAACAGCGTGTCGCCCATGTACGGCGTGTGCGAGTCGTTGGCCGGACCGCTGAACGTGTCCGTAAAGTGGTAGGTACGCACCGCGTAGCCCTTCTCTCCCACCGGCACCATGTCGAGGCAGTTGTTTACATACAGGCAGATATCCCAGTCGTTGTGCGGCACCCCCGTCACGATGTTGTTTTGCGTGAGAAGCCACGAACGCGACACGCAGCTGTTTTCCACCCACACGTTGGAGCAGGTGTACGAAAACTCGAAGGTCACCTCGGAGTTCTGCGTGAACAGTGCCGGGTTTTTCTTCATGCGTCGCCACATAATTTTGCGCTGGTCCGTCATCTTGTTTTGTATGGCCAGCGTGGACGACAGCAGCTCGGGGCTGGTGCCATAGTGGTAGAACTCCCCTCCGGGGAGTGGCAGGACCGCCACCGACAGGCTGTTGAGTTCCTCGTCGGCGCACTGCGGGTGCTGTCCCAGGCACTTGCCGTAGTCGGCATACAGGTCGTAGAACCCAAGCTTGCCATCCTTGTTGCGCGACCGCTTCTCCAGCAGTTCTACCGCCCTGTCGCTGAGCAGCCAGATGCCTATGTCGATAAGATACATGTCGGTGCTGGTGATGCTTTGCAGCGTCTCAAACGACGGCTTCTGCAGCATGTAGTCGAGTTGCTCGGGGTTCTCGCGCCGCATGATGAACACCCCGTGGTGCGTGGCCAGCTCGGCGCTGCCCCACAGGCCGTAGCACACCACGTCCACGTCGGGTATGGGCTGCAGCGACTTTTCAGAACGTATGTACACGTCGCCGCTGGCCACCAGCGTGTGGATGCCCTGCGGGGCCGCCTCCATGATTTTTTGGTAGAGCGGCAGCTGCAGCGACAGCAGGTTCTGCTTTATCTTTTGTCCCCGCTTCCAGTCGAATATGGGGATGGGCGTCAGTATCTTTCCCGAAGGCGCGTAGGCAGGGAGTCGGCGACTGTTGCCCCCGGCATGTATCAGGATGCGCTTGTCGGCTGCCAGCCACTCGCCGGGCTTGCCGCCCTCGGCCTCGCGCGCCTTTTCGAGCAGCCACGCGGTGCCGCCGCCCGAGCCCAACCGGTGCCCGGCGGGGTCGGCCGTGCCAAAGAACAGGGCGGGATCGAGCTGCTCCAGCTCGCAAAACTTGTCGACTAAGTTGGGAGGTAACGAAAGTAATGTCTTCATAACGATGAGGGGTTTAGGGTGTGTGGGACAAAATCATGCAGACTACCGCTTCAGGATGTACTTGGGGTGCGTGCAGCTGCCAATGTTGGCCAGCACGTGTTTGGCGCACAGCTCGCGCAGGATGCTGCGGGCCTCGCGTATCTTGCAAGGGTAAATGTCCTGGAAGTCGGCGCGGGTAAGTACGGGGTGGTGCTTGAAGTATTCCTCCAACACTTCGGCATAAGGGTAATCAGATGCGTGCATGGGTCTCCTAATTTTAAATAATATGTGGTAAAGATAAAAATAAAATCCGTCATTTCGATTTTTTATCGCCATTATTTGCAAAACGACAAAAAAATCAGTACATTCGCACACATACAACCTACCCTTGTGGGCCATGAAACACACCAACCCGCTATACCGCATATACCGGTTCTACATCGACGGCTTTCGGCAGATGACGCTGGGCAAGACCCTGTGGCTGGTCATCCTCATCAAGCTGTTTGTCATCTTCTTTATCCTGAAACTGTTTTTCTTTCCCAACTACGTAAGGCAGCATGCCCCCAAGGGGGCGGAGGCCGAGTTTGTAGGCCAAGAGTTGGTCGAACGTGCAACTAATTAATTTTTAGCGATATGACACATTCATTATTACTGGACATTACAGGCGCGACCATAGACTGGTCGAGGGCGCAGTTTGCGCTCACCGCCATCTACCACTGGCTGTTTGTGCCGCTCACACTGGGACTGGCACTCGTCATGGGCATTGTGGAGACGCGCTATTACAGGACTAACGACGCGTTTTGGCGTCGTGCCGCCCGCTTCTGGCAAAAGCTCTTTGGCATCAACTTTGCCATGGGTGTGGCCACGGGCATCATCCTGGAGTTTGAGTTTGGCACCAACTGGAGCAACTACTCGTGGTTTGTGGGCGACATCTTCGGGGCGCCGCTGGCCATAGAGGGCATCGTGGCCTTCTTCTTGGAATCGACCTTCGTGGCGGTTATGTACTTTGGATGGAACAAGGTGTCGCGCGGTTTCCACCTGGCCAGCACCTGGCTGACCGGCCTGGGCGCCACCATCTCCGCCTGGTGGATACTGGTGGCCAATGCGTGGATGCAGTACCCCGTGGGGTGCGAGTTCAACCCCGACACGCTGCGCAACGAGATGGTGTCGTTTGCCGACGTGGCCCTCTCCCCCTTCGCGGTGGACAAGTTTTGCCATACGGTAACCTCCGCCTGGATCATCGGTGGCATCTTCACCGTGGCCGTCTGCTGCTGGTACCTGCTTAAGGGACGCGAGGAGCGGCTGGCTAAGGAGAGCATGAAGATTGGGGCCGTGGTGGGACTGGTGGCCTCGGTGCTGGCAGCCGTGACGGGCGACAGCTCCGCCTACCAGGTGTCGCAGGTGCAGCCCATGAAACTGGCGGCCATGGAGGCGCTCTACCGGGGCGGCACCGACCAGAGTCTGACGGCGGTGGCGTGGGTCAACCCGTTCAAGCAGCCCGACTACATGGTGGAGGAAGAGGCGCCGCTGCGCATCGCCATGCCCTACGGGCTGTCGTTCTTAGCTACGCGCGACCTGCACGGCTACGTGCCGGGCATAAAGGATTTGGTGGACGGCTACGAGCGGCCCGACGGCACGCGCGAACCTTCGGTGGCCGAAAAGATAGAACGCGGCAAGGCAGCCATCGTGGCGTTGTCGGCTTACCGCGAGGCACGAGCGCAAGGCGACACGGCATCGCTGGCGGTACAGGCGCAGGTGCTGAAGGACAACATGCGCTACTTCGGCTACGGCTACGTCAAGGATGCCAACCAGGTAGTGCCCTACGTGCCGGTCTGCTTCTGGGCCTTCCGCATCATGGTGGGACTGGGCTGCCTGTTCATCCTGTTCTTCGCCGTGGTGCTGTTTGTGCTGTACAAGAAAGACATTGCCCGCATGAAGTGGCTGCTCATCAGCGCCATCGTGCTGGTGCCCTTGGGCTACATTGCCAGCGAATCGGGCTGGATGGTCGCCGAGATGGGTCGCCAGCCCTGGACCATACAAGACATGCTGCCTACGTGGGCGGCCGTGTCCGACATCGGATCGGGCAGCGTGGCACTCACCTTCTTCATCTTCCTGGTGCTGTTCACCACCATGCTGGCCGTCGAAATCAACATCTTGTTTAAACAAATAAAGAAAGGGCCTGAACAATGACATATTCCTTTTTACAACATTACTGGTGGTTCCTGGTGTCGGTGCTGGGCGCCTTGCTGGTGTTCCTCATGTTTGTGCAGGGAGCCAACTCCCTCATCTTTTGCCTGGGCAAGGATGCCGACGAGCGGCGACTGCTCATCAACTCCACCGGACGCAAGTGGGAGCTGACGTTCACCACCCTGGTGACCTTTGGCGGGGCGTTCTTTGCCTCGTTCCCCCTGTTTTACAGCACCAGCTTCGGCGGCGCCTACTGGCTGTGGATGATCATTTTGTTTTCGTTTGTGCTGCAGGCGGTGAGTTATGAGTTTCAGAACAAGCTGGGCAACCTGCTGGGCACCAAGACGTTCCAGACATTCCTGGTCATCAACGGCATCGTGGGTCCCCTATTGCTGGGCGGCGCGGTGGCCACCTTCTTCACCGGATCCAACTTCGTGATAGAGAAAAACAACCTCACCACCCTGGCGCAGCCGGTCATCAGCAAGTGGGCCAACGGCAGTAACGGGCTCGACGCCCTGCTGAACGTGTGGAACCTGGTGTTTGGCCTGGCGGTGTTCTTCCTGGCCCGCGTGCTGGGCATCCTGTACATTACGAACAATGTAAACGATGATCAGATACGTGCCCGCGCCCGCAAGCAGCTGTCGCTTAACACCGCGGTGTTCCTAGTGTTGTTCCTGGCCTTCTTCGTGCACCTGCTGCTGTGCAAGGGCTATGCCTACGACGAGGCCGGCGTGGTGAGCTTGGTGGAATACAAGTACCTGCACAACCTGACCGAAATGTGGTACCTCGCAGTGCTGCTGCTGGCAGGCGTAGCCCTGCTGCTTTACGGCATCGTCCGCACCATCGTGCGCAAGGACTACATACGGGGCATTTGGCCCGCAGGCATTGGCGTGGTGCTGGTGGTGCTGGCCCTGCTGCTGTGCGCCGGCTGGAACCATACCTGTTATTATCCGTCCACGGCCGACCTGCAGAGCAGCCTGCACATAGCCAACAGCTGCAGCAGCGAGTTTACGCTGCGCACCATGGCCTACGTCAGCTTGTTCATCCCCTTCGTGCTGGCCTACATTGCCTACGCCTGGCATGCGCTGGACAAGAAGAAACTGGACAAGGAAGAAATCAAGACGGGCGACGCCTACTGATGTTGCCGGCCCATGCATAACGAAACGGGAGCGTGACACACGCCCCCGTTTCTTTTGTGAGCGGTAGACGAGGCTCGAACTCGCGACCTTCGGCTTGGGAAGCCAACGCTCTACCAACTGAGCTACTACCGCATTGCGTACGCAAAAATAATGTTTTTTGAACGGACCGCCAAATTTTCGGCAATTTTTTGTAAATTTGTGAACAAAAGCAAGCGTATGAAAGTAATTCTGGTGCGACACACCTCGGTAAAGGTGCCGCAGACGGTGCTGTACGGACAGACCGACGTGGCGCTGAACGACAGCTTTGTGCAGGAGGCGGTGGTGGTAAAGGCCAAACTGGCCGAGTATGGGCTGCCCGACAAGGCATATACCAGTCCCCTATCCCGCTGCAGGCGCTTGGCCGCCGTGTGCGGCTACCCCGCCGCGGAGCAAGACGCACGGCTGATGGAAATCAATTTGGGCGACTGGGAGATGCAGCCCCACACCAAGCTGGGCACCGTGTCGCTGCGCACCTTGACAGAAAACGTGCTGGACGTGCGGCCGCCTCATGGCGAGACCTTTGAGGACCTGTACCGCCGCGTGTCCTCGTTCCTCGACGAGCTGAAACAGCAGGACCTGTCGCGCGTCACGGTGTTCACCCACGGCGGCGTGCTGGCCTGCGCCAAGGTCTATGCGGGACTGTGCCCGGCAGAAGAATCCTACCGCGAATTTGTACCCTTCGGGGGAATATTGGAAATAAACATATAAATATGGAAGAACTGAAAAAACTTTATACGGCCTACGCGGGCCATGCGCCCCAGTCGGTGGAAGAAATGCCCTCCTCGGGTTCCAACCGCCGGTACTATAGGCTGCACGGCGACCCTCTGCTCATTGGCGTAAAAGGGGAATCGGTGGCCGAGAACGAGGCATTCCTGTACCTCGACGAGCACTTCTGCAGCAAGGGGCTGCCCGTGCCGCGGGTGGTGGCTGCCAGTACCGACCGCCTGTACTACCTGCAGGAGGACCTAGGCCACACCCTGTTGTACGATGCCATTGAGAAGGGTCGCAAGACCAAGGTGTTTGGCGAGGAAGAGAAGGAGCTGCTCCGCAAGACCATACGCCTGCTGCCCGCCATGCAGTTCAAGGGCGCCGAGGGACTGGACTTCAGTCGCTGTTACCCGCAGGCCGAATTCGACGAGCGAAGCGTGATGTGGGACCTCAACTATTTCAAGTACTGCTTCCTCAAGGCTACGGGACTGCCGTTTAGGGAGGACTTGCTGGAAGACGACTTCCGCAAGATGACCGAGGTGCTGCTGCAAAGCTCGTCGGACACGTTCCTGTACCGCGACTTCCAAAGCCGCAACGTGATGATACGCGACGGCGAGCCGTGGTTCATTGATTTCCAGGGCGGTCGCAAGGGACCATTCTACTACGACGTGGCCTCGTTTCTCTGGCAGGCCAAGGCCAACTATCCCGAGAGTCTGAAGAAGGAGCTGCTGCACGAATACCTTGACGCGCTCAGGCAGTACCACACGGTGGACGAGCAGGAGTTTTACGGCCGGCTGCGCCACTTCGTGCTGTTCCGCACGCTGCAGGTGCTGGGCGCCTACGGCTTCCGCGGCTACTTTGAGAAGAAACCCCACTTCCTGTCGAGCATCCCCTTTGCGTTGGGCAACCTGCGCAACCTGTTGAAGGTGCCCTACCCCGAATACCCGTACCTGTGCCGCGTACTGCAGCAGCTGGTGGACCTCAAGCAGTTTACCGACGACAACGAGAAGCATCTGGTGGTCAAGGTCATGAGCTTTGCCTACAAGAAAGGCATACCCAACGACCCTTCGGGCAACGGCGGCGGGTTTGTGTTCGACTGCCGCGCGGTGAACAACCCGGGCAAGTACGAGCGTTACAAGCCGTTCATCGGCACTGACGAGCCCGTCATCAAGTTCCTGGAGGACGATGGCGAGATACTCGCCTTCCTGGAGCACGTCTATGCGCTGGTGGATGCCTCCGTGAAACGCTACATGGAGCGCGGCTTCACCAACCTGCAGGTGTGCTTTGGCTGTACCGGCGGACAGCACCGCTCGGTGTATGCCGCACAGCACCTGGCCGAGCACCTGAACCAAAAGTTTGGCGTGGAGGTGGACCTGGTGCACCGCGAGCAGAATGTGGAACAGGTGTTTGCGCGACGCGACATCGTGAAGGGCCAAGCATCATGAAGGCACTGGTCTTTGCTGCCGGACTGGGCACGCGGCTGCGGCCGCTGACCGACACCCTGCCCAAGGCGCTGGTGCCCGTAAACGGCACCCCCATCCTACAACACGTGCTGCTGCAGCTGAAGGAGGCCGGGTTCGACGACGTCACCATCAACCTGCATTATCGCGGCCGGCAGATAGCGGACTTCCTGCGCGGAAACAAGAACTTTGGATTGGACATCCACCTGAGCGACGAAAGCGACCTGCTGCTGGATACTGGCGGCGGCATCCTCAAGGCGCGCCCGTGGCTGGACGGCGACGAGCCGTTCCTGGTGCACAATGCCGACATACTCGACGATGCGGACCTGGGGGCGCTGTACCGCGACCACCTGGACAGCGGGGCGGACGTCACGCTGGTGGTCAACCGCCGCCAGACCAGCCGCTACCTGTACTTCGACAAGCGCATGCGGCTGCGCGGGTGGACCAATGCCAAGACCGGCGAGTTGCGGCCCGACGGCTTCCGTCCCACCAAGTCGATGCAACCCCTGGCCTTTGCAGGCATCCACGTCATACACCCACGCATCTTCAAACTCATGGATGACGAACCGGACCGCTGGAGCGGTGTCTTCCCCATCATACCCTTCTACCTGGCCGTCCTGCAGAAGGCAGCCATACGCGGCACCCTGTTCGGTGGCACCTATTGGTTCGACATTGGCAAGCCCGAAACCCTCGCGGCTGCCAACGACTTTTTCCGGAACAGGCCGTAACGCCTGTCGGCGAGAAAATGGTTGGCGCAATTATCTTTGAAGACAAGAAGTTGGAAATAAGCGAGGGCTTTATAAAGCCAATAGAAGGTATTGATGCCAAACGTTATTATGAGGCCTCAAAACGTTGGAATAGCATTTATTTGCGTAAAATAATATTTTCTGAAGAACGGTTGTATAGAGGGGAACTTGAAGATTTGTTTGATCACACAGTAAATCAACTGCCATTGGACCATCTTATCTGGTGCGTGCCAAGCCTATGTGGCGAAAAGTATATCCAACAGTTAGGCGTTTTTTTTACTCCGCGTTACCCTTTACCAAATACAGATATAAGGTTTTTTGGAATTAATCAATAACAATTTGTGGTAAAAACACGCCACACAAGTACATCATTCAAAAATATAAGATAAAATCATGACATACGAACGCAAATTATTCAGTTTCTGCAGCAAGAAAAACTACAAGTACGGCTTCATTGACAATACAGGAAAAATAGTTGTCAAGTCGCAGTTTGATAGCGTCCGGAATTTTCACGAGGGACGGGCGGCTGTAAAGGCAGGCGACAAATGGGGATTCGTCGATGAGGCGGGCAAGTTTGTCATCGAACAGCAGTTTGAGCATGTCCGAGACTTTTCCGACGGACTGGCACGCGTCACTATAGGCGGCAAGTGCGGCTACATTGACAAGGCGGGAACGATAGTTATCGAACTGCAGTTTGATTATGCTGGCAATTTCTATGACGGCCTGGCGGCGGCCGGGACAAGCGAATGGGAAAACGGCAAGTGGGGTTATATCGACAAGACCGGAAAGTACGTCATCGAACCACAGTTTTACGAGGTCGAACCCTTTTTCGGGGGATTGGCCCTTGTCACCAAAAATTACGGCGATTTCTACATCGACAAGCAGGGAAACATTATCGTCCCGCACGAATAAGCGAATGGCGGGCGATTACTCCCCTGCCCTTCGTTTGGGCAGCGTGAAGGCGATGGTGAGTCCTCCGCCCGAGGTGGCTTCGGCCCTGACCTCGCCGCCGTGCAGCAGCACCGCGTTCTTCACAATGGCCAGTCCCAGTCCCGTACCCCCGTTTTCGCGGCTTCGCCCCTTATCCACGCGGTAGAAGCGTTCAAACAGGTGCGGCAGGTGCTCGCGCGCCACGCCCGGCCCGTTGTCCGACACCCGCAGGCGGTAGCAGCCTGCCTCCTCCGTGCACGTCACCCGCAGCTCCGTGGCCCCCGCGGCATACATCAGCGCGTTGCCCACAATGTTTCGGAATATGCCGTCCACCATCGAGGCATTGCCCGTAACGACGGCATCGGCAGGGATGTCCACCGTGGCCTTCAGTTGCTTTTCTTCCAGCTGGAAGCAGAAGTCGTCCACCACCTTGTCCGCCACCTCGCGCAGGTTCACCACCTCGTCCATGCGGTAGCTGCGCGCATCGTCCAGTCGCGCCAGGGTGGACATATCATTTAGCAGGTTCGACATGCGGCAGCTCTGTGCGTAGCAGCGCTGCAGGAAGTAGTTGCGCTTGTCCTCCGCCATATCCGGGTTTTGCAGGATGGTCTCCAGGTACCCTTGTATGCCCGCCGCCGGTGTCTTCAGCTCGTGCGCCACGTTCTGCGTAAGCTGTCGCTTCAGCCGTACCTTGTCCTCCTCGCTGTGCTTCAGCTTCCAGTACAGCACGGTGATGGTGCGCGATATTTCCCCCAGTTCGTCGTTGGGCAGCGCCGTCTGCAGCTCCTCGTCGGGACTCTCGCCCCGCTCCGCCTTCATGGCAAAGTTGCGCAGGTAGCGTATGTGCCGCCCCACCCTGGCCGTGTTGCGAAACAGCACCAGGCCCAGCAGCAGGGTGATACCCACCACGTACAGTATGTACCTGTTGTCCGCCTCCAGGCTGTGCGCCAGCTTGGTGTCGTATGGCACGGCCGTGCGTACCAGTAGCTGCCGGTCGGGGAAATAAGTAGCCGAATAAAAATAGGTGGTGTTCAGCGTCTCCGAGTTGCGCTTGATGTCGTACCCGTTGCCTTGCTTCAGCGCCTTGCGTATCTCCTCGCGGTTGAGGTGGTTCGACATGCCCGACACGTCGGCCCTCCGGCTGTCCATGCGGACCCTTCCGGCCGTGTCTATCACCGTCACGCGCAGTCCCTCTATGTCGTGCGTGGCCACGTACCGCCCGAATGCGTCGGGGTTGAGGAGGCTGTCGCCAAGCGACTGCATCAGCTCGTAGTTGTACATCTGCAGGCGTCCCTGCATCACGTCTATCTTGTACATCCGCTCGCGGTGGTACTGGTACACGATGAAGAAGGCAGCCAGCAGCACAAAGCAGCCGCCCACGCTGTAGAACAGGCTCTTGGTAAAACTCCTCACGTTCATTTTTCAAAGGTATATCCGAATCCCACTTTCGTCTTTATGTGCTGCCCGTAGCGCCCTATCTTGCGCCGCACGCGGGTGATGTTTACATCGACGGTGCGGTCGAGCACGTAGCTGTCCTGCGGCCAGATGGCGTGCAGTATCTCCTCGCGCGAAAACACCTTCGGGCTGTTTTCTACCAGCAGGCAGAGCAGGTCAAACTCCAGTCGCGTAACCCCCACCCGACTGCCGTCCACCATCACCGTCTTAGACGACTTGTCGATGACCAGCGATTGGTACGCCAGCACGTCGCCAGCCGCTGCGTCTGCCTGCGTTGCTGCGCGGCGCAGCACCGCCTTGACGCGCGCCATCAGCTCGCGGGTAGAGAAAGGCTTCGACATGTAGTCGTCGGCCCCGATGTTCAGTCCCTTTACTACGTCGCTTTCTTGCGACAGCGCGGTGAGGAAGATGATGGGCACTGCCGCCAGCGCCTGCGTGTCGCGCATCTTCTGTGCCAGCCGGAAACCCGACATGCCCGCCATCATCACGTCGAGCAGCACCAGGTTGTAAGGCTCCATGCCGGCAGTCGCAAGCCGCTCCCAGGCTGCCTCGCCCGAGTTGACCGTGTCCACCTCGTAGCCCTCCATCTCCAGGTTGTAGCGAATTATCTCGCACATGTCCTGTTCGTCGTCCACCACCAGAATCCTTTTCATGCCTTCCTTGTTTTCTGCAAATATCGGACAAATATGTTACAAAGTTATGACAATCACCTCGAAATTACTCCTCCTTATCTCAACTCTCAACTCTACACTCTCAACTCTCTGGAGTAGCGCTCTACTCCAAAAACTTCTTGCAGGCCCGCAATTGCTGCTGCACCACACTCACCATCTCCAGCGTTTCCTGCACCAGGTTGAGGTAAAGCAGGTGCGCTTTCATGTCGCCGTTCTTCCAGCTGCATGCGGTCAATTAGTCCCTTGCGCGCCAGCGCCATCTCCTGCTTCAGTTCGCGCGCCCGCCCTATGGCCTCGTCGTATTGGTTGAAGCGCCGCGCCCCTATCATGCCCTCCACCTCCTTCATCAGTTCGGTTGTCCGCACCCTGAGCGTGTCGAACCGCGCCAGCACCGTGGCAGGCACTCCCCTGAAGTTGTTGTCCACATGCTCCTTGATAGGTTCCAGCATGCGCAGCAGGCAGTACAGGAAGCGGTCGTTGGTGTTGATGCTCAGGTGGTACCACGTGTTGCGTTCCAGCGCCTTCTCGGCTGGTATGCGCTTCATGGCCAGCAGCTGCTGCTTGCGCAGTCGCTTTACCAGGTCGCGTTCACGCTTTATCTCCCGCTCGCAGCTGCGCAGCGTGTGGATGTCCTCCTGCCGCATCCCCTCCACTATCTTGTGATACTGGTCTATGACAAACCGCGTGATGTAGCTTTGCGACGAGGAGATGTTCTTGCGCAGCAGGTCCCACACAAAGTCCTTGTCTTGTGCCTGCATCATAAGCTGGAACATGTCGCCCTTGCGCCCTTCCTCCTCTTTCTTCTTGTACGCCACCGAGCTGCGGTAGAGCAGGAAGATGTCAAGCGCCATAAACACCAGCATGACCGCAAAGCCACCATAGTGCATCAGGAAGCACACCACGCCGCACACGCTGAAGGCGATGCCCGCCGTGAGGAACCAGCCGCCGATGACCGACAGCACCCCCGTCACCCGGAACACCGCGCAGTCGCGGTCCCATGCCTTGTCGGCCAGGCTGCTGCCCATGGCCACCATGAAGGTGACGTAGGTAGTGGACAGCGGCAGCTTGTAGTTGGTGCCGATGATGATGAGCATGGCCGCCACCACAATGTTTACCGAGGCCCGCACCTCGTCGAATGCCGCCCCCGGTATGAGCGAGCCCTCCCGGCGGTCGACCCGTCCGTCTATCCAGCGCGTCACGCTGGGCGGCACGATGTACGACGCCGCATTGCCCATGTCGCGTGCGATGCGCACCAGTATGCGCGCCACACGCGAGGAGCCGAACATCTCCTCTCCCTCGTCCTGGCGACTCAAGTCCACGCTCTTCTTAATCACGTTCTGCGCCTTCTTCGACGTAAAGATAGACGCCACCATGATGAGCCCCGCCAGCAGCAGGTAGATAAAGGGACTCTTGACCGACTCCATGAGGCACGTCATCATGTACGTGTCGGCTTGTCCCTGTCCGTGCGCCGCATAGTCGTTTATGGCATCCAGTCCCGCCAGCG
>Ga0181612_171193_pt1 | contig 12619 bp, 7 predicted proteins | sample HoacroProtozoa21_FD_119630 | JGI IMG/M metagenome (GOLD analysis project Ga0181612, IMG submission 119630) | Hoatzin crop microbial communities from Cojedes, Venezuel. Combined Assembly of Gp0051906, Gp0051904, Gp0051908 | reverse complement strand
GTAACTGAAGGCAGAATGGGAAAATAATTGTTGACTACCTTGTTGAGCTCAAAGACGGGGTACATTCCTAGGCCCTGACAGAAACATAGGAATGTTATAATTCTTTCCACATAGGCTGGTAAAAAATTGTGAGCAAATATACCTGATGTAAGAGAGGCAATCTGAGGGATATTTAGTGATGCTGTTACATGTCCAGGAGATACCACTGAACTGACATAGAAGAGGAAGGGCTTAATAGAAGATGATTAAGTCAAGGGTAACATTCAGCTAAGCAATGGTGTATTCTGAAAACAGGGACAAAGAATTTGAACTTGCCACAAAGGCTGCACAGAGTCTGCCCATGGAGTCTGTATTGGTGGCAATAAATCTCCAGCTGGGAAAAACACGGCTTTGACCTTCAGAGCATTATGTGTTTGCAGCACTGAGGCCTAAAAACTCTCAGCTTTGTAAATATAAACTGACCATGGCTATTCTTGGGGGTCAAAGAGATACAGAAAGCACAATAGCATTTTACTGACTATGTCAATTTGTGCTAAAGATTTGGCATTTTAGACCGGCACTTTAAAAAGAAAAGAAAGCTATTTCTTTATATTTTTAAAAATGACAAGTCTGAGAAAGGGATCCCCTCATCACTTTGGGTAGTTAATTGGAAAAGCATAGCCTAGTGAACCATTTGCTATTTGACTATTTTGTCTACCATTGTATTGAGTGTACTACCCCAACAGCACAGAACAGTTTCCATCTAAGATATTCTACATATGTCTATTTTAAAAAGCCAGCCTACTCTATAAGTCTGCTCTTTTAGTTGCCATCTGGGTGACTGTTATGATAAAGCCTTGGCCAGTTTCTCTCCCTCTCATGCCTGTGATCGTTGCCTCATCCTCTCCTGGTCCTGCCAGCCTCATGGTCCATTCAGTACTTGATTATTTCTGCTTATAGAGGCAGTGGAAAGGGAGATAGGAATGCTTAGATCTCTTGAACATATGACCCAAATGCTTCCCTTCTCCTTCTGCTGTTCCCGAGTGCTGTAGATTTGTATAATGTCCTTCAGATGTCAAAGCCCTTTGGGCAATTGGCAGCAAGTCAGAGATGGTGAACCTGTGAAGAAGCAAAGAGCTAAATCCCTCCCTCTTTTACAGTTTGCAAACACCTCTCTCTTTCTGTCTCTCTCTGATCTTGAGTCCTGAGGTTTTCTTTGCTGTGGTTTGAACTACAGTTTAAAATGTTTCAATTGTCATCTTGCATTGTGATGCATCACATGGTGTCCCAGCCACAAAAAGGCCTAGTAATTTGGTTTCATCCTGTCACTGATTTTGATGTGTCTGGTGCCGCTGGATGTGGTCATGTCACGGGTTCCAACATTATCTTTAACAGGAAAACAAATGTCAAGAGAGAAATACTATTGTCTTACAATTAGTTTTAAACAAATCAGACTTTGGAGAACAGTACGATTCTCAGGTCTGTATGCCTGTACAAGGAAGTTTAAGATAAAGTTAACATTTAACATGCACAGCCACCCATCAGGGGAAAGAAAAGCAACCCTGAGGCTTCACAAGAAAGAACAGAGGATCTGATAATGGAGTTCTTGGGTAAAACCTTTTTGTAAAATTGCTATGTGTACAGCAATGTAAACTATATCTTCTGCCACCCATTTTCCAAAGCAGATATTTCTTATTTGCTTCAATTGTTAAAAGCCACTTTGCACTCCCGACCTGCTTTGACTGGAGTTGAGGATGGCGTGCTCTAATTTGGGATGTCTTTCTTCTTGAATAAATAAGAATGAAGGGGATGCAGCAAAGCAGACCTACTGCCAGGTGAGACATTTTAGTGTTGGGGGAGCTTTTTACCTCTAACAATGAAAGAGGTTAACAGGTTTATTTGCCTTGGTTAGAGGAAACAAAATCGAAACTCTAGTTGTGAATCCTCCCTTCTGTCTTTCCCCGATACTTTCATTGCCTGCGTAGCTCTCCCACTCCCACAGGTGTAGGACTATTTCCAGGCATATTGCTGGAGCAACAACGGTGAATTCTCTTGTTCAAAAGAGAAAAAAAGTAGGTTTTCTAAGAAAGATGAGGAAGAAAAGACATTGTGATTCTCACTTTTTTTAAAAAAGACAGGAACAATAGTAAATGTATAGAGAACAACTAGCCTAAGTGTATCAAAATGCTCTGGTGGTTTAACAGACAGAACTGGTTTTCAGTTATCTGGTATTATGCCTTGATTTGTGTAACACAGGATCATGCTGAGGATCTGGCTGCAACCTTTGGAAGCAGAAGAGGCCTCTAGTAACCATGTTGTAGTTCAAAGGCTCAGTTTGGGAAGAAGCAGCAAAGTGGCATATGTCCCGTGAATGGTTTTACTTCATTGCGAATATTGATGTTTACATATTATTTACATAAAATGGGTCAGAGCTGTCATTTGGATTTTGATTTAATCTCAGTGAAAAGTGATTTCTGTGGATTTGCTATTCTTGTAAATGAGACAAACATATGAGGAAACTCACTTGGCAATGAGATTTCACTAGAATCAAGTCAGTGGATATGTCCTGTTTTCAGAAGAATCCTGGACTCCTCCAGCCAGGAGATGTCAGTTCTCAAAAGAGAGTGTCACTAATAACAGACGTAATCAGGACCAGTGCTAACATTTTCCATGACCAGACAAATGAGAAAAGAGAGCCTTGCAGTCCTGTTTCGGTTGGTGCATTGTGCAATAACAGTTTTTTCTTCATTTGGAAGAACCTTAATCAATGTATTGGAGCCAGACTAAACTTCAGCCTTGGGACAAATTAGATTTGGATTGAGATTCAAAAGTATGCATTTGGGCCTATCCCTACTGCTATCCTATTTTCAAAAGAAGTATGAAATTTCCACATTTCTAAATTAGATCTGAATGAAAAGAATAATAAAATCATTTCCTATATATTTATTTGAATGTTTGCATGGATTCAATTCAGCAATGTTGAGCTTCTATTGTATTGAATCAGTGGGAAGCACTTACATTCTGGGGCTGGGATTTACACAGGCATGTAGAGCACCCATTTAGTAGAATTTATTAAATCAGTGCAAGGACCTGTTGTAGATATTGCCATTGGAAGCTACCTCATTTCACTTTGTACAGGTGGGGCTTTCAATTCTTTGCATTTTTGTTTCTGCTAGCTTACTCTCAGTTAAGACAACTTTTTAATTTCCAGGAAAAATGCCCATATATGTTTTGTAGAGATATACATCAGTTTTTAACAGTTTTTTTCAGTCAGTCTGATACCTACACTGAGGCAATTGACTACAAGGACTGATATCTGCCAAAAGTTACCTGTAAGGCTAATCTTGAAATCAAATTGCTGCATTTGTGTATTTGTGCAGAGCAAAGATCATGCTGGAATAATTTGTGTTCTTCTTCTATCAGACAACAGAAACAATTCCAAGTGATTTATTTGACCATTCACAGTAACATCAACCCTGACTCATGTATATGAAGTATTCAGGCTAGGCTTTTTTTCATACCCAATTTTAAAACATGTGCAATTGAATAAGCGTTTCTGAATCATTATCATCAGTGTTTGGTTTTAGATATTCTGAAAGCAGAGGAGAAACAAAATCCATCAAGTTGCAATGTCGTTGTGAATAATTTGAATCCAAATAATCTTATTACCTCCTAAAATTAGAAAGAAAAGTAAGCTCAAAGCCATTTCCCTCCTGATTTTCTAATAGTGTTAGATGGTTTGGAACCAATTTGCTGAGAAGCAGTGGTGAAAAGAATGGAAGAATGTAATTCTTCCCTGTCAAGGAGGTGCAGCAGAAAAGTGAGATCAGGAAGCCCATAAGATCTCGCATTTCTCAGCCACACCTTATTGTGACAGGAGACAAAGGTGGCAAGAGGACAAACCTAACCTTTCTTCCAGACTATTTTTGGAATTCGTACTACTAACTCATCTTTGTTAAAAAACAGGCAAATGGTTATATACAGGTTTATTGGCAGTAAAACTTATGTCTGAAGCCAATTTTCCCTTTTATTTTACAGACTACAAATACTTCCACATTCTTATTACTAAAGACGTAAAAGCATTGATAGAAACATTTGAAAGCTATTAGGGTCATTTACAGAATTAACGTGGCTGTGCTTTGAACCCTATTAAAATGTACTAGATCCTATCAACTGTAGTTGGAGTGAAGGGCAGAAAAAACAGTGAAACAAGAAGGGCTGTTGCCGAGAAAGTGGCAGAGCTGGCAAAAACATGAGAACGGAGGGGACAGAAAAGGCATACAGACCTCTTCCTGGGCATTTTGCAGCTTCATTCAGAGTGGCACTTCAGAGCTGATTATGGCTATCAAATAATTTCTCAGTCCCAAGGTAACTGCTTTCAGCTTTTCTTCACTTCATTGCATTGCTCATGAATGCTGCAGGTTATTCTAATGTCCTGCAGATGTAAAAGTCTCCTTTAGAAAAAGACAACTAATAGCAGTGGGAAAACAAATGAGTTTTTGAGGGCACTCTTGGGGTTTTGTGTAGTTTGGGTTCCGCCGCGCAATACAAAGACTAAAAATAGCATCATTTAGAAACTGGAACCCAGATCTTTCATTCTTCTGTGAACTTGGATAGGCAATAATAGAGACTCCTTCCCGAGCTCATCTTCCCATGATCTGCTCCCACAACGGTGGGCTGAACAGGTGCCACTGGCCAGCATCCACTTGCCCGTGCTTGCTCTCAGCGTGATTAACCCCTTCGACTGGCGCCTAGGTCCACAGCGTACAGCACGCGGCGGTCTGAGCCTGCCTGGCCGATGTGTACGTACCGTGGAAGGGTTCCGGTCCAGTAGGTGGGAATGCCACATGTCCCATCAAGCTTGAATTAACATAGCTCAGGTTTATTGTGTCATAGGTGTTGCCAGCGTGTCTGATACATCTGAATGTGGACGTGTCACAGCACAAGTTCACGCAGTGTGACGAGACAATGCAATAAGCTATAATATTACAAGGGTTATGCAACGTTCTCAGAACCGAAGAGAATAACTCTTGCATTGAAAAACACTGCAGGAGGTTTTGTTTGGTTGTTACTAGCTTTTTTAATTTACTCTGTATATTGGGATTTTTCCACTTACAGATGAAAGTGCTTGTTATGGCAAAGTTATTCTAAAACTATCAGGACAAAAAGTACTGGGTTTTTTTCCTTAATGAAAATCACTGAGTCCCCTTCCAGCAAAGGAAGACCTGTTTGTCAGAAACAATTCACACACCCCTCTTTTAAGTCCATAGCCTGTTTTTACTTGTGCTGTTCAGGGTTCTTCAGTCTTTATTTAACAAGGTTACGTAAGGACAGGTGGGGGAGGAGGTAGTATACTGTATTGGCAAGAAAACAACAGGTTATTTACGTGTCATATATTTAGCAACAGAGCAGTTTGGGTAACCTGGCTTCACTTCTCTTGGAATAATGAACACATCTGATTCAGGGCTCCAGTTGAGGGATTGTAAGGGTTTGTCATTCTACAAGTGGTTTCAGGCATCCAGACTATCTTTCAGGTGCTTTTGTTGGCAGTAGAACTCCTTGGCACCACTATGACCATTTGGTTGTTTTTTTTTTCAAAAGTGTAAGCACAAAGCCCTTATTGTCAACTGCATTCTGCAAGGATAGCAAAGGGTCCTTTCCCTAAGGGAAACTGAGTGCAAGGAGTGGGACAAAATCAAGCAGAGGCAAATTATGAATTATTATCAGGCAAATTTCTTAATAATGATTTCTATTGTGCTGTAGATTAGACTCCAAAGGGCAGGGTCAGAACTTTCTGTTTTGCAAGCATGAAAAATTCAACTGGACAAAGCATTGAAGTTCCTGTGCGGCAGTGAAGAATTGGCAGGAACATGATCGAAATGGCCAGCTACTGAAAGCCTTATTCGAATTTCTAGGGTTCTATTAGATATCAATTTTTCAGATTAAAAATCCAGAAGACAATAAAAGCTCAGTCAGCTGTGGATGCAAATGGGAAGTGTACTAGGGAGTGAACCACGAGCTCGCCAGAGTTAGCAAGTCCACACTCGCTGTGGGGGGGACAGTTTTACTCTGCCTGAAGAGTGCCTTTTTGTGGTTTAACTCAGCCATGTGTCCCTAGGGGTACTATTATAAAATAGCGATGGGAATGCTGTGTGTGGAATAGTTATTGCAGAATAACTGTTTCAGGCTGTTCTTCTGTGTAGACAAGCCTTACTACTACGTTTTGACAAGAAGATGCACCTAAGCTGATCTCTTTTACTTGGTATCGAAGGAGTTTTTAGATTTGCCTATGTAGAATAAGGCTTTCCTGAGAAGTTAGCGTTTGCAAATATTTACCAAAGCATACTGCCGTGTCAGAAAAAAGAGGAGCAGGGGCTCCACATTAGTGCAAATGCATTTGTTTCATGCTGCATATACCAGCGCTACGTATTTCCAAACCTAAGTTTAGACTGAACTGAAGTACTGGAGTGTGGGAGCGTACACTCTAGGTCTCTCTGTAGCAGGACTACTCAATGTATTTTTTCTAAGCTTATCTGGGTAATTTTACAATGGTTTAATAACATACTACAAAGTCCTGCTCAGCAGGAATCCGCATGCTGGCCCTACAACGCTCTGAGAGACGAGGAGAGCTCCTAAGAGCTCCTGCATGAATACAGTGTGTATCATTTTCTGGGGACCTTGGGGAGGCCTGGGCAAGATTTAAAGCATGCTCTGCAGTTAATATAGCAAGGGAACACTCTTGGAGATCTGAACTCAGGTGAGCTGGATGACCCTCTGGCATCACCTATTCATTGAGGCAACTCATGGTTGCTAGACAGAGTACGCAGGGGAGGTGTAAAGTTGGGCAAGACTTAAGCAGAGCCCTTTAGCTGATGTGTGCCTCCATGAAGTGTCTAAACTAAGGAGGGGTAAGCCTGGGGCTCACATACCAGAGGCATTAGGATATTCAATGCACTGAGGGAGCTCTTTGATACTGATGACTGAATATTTATTTTTGGAAATATATGTCAAAGACATGATCCTGACATACCTCGATTTAGCAAGCATTTGATGATAATACTTGTCTTATCTGAAGTGGAAGGGGTACTTTATGAGAGAAACCTGATACTGTTTTGGTTGAAATTAACATTTTTTTTTTTAACAAAATAGAGAAATGCTGCCATTTAAATATTACGTATCCTAACTAACCTTGTAGTAAAGCAGAAATCTTTATTTAAGGGAGGATTTATGCAGTCTCTGGTTCTGTCAACCCTTAAAAAAAGAAACAGTAATATTTGTAAGATATATTTTTGCGATACTTTCAATAATTCAGTTTTTCATCACCTTTAGATTGGACAACTCTATCAAATAGCAAGGGGTCATGGTTGCAACATAGCACGCAACAAATTCCTAACTCTTTTCCTGATTCCCTCCCACTTACACTAGAAGTTTGTGTGTGTATATCCAGCAAGAGGAAGGGAGAGTTTTTTATTCATCTTCTCCAGGAAATCAGGGACACTTAGAGACTGAATGTGGAAAACATCAATGGCTGCAACCAGGAAAGTGAACTGGACGCTGCATTATGCTAAGACACTTTCATCCTCTCCTTCTGTCAACTAGGGCAGGATGAGAGGTAATGAGTTGGCATGAAGTCTCAGGTTGAAAGTTTAAAGTTGCCCATTCCTAGAATTTTTGATACTTAAACCTATTGGCTCATCTTAAAAATGCTTTAGGAAAATGATGATGAGCTGTGAAGCTATTTATTCCCTTTATTTGTGGGAGTAAACCACTTTGCTTTCAGCTTTTCAGTATCTGAACATAAGATAGAATGGGATTTTTGGCTTGAAATGGCAACTACCACCCTCACAGGAAGACAAATCCCAGAAGAGCATGGTCTGGGGAGGCTTTGAAGGGAGCAGGGTGGAGGGAAAGGAGCTATCACCAGCACAAATAGAAAGCTTGGCTTGGCAGCTGCTTTGCCTGATGGGTCCAAACTATGAGGTCTTCTTGCCTGATCTCTATTGCATGTCAGAAAGGTCAATTGCCAGAGTCAAAGAGGAACACCTGCCAGAGTGGTCCTTAGGTTTGTTCTATGCATTGGAATGTTGTTATTGCTAATGCTAGTGGGATTTCCTCCCTGGTACGGTGAGTGAGATGTAGCTACCCACAATTGTCTCCTGAGTGGAACAGCTGTGCTGTGAACTTTGGTTGGGCCTGAGATTAGTTTCTGTATCCCAAACAAATGTTCTTACTCTGACAGGAGTGTGTATTTAATCATCACAAGAAAGGTTAGTCCTAAATGCTAAGACCAAATGTGTTTCAATGAGGCTGTGGTGAGAACATCCCATTACAACTGGCCCATTTTAAACATACTTGAGGGCAGGTCAGATATCATTCTAATTTGCGAAGTTGTTTGCTCTGTTTACCAAAGGGCAAATCTGTCCTTTAATGACTGGAAGCCAAACACTAATGTAAGCAGAACTGGAATGACAGATGATGTTGAAAGTTTATTATATAACTCGTACTTTTAGTTTCATAATTAATATTTTATAGGGTGAAAATACCTATTCACCCTATCTACCATATATGCAATAAGTGAATGTAGGTGGACTGGATCTTTATTAACCACTGAATGATGGGTTGCATTCACACCTGTATCTGAGCCAGACCTTAGCTCCTTTGCACTGAAAGACTGACAGAGGACGTGATTGCTCTCTGTTATATAGCTGGGGGTAAATACAGGGGAAGGAGGGACTTTTAAAATGCTGAGGAAGGTGTCAAACGACTGAATATAAACTCGGAACAGATAGATTCTGGATGAAGCCCATCAAGGGAGTGAGGTTTTGAAACAAGTTTTCAGCTTGAGGTGTAGGTGCAAAACCGCACTTCAATTTAAACCTGACCTTCATACCCTCACAGATATGATTATTGGTTTCTCATGACAGTAGGGTGCCGTACACAGGAACAGTGATGTGGCTCTGTTCTTTGGTTTCTGTGTACCATCCCTTAACGTGCAAAGGCACTGTCATCTCTCTGGATATACTTGATGATGATTAGTACAATAGCTATTTAATGTCTTTCTCCCAGAAATGTATGCTGAGTTTTTTTGTGGACACAGCACAGAAGGACAGACTAAATGGGGACCTGTTTGGGAAACTTCAATTAAAAAGTTATAAAAATACAGTCCTGTTTTCTTAAGCTTGCTAGAGCTGGGGATATTTTTTCAATTGTCTCGGGTGTTCAGGGTGTCAGTGAATGAAGCATGCTTCAGAAAGAGCCAGAGCCAGTTGTTCAGCGTGCCAATGAGTTTTATCTGATACATGGTGGTGTTTGGCTGCTGGTATATGAGTCTCTCCTGTAAAATAACAGGTCAATGAGAAAAATAATTCAGTAATATAAATTCATAATTTCCCAATTATTTACGTGACATAAACTCCACCCACACAACAATTCCTCCTCTGCCCATCTCCTTTTTTGACCTGCATAATGGTGCTAAGTTTTTTTCCCTCATGCTTGGCCAAGAACACCCTGCAAGGACGCGTTTGCCAGAGCTGCCATGGCCCTGGGGCCAGCCAGAGCCCAGGAGCGACATCTCAACTCTGCTCCGACCACTGCCAACCATCCACAACGTCCAGGTCGATCTGCCAGCCCGGGGTTGTTGCAGACTGTAGCGATGGTTCAGCCACTCTCTCCCCACACGTCTCGCCCCTGTTACCGCACCAGGGCCTGGGAGGAGATGTTCGCAGCAAAATTCAAACACAGCAGGGGCCAGAAGCTGGGCCAGCAAGGGCAGCAACTTGCCTCCTCCAGCATTTCTTCCCTTTCCTTAAATAAATAACAATAATAAGAAAGACTAACATATCTGGCCTATATAATACGGGCTTCAGTGGTTTCCGATTTCAGCGGTACACCACTCCCTTTAGCAAACCGCAGTCTGTGATTTCTAGCGCTGGTATATGAGTCTGGGAGTAAAACTGTTCTAAGCAATGTCTCCTGTAGTATCCATATACTAGGGGCAGTATGGGTAAAATGGATGAAAACAGGTAAGACGGACGTGTTTTTTTGACTTTCCTCTCAGACACAAAAGGAATCTTAAGGGACTAGGTCTGGTACGGGGAAAAAGGGCTATGTCCTAATCCCAGTAAGTCGTTGTAAGTGTAATATATGCATCATGGGGATGGACAGCTGAGGTCATAGCAGAAAAAACAACAATGAATGATCTGACAGAGCAGGAGGAGCCTTTCTTCTCCCTCTCCTTGGATGTTTTTCTTCCTGCGACCTTGACTTCTGACCATTCAGATTTATGTGAGCACAGTTTGCTACCAGTTGCCCCACCTCTGAAAACAGCCCTCAAACTGGCTGCCAGTGCCTCTTTGCACGCTCTGCACTGCAGTGCCCAGTTAATGAGTGGGTACGTGACCTTCTTTTCAGCGCTAGAGCTGTTTCACAATCCCCAAGCCGTGCAGCTCCCTGCCAGGTTGCCTGTCATTTTTGGAGAAAGTATTCCTGGGAATAGCTAGGCAGAACAGGTACAGTGTTCCTCACCTCACCTCACCGTGAGGTCTCTTCCAAGCATGAAATCTGGCACTTGCAAACGAGTTTCCAGAGAACTGCACCAGGCTGGCTCCTGTCTTTCAGCAAAGAGCCAGCTCATCCGTGCTGTGTCACAGGTTTGCCTGCTGCTTGAGTAACTCACTGCCACCTCTGCACTTCTGCACAGAAATCTTGGCGGAGGTCTGTTAGCAATGCCATGTAGGACACTCCGTGGGGATTCTCCTAGGTCGAGGCCAGGCTTAGCACACATCACGGAGACCCACCTGAGCAGACACGACTGGGGGATGTGGACCCCAACTCTGATCATCCTCTCCTTGCAAAGGCAAAATGTGAACTGAAAGTGATAATGGATTTGAGCAAGCAAAAAATTCAGGATTTCTGCCTCTTCCCTCCACCTGTTCCCAACATGATATTTCATCATTTATTTTTAAGTAGGAAGTTAATGTGTCCCCCTTTACATTCAACTGGCACTTCACCCTGTAGGAAGTGCTCAGGATAACAGTGTAAGTGAAACTATGCGATTGGTAATGAGCTGCTGCACCAGTGCTTGCCTGAAGGTACCAGAGTAGTCAGTGTTACTAATAAAGTTAATTACTCCCACTACAAGAGAAATTAGTCAGGGGGAAAAATCAACGTGTATGAACAAGATGATTAGCTGCTGGTTTCACTTTTGCAAATACATTTAATCTACTGTAGTACTTTTATGCTGGTTAACCGGAGTCACAAGGTATTAACGTGCTCCCTCCTTATAAGAGAGCAGAGAAAGAATTACAAAACAGTCGTCACATCCATTTCGAGCTCTGCCTGATGAACTGTGAATGTATCCAAAACCCTCTGCACTTTTCTCTCTTTTAATATTTAGTGCCATTTCTCTCCTGGCCATCGAACTCTGGTCTGGAGGTAAAGTATTTCATAATTAAAAGCATCTCTAGTGCTGACTTCTTCCAACAGAAAAATCTTCTCTCATCCATCAGGACATCCCATTTCACTTTGTGGTGTCTCTAATCTTTATGCATGTGAAATAGCAAGAACCCCCCACCTCTCCATCAGGCATAAGTTTTCATTGACTTCTGCGACTGTAACTGATTAATCTTCTAGGAACAGTACAACAGCTGGATTCAGATTTACTCAGCTTTTTTTTCTGATCTGGGAAGTGGGTGAGATAACACAGAAGGAGCCGTCACAGAACTGTTTGATTTCTAGGTGCTCTTTTAGTGAAGATCTCAAGGGTTGCTGTTGTTTTCTTTTCTTTTTTTTTCAATATAGAAAGTAGGGAGAATGTGCTCTGCAAATAATAACATCCTTCTTCCCTGGGGGTTATATAACTGAGAAACATCAAAGACTATGGCTCTGAGACATTGTGTTCCACGCAGGATCTGCACATGTTATAAGAGGTACCAATTATTTCCAGTTCTTGTGGTATTTTTCGTAATATGGATACCGTCCAACCCAAGTCAAGGAGGGCATCATGCAAGCATCAGATGACGAAGCTTCTACTCATACTTATCATTAAGGATAGGATAAGGGAGGGAAAATGTTTAGTGGCTTCCCACTTCGTTCAGTCACTGGTTTACCTTTCCAAATAGTTGTTTTTCATTTGGTTAATGGCATTTATGTGTGACGCTTCCTGTAGCTAACTTGTTCACCTCATCATCAGGAAGGGAAATCCACACAGAGTGGCCAGGTAACCAAGCACAGAAATCTGACACAAAAGTCCTCAAGCCTGACTGCTCAGAGAAACACTTGCCAGTTGGCAGTTCAGAAAGAGCTCAGGAACACTCAGATTGTTGGAATGAGAATATGATCTGCATGTGGATAATTTACAGAGAGAGAAAGAGACCACTTGCTGTATTTTTTTAATTATATCTTGAGGCTGAATTTTGAAATGATGGTAAGATGAACCACTATACAGCCTATGATTAAACTTCTGAAGTGCTCAGGAATTATTATTACTAGTGTACTAATTACTATTTCAATTACTGGAATTTTTTTAAAAGACTATTTTTCACATGTAAATCTATTACTCAAATGAAAGTGAGGATACATTTTTGAGAAGGACCTTCATCCTTGAGCCACCAGTCCTTTAAAAACAGTAGACTGAATTTAT
>Ga0181612_164615_pt1 | contig 12619 bp, 10 predicted proteins | sample HoacroProtozoa21_FD_119630 | JGI IMG/M metagenome (GOLD analysis project Ga0181612, IMG submission 119630) | Hoatzin crop microbial communities from Cojedes, Venezuel. Combined Assembly of Gp0051906, Gp0051904, Gp0051908 | reverse complement strand
GGGGAGAACCAAGAGGTGGGGGCAAAAACCGAGCGGAGGGACGTTGAAAACCAAACCCCCCCCCCCTGCACCAGCTCCCCGCGGCCCCCCGCGCAGCAGCCGCCAGACGGGGCTGCCAGGGGAGAGCTCGGAGCGGCCGCGGTGCCCTCCTGGCAGCGGCAGCTTCCTCCCGCGGAGGAGCCTGAGGAGGGTGAACAACAGCGACAAGCTGATAGTAAGGATCGAACGTTATGGTAGAAGTAAAAAACTAACAAGTGGGGGGGCGGGGGAAAAGTTAAAGAATAGAAAAGGTAACTTTGGTGGAATGGAAGTGGTAAGATTTTCAGGACCAGATTTTAGAGGTAAAGTTTTAGGACCAGCATTGGTGTAACTCTGTGTACCCAAAACTTGCCTGAGAGTAACATTAAAGAACATTTCTGCCTTTTCTCATTGCAAAACAAATTCTTTGGGAGGTTACTTTTAGCCTAAGACAAAATCCTGAAGACTTTGATCTAAAAAACCCTTAACAAACCAGCTGCAGTCCCTGTAAACAAGGCTGTTGGCATTGCGGTTTCTGGGCAGCGGGGAGGTCGGTGCTGCCTGAGCCAGGCTCCCCGTTCCCGAGGCCCGCAGGCCGTCTGACACCACACCAGCTGATGCAGGATTTGTCACCCGGGACACGAAGCTGGGTGCCCAGGGCAGTGGTGGGACTCACCTCGGGATCCCAGCATCGCCTGTCCTGCCGGTGCTGAGAGAGGGTCCGCAGGAGATGGCCGAGCTGGGGGGCTGAGCGAAGGCAACTGGCCCAGAGGGCCCCCAGCAAAGGGAGGGACGTGGACATTACAGGCGAATGAAGAGGGGATAAGGCTAAAATGAAAACTGATCATACCATCTGACCCTAGGCAAGGAGATGGGCATTCCTGAAATGGAGACCCTGAGAGGGAAACGGAGTCCCACTGTCCCTCTTCAGATCGACTCCTGTTCTTCAGTTGTGTAAGAGTTAAACTCTGAGAAAAGGGAGGGTGAAGGTGTGTTCTGGACTTTGGAGGGCAGCCAAGAGTATTGCTGATTGGTTATTTAAAAAGTCCTTTATTCTCATTGAGTTTCTAACTGAAAAACAGTAAAAAGAAATTACATAGTCTTCCATGAAAATCACTTGGTAGTAAAGTCCATGAAATCACTTGGTAGTAAAGGCCAAAAAGACCTGTTCAGAAATAAGTTCTCAAGATCGTCAAGAGACGCAGTCCTTGTTCAAGTGTGGTCACTGTACCAGCTGAAGGGCTTACTGCACTTCAAATTTCAGTGCAGAAGATACACACCACCGCCTGAACTGCAGCAGAGCGTGAGCTGCGCTGTCATATGCTGCCCTACAGTGGTGAAGCAACCCTTTCTGAAACTTTTCTTCAACATTTCTGTGAGCCCAGCATCATGTTCTCGTTACTTCATCAACTGAAAGGAAGAGAGACGTTTTTGGAATAAAAGGCATGGATGGAAGTAGACTGTGCTAGACGACTACTAGATTGCCTGCAGTCAGGAGGACAGGAAGGTAACATTTCAACGCTTATGGAAGCCCTGGCCATTTTTTACAAGGAAATAACTGGGAGTGAAGTGACAGGCTGAGGATGGAAGCCAATGGAGATATCCTTGAGAAAAAGGTTTTGGCTTATCTCCATTTAGTTAGCAGGCAATTTCCATCTCGTAGACGTGAGAAAATAATAGCGTTCTTGGGACAGACAGTGTGATTAACCAGTCAGAACTCCCAAGAAAATGCCGGACCTAAATTTAATCTATCCCAAACCAAGAAAGAAAAAGTGTGTTCTGAGAGTCAAATATCTATACACTTCCTGTGCTTCACCAGCCTTTTTTTTGGCTTATGATGATGCACAGTGTTGTAAGATGTAGGACAAGTTCTCTGAAGGTGATTTCAGAGTAACTATTGCATTACCCTAACAGAAGGTTCAGAAAATTTAGAACTGCAGAAAAAGCAAGTCCAGAATTTAGCTAAAATTTCAGTGAAACTGGATGGGAAAACCACAAAGCTGAGATTTTGTGAGGCTTAGGAGGAGATCCCAGTTCTTTACAGCAGGCTCAAATAAATATGCTTTGTACAACAGATGTCTGTATCTAGGTAGGAGAGGCTTCCTTCCCAGGACTGACGTTTGCTGTGCATCTCGTAGGGCGGATATTTGGATCTGCAGCCTGGAGAATGTCACTGTGCCCTGAGCTTATGGCCCAACATAGCACATCTCAGCTTCAGTAAAGCATTTTCAGAGCAGGTAAAAGTTTTGTCTAGTGACAGCAGCTGGACTTGCAGGACTTCAGTGGCAATTATGCTACAAAACTTACCACTTAGTTGAGTAGAAAAGGAGAACAGTCCACAGCACCAGCTGCCAGCGAGAGACATAATGGTATCAGACATTAATGATACTAGTAATTTCCATGTCTGAATCTGAAAACTAAAAGTTCCTTTGTCTTTATATGTTTATAGCTCTTTATTTTGAATGCAGTAACAGAAAATTAGTATTTTTTTTAAATATATAAAGGATGAGTACTCAAAGCATTTACTTTAAGTTTTTCTTACAGAGAAAACTAGGGACCTGTAACAGAGCCAGATATTTGCTGAACAGCTCTTTGCAGAAGAATTGCAATATCCAAGCTTTCCCCACTTCAGGTCAATAAACAAGAGGCAAAGGCAGATCAAACCCAACAGTTTCAAGGTATCATTTAGACTGTGATGAAACACTAAATGTACCAGAAATTGATTTGCAACCCAACCTTTTACAACTTTGAATGGAAACACCGTTAGTTGTCTTCTTGGGTTCCTGCATATGGATTTGTGTTTTATAAAGTTTCAGTGAAATGCTCATAAATAAAAGCACTTGGATTTACCTGAATGTGCCTGATTTTATTATCCAGCAAATGAATGCAACAGATTTGTCCCTAAATGCATATTTCACGACATTTTGTGTGTAAAATATCCTCGAGTCACAATTCCCATCTAGTAAGATTTTGATGAGGCAGTTACAAGGCAGTGAGCGTATTAAAGACAAAATTTTGAGCCAAATAAATATACTATGGAAGCAAGTCTCTGCTGCATGCTCTGAAGAAGTGTTAAAGGCATCCTAGAAAGTAGATGTGTGTGAAGAAGAGCCAGATCTAGAGAAATGTGGAAAAAATGTGGAAAACTACATTATTTTTTCCTTTTTTTTTTCCTTTAACAGAAGTGAAGGTTGGTTTCATAAAGGTTGGGAATGGCTCTTCTTAGAGAGTAAATAATAAACCAAGCATCAAATGTTTGTTTCAATTTCACCCAACTATCAAAATTTGTTGCTTCATTTTTGAGCAAATGACTTAACAACTATGCTTCAAGATTTCCTACCTAAAGAAGGGCTGAATATAATCCAGCTGATGAAATCATCCAACTTCATTCGGTTCCTTCCTAGAATAAAAGAAAAATCCCAAACAGAAGAGCTGACTTCCAACAAAACTGTTTGCCTTTTATTCACGTTTTTATAAAATACCCACCCTGGCATTCTCTGTATGCTAATTACCTCTGTGCCTTGCCCTCTACAAATTCTTTCAGCATAAATTCGTATTTCATAATCATTAGCCCTTTACAAATCAGCCAATACATTCAACTAGAGATAAGGTAATAACTTTCAAATCAAGTAGGAAATTACAGCAGCATCAAGTCAGGCTAATGAGTTCTGGCGAAAGAGTTCTTCCTTCTCCAGCAGAGCCTCCAGATTACACATTTTGGTTTGCACGATTCACAATTACTGGTAACAGTGTATTCCAGACATTGAACACCATGACACTTTGCTAGGGAACTGAGCAGCATTCCGAGAGAAAACAAGGTGCTTTTTACATTGCTGACATGTCATTCTAGTCTCCTTCAAACATCAAAGTTGGAACTGTATTTAAATACTGTGGATTGCTTAAAAGCATAGCCCCGAACGCCCCAAGTACTTTTCCAGATGTGCCTACAGTGGAAACATTTTCTTGCTTCAAAACAAGTTCCAGCTGATTTACATACTGATCATTAAACTCACACTTCCCCAAAGTATCTTCCAAGTCTGTAACGTATGTAGCAAGTGCCTTTTCTGCAGTTCCTTAGCTGAAGATATCCTGGCCTTTTGGATGAATACATTCTCTGACCCTGAAAATTTGTGTAAGGATCCCAAGCTGGGTCACTTACCTGGGGAATGAAGAGTTTCCCCCATAAATATATTTTTCAATGCCCAAGGTGATGGACTTAGGAGTCCTATTTATCTAGCTTTCCCTAGTTCCTCTGAACTTTCCGTGAGGCTCTCTCACAACTGTCTTTCATAGCTGCTCTGCTCTCTCTTATTGACCATATATGTTGTAAGAGTAGCGGGGGTGAGGAGAGGAGAAAGGGCAGCAGTTTTTGGGGCATGATGTTGGACAGAACAATTGGTTGCAGGTTCCCCAGTTTTAAATCACAAATTGGTTAACAGGAGCCGTTGCTTGTGGCAGCACTGAGCGGCTTCCAGACTGTCTCACACAGATGAACCTTTGTAGCCCAGCAGAGTTTTGCCCTGTGGGAAACAGAACTCAGGGTTAGCACCACAACTCTCATGAAAACTCACTTCATTTAGGATGTTGTGCAAAAAGAGAACAGAGATGACAAACACTGAGATACGTACGAATCATCACACACACGCTCCAGGAGAGACAAGCTGTCTCCTACGGCTCTAGCTTAGTCCAAGTCCAAAATCCCTCTCATTCATACTCTGAGCCCTTACACAGACATGCTTGGCTCTATCACCCACCCCATTCGTTTGCCTTTTTATGGAAGCTCTTCTGATCCTGCCAACAGAAAGCTGGTAACATGGTGATGAAGAGCTAGAACGGGCCCCCACTGCCAGCAGCCTTACAGCCACGAGCCTGATGCAGCAATCCATAACCCGTCCGCAGCAGCTCCCTGCTCTGCCCAATCTCTGCTGGCACGCTAGCGTTTCAGGTGCAAGAATGATACAATTCAAAAGTCATACCAAATACCAGAAAACTACCAATAGAAACACTATACTTCACTATTAATAATTCACATAAAATTCACAGCCTAAACGCATTAGTTTGCATAACAGAACAACAGAACTCAGAGAATTAGCAACAACCTCTGTCCTAAGCTGCTTTCTTTCTCCAAACTTGAGTAGTATTGAAAAAAAAAAAGTATTAGCCAACTCATTTAATAAAACAGCTTGGTAAATTCAGGTGAAGAGATACATTCACATTTTAATTTTTAATTTGCTTGTATTTGTCTGCTGGTACCCCAGCCTTAGAAAGCATGTTTATGTAACACATAAAAAACCCCTAATGTCAGCATCTTCTCTCTTAAAAATGTATAATTCTCTCTGTATTTGGGATGATGTTTAAAGGCTTTATTTCGTCCTGTCCTTAAAAGAAAGATTTTTGAGGCAGATTTCCTAAGTGGAAAAAAAAAAAAAAAAGGAAAATCTGTAAATTCTGGTGGGTTTTTTTTGTTTTTTGTAAAAAGAAAATTATCTATTACACATTTGGTCAGTTACCCCTGGTTGCAGAGGCATCGGTGAGCACTTGCTGTTGTGAACCTAGAGAAGAACTCCGTTTTTTCCACAGAATCAGACTCAGTACATAGGACCCAGAAGTTAAGAAACCCCCCCACCTTATTATGTTTAATGCAGTGAGAGATTAGTTTGCCTCCCCACCTCCTCCCAAGCTGCTTTTGCAAGTAGACTTGTGCTTTAAACTGCACCCATTTTGCTCAGCTCAGCACATGAAAAGTAGACAGGGTAAAAAGCAGTTTTAACTTTTAATAAGATGAGAATCAGGGTTGAAAACAATTCTGAGGCCAGTACTCATGGCTGAACTTTTAGCAGTCTCTGCAATACAGTAACACACGCTAAAGCAGTTTACCTACCCAGTAACTGAAACACATCCGCTCACAGTATTTAAGCAAACTGGTTATGACCAGGATTAACATAGGCTCACTCCTGGAATTCCTGCCTTGTCAGTCACCAGAGAGATTTCTCATTGTAATGGCTTTCATCAGCAGAGGTTCAGAAATCCCCTTTGTAGCTTATTTTAAACTTCAAAGTTTGTCATCAACCAGACTTTTTCCCAATGGATGGATTTTCAGAAACATCCAGCTGAGGAAGAAGGGTACAGTTTTGGACTGCAAATGGCTGTTTGCTTGTAAATAATTTTACTGTTTTACAAACTCAACATGTATTTTAGGGATGAGGACCTGCTCCTGTTTGAGATTTCCACTGACAGTAACTTACGGCCCTGATCCTGCCTCTTAGAGTTCGTAGGAATTTTATCATCTGCTTCCACGGAAGAGGTCTTACGAGTGCCAGCATGGTTAGGAGCGCACAGAGGGTATTACATACAGTTGGGGAAAGAAGAGAACTTAACTCTCTTCCTGAATAAGTTACATAATTTTATAACAACTTTCTCAATCTTTGACATTTGTATAGCACCAATCACCAACACGATTATCGCTAAGGCACTGGACTGGTACTCAGCTGTCACGGGGTCTGTCTCTGTATCTGTGGTCCGTTTCCCGTGTAACCATGTGTCTCTCTCTTGTTCCTCCTGGTACATAATTTTCGACATTGGAAAATAGGATATAATACAAAACATCCTACATCATGTACAGTAATATTGCGCCATGAGTAATTACAAGGTGCTCAGACTCTGAAGTGATGAACATTAGTATTTCTGTGCATAGATTTACTGGTAAATTATCCTGCAGGTATCAGTTACGTGCAACACACTGGAACAGAATTAGCTGCAGTTTCCCTGGAGTTAATGACATACTCTAAGTTAAACCCTGTCCTCAATGCCATGATTCAAAATAGTTTTTAGATAAATGAAGATAAGCCCTCAGGCCTCCTGTCTACAACAACTGATCCAGCACGCCTCCCTATGCTTTTGCATCAAAGTCTGCTCCTAACAACTTACAGAGCTCCAGTTTCAGCCTCTATGAGAGCAGGTTTTGATGCTTTCAGAAGCAGCTGAATCTTTTTTTAGTCTGCAGTGGATTCACCTCTCCACATTATTAAAAAAAACACCCAACCTTCAGCAGCTACCACTATTCTGCTGCATCACACTGGCTGCGGAATATGTGTACCGATGTACAAACTACTGCAAGGTCTTGGGTTGAAATAAGTTACTGCCAATGCACAGTAGCTGATTTTGAAACCACAACATCTCTACAATTTATTATTATTTTTACAAAATACCCAAAGTGATCAGACCATATTGTAGGTTACTGGCTTGCCAAAGGTTACGTTTTAAAATCAAAACCATTTCTGAGTTACAGAAGTGCCAAAAACAATCTTGAAGCAGGTTTGTTTGTTGTTTTTGTTGTTCTTTTTTAAAACCAACCCCCATCCAACAAAACAGTTGTATAATTAAAACAGAAGCAAGAGTTTGTGTTGGAAACTGTTTAAAAACCAACCCACCAAATCATGCTTGAGCAGAGCCTTGTATGGCAAAGATTCAGCTTAGGGCAATTTAGTGCCAAGATATAGACCCTCTTTGGGTTTATAATGGAAATACTGACACAACCTCAACTATAGTGATGCAAATGTGCCCTAAAACACTGTATTTGCTTTTATTAATAAAAGTGGTAGTGTTTACATTTGCAGGTATCTTACACTTCAGCATCACGATGAATACTGAGTAGAATGAGCTAAGTTTTGGCTGTAAGGTCAGAAGTTTCCAAACAGATGAATGAGACAGAAATGAAAGTCCTCAATCACAGAAACAAGAAGTTCAAATAAATAAATAAAACAAAACTAGGAAATATGGGTAAGCATTAGGTTGGAATGGTTCAATTAACTGCAAATTATGGCCACTAAATTAGAGACAGAAGAAAACACAGTTACTTATTAAATAGCAAGCATTAAAGCTTTATGGTTTCGTTTTTTTTTTTTAAAAAAGCTGTTAAAAATAAGACTTGCATTTACCAGGCCACCAAACTGCATGGACTAATAAAGAGACTCACGAAGGCAATACTGAGACATTAAGACACACACACACTCCATACTTGTGCAACTCAACCATATTCAAAACAATTGCCTTTTTCCTCACTTCAGAAAAATAAAAAGCATCCCCTAAACATTTCTGTTCATATAAAGCTTTAGATTTCTTGAACTGCTGTTGTCTTATATAGCTCATTGTTATTCTGTATCCTTCTCAATATCAGAGGAACAAGCTTTTTAGATTTTTTTTTTAAATGGAAGTGCTTTGTTTCTCTCAGGCAAGAGATTACATTCCTCACACCACTACAGGTTTTCCCCATTCATAAATTTGGTGTTTACACCAACTCCTCCTAGGCTTACAAAGATAAGGGTTGGCACTAAATTACAGATTTTGGCTCCTGTAACTAAAATTAAGGCTCACAATGAATTTCCTTTCCACTACACGTGTCCCATTCTTACCTAGTGGAAACACCAGCCCTTGACCTACAGGCACTGGACACATTCTTAGATTGCAGGGGGCTATTCTCAGTCGTGTTTTCCTACCGGTCTATAAAGTTCAGGTGGCAACTTTCTAAACCTGTGAACAGGAAAAATAATTTTTAACAGATGAGTAGCAACTGCAGCTAAAATTTTTAGACAATTTAGTGTCTTCTGGAAGATCACTAGTAATTGTGAATTAAGAGAGATGGGACAGTAACTCCACCAAGTCCCTGCTCTTTGTGTGAAAACGCACTAGGTGATTAATTTTCATTTAAAAGTTTAGCCACAAAAGCAATGAGAATTCACAATTCTGAACAGCTGCAGTTCTTAGTATTAAAAAGGCATCCGATACCTGAAGCAAATCTAGCTGCACAGACATCGCTGACCACACCCTAACTTCAATTTAAACTGGACCTCTTCCCAAAAAAGAAAGTTAACACAGTCTCTTGGGTGGAGGGAAGCTAGTGTGAAAGGCAAAGAGGCAAGTATTTTGGTGTTCGTTCTTTGTTTCGTTTCTTTTGTTTTCTTTTTAAAGTCACTGCAGTAAGACCCAGACCAGTTTAGGGCTGTAAATGAAGGGGAAACAGGGGCGTTTCAGTAATATAGGCTAACACTGTTCTAGATGTGTTATTACAGCTGTAATTTCTGACTCTGTACAAATTGTACATGTAGGTTTAGACACATGAAAAAGTAACACACTCACAGAGACATAAAACACCTAGGTATAAAATATAAAGCAGTGTAGTAGTTACTAAAATTACATGCTCTCTTATTGCTACAGTGATTTTTGCTCTTTTTCTTTTTACTGTACCACATGTTGTTCTAAGCATATAATTTGCATAAATTATTCAAGTTTAAGAAAAATCCACACATCTTCACTTTAAGCTACTTATATAGTTAATATAAAACAAAAAGGTTCTAAAGTATCTCTTTATTAAAAGAGAAATAAAAATGTCATTTGAAACTGGAATTCAGTGGCCAAATCCGAGGGCAGTGCACACCTTGTCATTCCGGTAGTTGTACGCCCAGGCAGCGTAAGCGGAGGTTGGTGGGGTGTTTGGCCCAGCCTAGAGATGCTCACCAGACCTGCATGATGCCCTATGTGTCTGTTATTGTTCTGGTTTTGTCTTTAGCAAAAAGGACTATGAATGACCAAAGACTAACATTTATAATTTGTAGCAAAATTTGGTTTATGTAGAAACAAGCCATGTTTTGCATTTGGATAGAGATTTAAATGAATTAAAGCTAAAAATTAAAAAGCATGATGCTGCAACATCTGGTCACTTGTTGAAGACCTCACTTTTAAAGTGGTTAAGTTTGCACAATTTGTACTTTTTTCCTTTTTTTTTCTTTTTCTTTTTTTTTTTTTACTAAACAGTATTTTTCCTTCTTTTATAAACCAGAAAAACTAAACTACAGATAAATTTTCCCTACCTTGAGCTAATGCTGCAGATAGGGTTGACAAAGCTGTACAGCGCAATCAAACATACTTACATCTTAGCTCATTGTACAGGTACAGCCATAATCAAGGCACAAAGATCTTCTACAAGTTATTTTTTTTCAATAAAGTTGTACAAAATAATACATTTTACAGTCTGTACAAGAATAATAATCCAGCAGTAAAATAAAAAATGAGGGGAAGAAGGGAAAGACTGTGAGGACTACAGTCCAGATAATGATTTTTATAGCAGACGGGATCATCAGTGGACAAACTGAAAACAGTGTGTGGTTAACTCTTTCTGCAATCACAGGCCATACGCAGTTCAATTCATAAATGTCCATGGTTGTCTTTAGACCACCAAGACTGGTTTTAAAAATACCCTTCTGAAAGGTAGCAGTTGGTTTTTGCACTGTCTAGGTCTGTTGTAGAATTGTCAGTACTTCCGTTCAAAGCCACATTACAGTCAGAGAACCAAACTCAAGTGTCTGTCTTCAAACTCGGTCTGTGACTTGGCACCTTCTTTAGTCTGATGCAGTGAATGATACAAAGTGGAGATCACGGGTTATATGATTATGCCCACAACAGTGCTAAATTGCCTAAAGTTTTCTCTCCCCAATTTTTGTTTTATCTTTGAAATTTTTATCGCAAATTCTTTCAGGTGCTCCACATTCAGGGCTTTTAATCAATTAGTTTTTATTTCTTTTTTTTTTTTTTTTCTTTTTTGTTAATAACAGTGTTAGGGAATCCTCATGGAAATGGCCTTTTTAAGTGTTAGGGGCCATCTCAAACTGTCCGAGGGGTACAGAAGCAAGCTTAGAAGTGCTGCTATTGTCCAGCAAGGAGAAAAAGTTGAGGGGTGCAAATCAATGGGAGATTCAAACAGTTCTCTTCCACCCTATGTGGGCAAGGGTGGTTTTTCTCTTTTTTTAATAAGGAATAAGGAGTCCAAAACACAGAAAAAAGTGCTCTCCATCACAACAACTCGTATTGGCGAAGGTGCATGCGCTGAATAATGTCCCGACAGTCATTGAAAACCCTCCGGATGTTCTCTGTGTCCACTGCACACGTGAAGTGAGGATAGCAATAGTGCCTTCCGTCTCCACTTGCTGTGCTGATTCTCTGTGAAAAGTAAGAGAGAGATACTGGGTTAAAATAAAACCGACTGGGGAAAACTCCCATGTTCTCAAAATTCAGATGAATGAAGGTTAAGAAACATATGTGTGAGTTGTGTTTTCTAAGGTTGTAACCAAGCGGCAAAATGCCCACAATTTTTCACTCTCTCACCTAAAACACGAAATTTAAAATTATCAGTATATGGGTCCACAATTTGATTGCCATGCTCACTCCATTACAAGTAACTCTAATAATATTTTACAAAATCTATGTCTATTACAGCTTCATCTGACCAGCAATGGAAAGATAATATGAAAAGAAAATTAGTATTTTTACAGATGACGCATCTTTTGATTAGTCTTTATCTTTAGAAATAATGCATGGAATAAAAATCTAGCCCCATTAATAACAGCAGGTCTTCAATCATAATTCTGTCTGAGGTTTCTTCATTCTCACCAATTCTTTTGCTATTTAATTATGCACTGTGTCAGCAAACAACTATCCGAAGAGCAGCTAACACACCACAGTACAGCTCTTAAACATAACAGTGTTTTATGCAGCATGGATGCTGAACACCACAAAAAGTGACAGTGTTTTGCAATACTAGACGGTGCGTAAGAGCTTATATTTGAGAAGAATCACGTGAGAAATACTGAAAGAAAATAAATACTCACAAGAAACTCGTCTCTAATAAAATACTTGGCCCTTGTAACTCTGGGATCCTCACCAGGCTCTGGTGTTGCTGATTATTAAACAAAATACATAAGCATCTCATTAAAACAGATGTTTTTTGGTGATAGCGCCTAAAAATCAAACTTTTTCTGTTTTATGTTGACATACAATAGAAACATACTTTGCAAAACTGACTATAAGACAAAGCATATTTAAACCAGCAAGATTTCAGGAGAACAAAGGAATTATTAGTGGCTATAGCACCAGGCATTTGGCAGACTGGAGAAACGACCACAGGTATGACTTGGGGGAGTCCAGTGGACATCTTTGTGACTATGGAGTCTCGCGCTGCAATTCCCTGGGAGTAGTACTAGTGAGGTTACAGATAAACTATTATGATACATGGATATATTCATTACATTTACTACCGGTCCATCCATTCACAGTACTTGCACAGTTCTCTGAGGAAGACACTTCATTATAGACTTTCTACTTTAGAAAAGGATGAACTTCTGGCAACTACCGGTGACAAAAGGATCAACACGGGCAACTACCTGTGTTGTATGCCAACAGAACCAGCTTTGATTCTCACATCCTAAAGACTACTGCCACATCTCTGCAGCAGTATTGGTATAAGCTGTACTGTGGTCTACAGCAGCAAAGTAACAGGATTTTGGCATGATGGAATTATTAATATATTGAACGCATAAAAGACAGGATTCTCTCATTATTAATACCTAAAATTTAACATTACAATGGAGATTGCATCTACTTAAGAGTTTTCAAGTCTTAGCTGAAATTACCAAAAACATTACCAATGTGATTAAGAAGGAAATGATAAATTGCTAATAAAACTTTAAAATCTTACCATCATCTGGTGTAGTATAGCGAGCAAATTCTGGAAAGTAGTCTTCAATTTTAGATTTCCCTGCCAAAACCTTCT
>Ga0181612_154365_pt1 | contig 12619 bp, 5 predicted proteins | sample HoacroProtozoa21_FD_119630 | JGI IMG/M metagenome (GOLD analysis project Ga0181612, IMG submission 119630) | Hoatzin crop microbial communities from Cojedes, Venezuel. Combined Assembly of Gp0051906, Gp0051904, Gp0051908 | reverse complement strand
TTTTAAAGAAAATCTGCTTAAGCATTACTGTTGCACAGAATCTTTGAAGGTGGACTTTGAGACCAAACCCCAGACATATGCTGTGAGCCCCAATCCACAGTAATAATATATCTGTCTTAACCCAAAATAGACAATCCAAAAGCAGGTGCTTTCTTTAAAAAGCTTGTGAAATTTTAACCTATTATCTTATTTTTATCTACCATAAAAATGCATCCAAACAGGAAGAAATAGCAGCATCTACAGAAAGGTACGGACCAGAAACGCGGAGCAAGAAATACAACGCATTTAACACACATATAGTAAAACCATGTTTGATAACCCTGTCTCAGACTTGCACCGGTTCTAACTTGTGTTCTTCTTCTCATTTCTCATTTGACCAGTAAAAACATCAAACAAGGAATAACTACTTTAGGCTTATTTAGACACCAGGAAGTAGCTGGGAGATAAAGTGACTCTACATATGACGATACTTCGGTTTTGCTATATTTTTATTTATTTTATTAAACAAGTTGCTAGTTTCAGAATAAGCCTTTCCAAAATGTAAAAAGACTTCACTGGAAAGGAGAAGTGGACTTTCTAATACGCTGACAGTTTCTGAAGAGGATGCAAAAGTGCTTCAAACAGTTTAGTGGCTATAATGTAAGAAAGAATGTTACTGTTTTCATCAGTTTAACAAATTCTGTGAAATAGTACAGTAAAACTAAACTATGTGTCAAATGTAAAATAAGCCTAAAATTCATGCTTATGGCCAGACAAGTAGCTTTGAAAACGAGTATCTATTCTGAGTAGTCTTCACATCAGGTTAGCTCAATCAACAGTCAGAATTTCAAACTGCTGACTTCAATTCACACTGTCAATGTTGAAGTCAAGCTGTACACTCGATCTACTGAGGGAATCTGGAGACAACTGTGTTGTCCCTCATGCATCCGGCAAAATAAAATAAGAGTTTGTTCTTACTACTCTACACTGATGACATTTTGTTATTGAAGTGTTGGAAGAAAGTAGCTGGGAAAAACCTCATACTCTAAACAGTACAGCGAAAATGGCTACTGACGTATTATTTGATTCCTCCTCGCTAAATGCACATTGTCAAATGTTACCTTGTCATTGCTATGTCCTTTTCCTCGAACGGCACTACCTCTGCTTGGCTTGGACGAAATCCTTCCATTGCCTTCCAAGTCTGAATGGTAAAGTCCTGCAACTTTCTGCTTGGGAGGGTGCAGTACCTCCCCATTTATATTCCAGTCTCTACTTCCTGGCCCTTGCCTTGGACTACTCAACGCGGAAAAGACAGCTGATACTTCAGATTGCATCTCTCTCCTCCTTTGGTACTGATGGCCCTCTTCAGACCTATTAACTGCTAAAAACGCCCTTCACGGAAGACTTCAAAACCTGTTTTAATGCTGAAAATTTAGATTCACAATACCATAACCAAGCTTTTCTAAGCATACTTTTTTCCAAGTTTTTTAAACACATGTTTGAATTCCAGCCCTGCTGAAAGTTACAAATTACTTACTCAAGAAGTTCTGGATTTAGCCCTTCAGAAATCATTTTGTTTCGTATTGCCATTACAGGAACACCCTGTGTAGAAGGAGGAAGAATATAAAACTACTGGACACAAACAGATGAAATAAATTCCACAGGTTCTTTTAGGCTACACCTTCATACAAATTTATGAATGCCACTTGCTGAACAAGAGCATGGAACGATAATCTCAGTTGCCATCAGTATGATCCTAGAAGCGAGAAATGACTGAGATCAAAGGCCCTTTTAATCCTTCTTATATTTATGGCAAAACATCTAGAGAAAGTTTCAGGGAGATCATCAGGAATGGACAGATATATTTGCAATTCATGCAGATAAAACCAGGAAAGCGAAGTTATGTGTATGGATGAGAATGTGAGGAAAGCACAAAGTAGCACAAAGACAGCAGAGAACAGTTGTGCTAGAAAGATGAAGAAGACTCGGACATGCTGAAGGTATAGCCAAAGAGGGAGCAAAACCAGGAAAGTGCATCTGGTACAGCTCCAGAAAGATATCTTCAAGCAGTGCCAAAAATTGGAAAAGCCTTTAAAAAGCATACAGAAAAAGGCAAACGGGACATAACAACAGAAGCACAATTTCAAAGTGATTCCTCTGAATACAAGTGCTTGTACAGTCAGGCTTCACTCTTCTCTGACTTCTGGACAGATTTTAGCCAACTATGTATATGTTCAAAAAAATTCCTTCCTTTCACTGCAAGTCCTTCCACAGCTTCTCCACTTTATTTTATTCAGCAACACCTAAACATCCCCTCATCTTGGATCACATACCCAAGAACACTTTGACCCACTTCTTCTTACGAGACACATTCCAACAAACTGCTCCTATGTTTCCACTAGAGCTGCTCAAAGAGAACTTCTTGCGTTGCCATCCCCTACTGCAAACCATCAGAAACACCACCTGGATCACTGCAAGCCAAGACAGGAGGAGCAAAGGAAAAAAAAAAAACCAAGAAAAAAAAGAGGATACAATTTCTCAATTTCTGATTTCCAAGGGACAAAGCTGCTGGTGGTCTAGGCTAGGAAAGTCAGAAGAGCCTCACAACCTAACTGAAAATTAGTGTAGGATTCTTCTGGCACAGGACAAGTATCTTTTGTCCCAAGTAAGTAAAATAGTGACAAAATAAAAGGCAGCCATGACCAAAGTTCCAGAGAAGCATGTCATACGAGTGACAGCTGCAGTAGCTAACCTGGCAAAGTGAGAGCTAAGCTAGCTGTCTTACTGTGTTTTCCTTGTGTAGTTTCACAGTAAGGATCACAATCAAGACTTGTGCATGAAGACTCTGGAATAGCACACAGACAAGTACATAGTTTTAGCAATTTATTAGGCATCTTGGCAAAAATGTGACTCAAATAGTTGCGAGGTATTAGCTTGTAATAAAGAATTTCTCAGTAATTCACCACTAATGTACATCACAAAGGGAAAGCATTTGAGTATTTCATGACAGCTTAAAATATTCACTTATTCTAGTACAGATTTGGACACTAGGGATTGTGTGTGTCTGTACACCACCTCGTACTATCTAATGTTTTTCCCCTTGCTTGGCTGCTCTTAGGGTTCCTGTCCCCAGCTCAGAAGTCACTAGTGAAGTGTTTATGCATCAATTCAAACCACGTGAAAACCAGACTGAGTCAGATCAGGTGAAGCAGAATTGGTATTTGCTCTCAATCAAAGGGAGCTTGGTATATGAACTTGTAAGAATGCACTGGAAACAGTTCATGTATTTATTTATGTTCACACTTGGAGAAGCGTTTTATTCCAAAATTGTATCCATCAAAAAATGTAAGAAAAAAACCTCTCAGTACCCTGATATACCATAGATTTACAAAACTAATCTTAAGTTTAATCAAAATGCCCTTTAACAGTGCACTTTTTTTTTCTGAAGGAAAGCAATTAACGTTGAATCTATATCTGTTTATAATACAATTAGGGCATTACAATTACTTTATCTTTCATACTTTCCTGAGTTTTAACCTGGAAAATCAGACCCTAATACTGCTGTGATCCTAAATCTTACTAAAATAAAACAGACCACTATTTTCAATCTAAACAGTAACTACACTGAGCATACAGGTCCACTGAAATGACATAGGTGTACTTTTCTAACATAGGAGCCAAGACTAGATTTCCATCGCATTTGTCTCTGCCCAGTTAAGATCTGAAATAATCCAAATCACTACACACTCAACAGAGTGTACCCAGCCCTACTCCCAGCCTGGTCCTGCAGCTCGGGAAGTGTGCAGGTCCTGGAGAAGCCACAGTGCAAGTAGCGATCTTGTTGCAGCACAGGTTTTGGTTCTCCATAGTGAAGAAAGAGGTCACATACCAACCGTGCTGGCAATTCCTGCAGATCAGTGCACTCTCCATGTTTGGTTTTTATTTCAGTCCTTCAAAGCAAGGATCAATCTACATCAGGCCAGTCAGTATCTTGGTGTCTATGCAGTCATGTTTGGTGTTTAGAATCAAGTAAGAGTATTTGTACTTTACGATTTCAGATAAACTTCATATTTAGACTGCTCCTCTCACACTGTCACTAAATGTTCTGAACATTTATTGTAGCAAATATGATAATGCTTTTGTACAGTTTGCTTAAATATTATTGTTTTGTATTTTAAAAAATATTATTTTAGTATGCTCAACTGCACTCCATCAAAATGAGTTTGTTACTATTTCACAGAACAGCTACCTTTAGTGTAAGAGAAATTCTTTTCATAGTGCTAATTCTTACATACTACAAATATTGTGAGCAACAAATATATGATCAGTTCAAACAAATCTTCAGCTAGAAACTTCATTTGGGGAAATAAATGACACTAACTGAAATACTTGAAGACAAGATTGGCAAATACAAAAACACACATTCATTTGTAGTATGTTAGTTCGACTTTCCTACCACACTGTTTACAACTGGCAGAGGAGTCACCAGGAACTGCCAGGACAAAGGATAAATGTGGAAAGTGAGACCTCACTCCTCCAGCAGTCACCAAAAAAAAGTCAAAGTAATTAGACCATCCAGCACTTTAACATCCACTTTGAAGTCTGGCATTAAATCAATACACTAACACAGTGTTTCTACTCTCTGCTACTACCCCACTGCTAGGTTTTCCAAATGGTTTGTAATAAGCTACCCATGAAGTGCCAATTTGTGATTCAAATGAAAAATAAGGTCTGGAACATCATCCAAAGTACCAAGCAGAGCAATTGTAATAATTGGTCTGAAGAGGGAATGAAACCATGAAGTTAGTTTTAACATAAGCAACATTTTACTAATACTATGACATAGTCATGTTTTCCAGAATTGTAACATGTATTTCAGAGGAAAATTTCCACTGACAGCTTGAAAATAAAACCAGATTCTTTTCTTTGTTTCCAATCTCATTTTTAATTTTGTGGATGTGAAAAAAAGAGCTCTCAAAAAACATCACCAAGAGCCTCCCATTCACCTTTTCACCCCTTCATTTGTTTTCACTCATGTGAATATTGATATTACGTTCATTTATTTCCTATTTATCTGTAGAACAGCCCACAGACAAAGAGGAAAAGCAAACCTGCATCCTGAATAACAGGAAATTGAAGCGGAACCAAGTAGTGAAGCAATTCTTGTATCTCTGTTCTGAACTCTACAGAAATATCAAATACTCCTGCTCTGGACTATACTAGCAAAGCTGCATTTTGTACCCTACAGCACAACCAAACTGTAACAATGTCCACGTGTAGGGAATGACACCAATTCTGCCAGAATAACTACAGTTTCAGTGGCATCTTCAGTGACTCCAGCTAGCACCACTCTGCATTTACACATCTTCACACCTTCTGTTCACAAGTGTATCGGCAGAATTTTGTACAAAGACCTTGCCTGAAGCTGTCTGAGGGAATGTATTAAATCAACTCATTTATTAGAGAAGATGTGCTAGAAATATTGTGATGTTATCCTATGTTAAAGATTACTCATGCAATATATGTCTTCAGACATTTAATGATCACTTACAGCTGTGTGTGACATTCCACTAAAAATCATGGAGTACCCAAAGAATGGTAAGAGAACTGACTTACCACTTGTACCATTTTGAGATATCTGGCGTATCTTGGATCCTTGGCCACAGTTCTGACATTTTCTGTTACCACCTCTGTTTTCTGTAACCCTTCTTCATGTATATTGTTCTGCTACAGACAGAGAAGATAACACTTTAATGGTCAGGTATGCAGACCAGGAGTTTGGAGAGATTTCAATCCATAAAATTTGTAATTTTAGGGTAAAGGGCAATTCTTCTTATATCAAGATTATTCTGATCTACACTCATAGTATTACGGATTTCCAAGATATACGAATACACAAAAAACAGATCTTTCGTCATTGACTGTTACAAGTGTGACTTTCTACTTTTAGTCACAATTTTAAGCTATTGCGCAATATGTGAAAAAAAGGCCTATAACAGCCCTGTTAAGTTTGTTGTATTTAATGGATAAAACAGCACTAAATTTAAAAGTTCACCTTATAAAAAATATTTTAAGGATTATATCTATATATCTCCCCTAGTAGTCCAATGCCTTTTTTCCTCAAAATATTTGACGCCCTGACAAATGTTTCATACAGATCATACTTTTAAACTGTATTTTTAGTACAAACCATTAACCTAAAGAATAACGTCATGAAATCAAAGAATCCTTGAGAGTAATTAATTAAAAAAATGAAAAATGTCAAGAAACTATAGTACTAGTTAAAGTATTTGCTATTTAACTGACTATTTGAAAGCATCATTGGAAACCTTCTTTCAGAAATAACTGTCCCTACTGTAATATCAAAGAGGAGGAACATTTCAAAGAAAACAAAAGAACGGGGAGTCATTCTCTAACATGACTGAAACATACAATGTCCATAACTGTCCATTCTGTCTCCCATGCTGCTGGCTGCAAATTAGAGTTACAATCTTTAACAGGAAGGGAAAGGCAGCAGAGTACTCCAGCTATTGCTGCTCCACAGCAACTTCCCCCAAGTAAGAGTAATGGAGACTGGAATTGGAGATTTCAAGAAAAGAAACTGTAATAGGAAACTGGGGAAAGAACTCCATCTACAAATGAGCCAAAAAGCCTCACCTAGGGAAGTGGTAATCACAGGATTTAAGTCTGGGTTAAAAAACCAACCAACCACACACACAAAAAAACCCCTCCAAAATTTCACTGCAGGGATAGGATCTTAATGTTGATCACTTATAATAAGCACTTTCTGTACATAAATGATTATAGAAAACACCCACTGTTATAACCTTTGAAAAGACAGTATGTTAGAAACTCCAATTTGAGCTGAAAGCTCATTCTAAAGGCAAGAGAAAAGAGTTGGAATTATGTGATTCAAACTGTTGTTTTCATTCACAACCTTCCCAGTCCCTTGATGTAAGTCATGTTCGTATTTTAGTGTGATTGAAGAAAAGGAGGCATTTACCATCAGATTTGAGTTAGTTCTAATTATTTAAGCCACAGATTCAAGAAAGGGTATACTCTTTTTTGTTTTAAGTCACTCATTAAAACACATTCATTAGTCAAAAACGTAGTTTTAGATGTTTACATTTGATTGCTCTTCCAACAGACTTGCTTCTTCCATCTATTTCGAAAGAGACTAGAAACTTGACACAGAGAGGTATATTCCTTCAATGTATTAATTATGCTTCATTACTTACTGCAGATTGAGGCGATACAGCTGTCTGTTGATCCGTAGTAGCTTGTGCCACCGGACCATTCGTAACACTATTCATATCTGCACTGGACACTTCAAATTTGACATCTTCTAGGCCAGGAATAGAGGATAACTGAATGTACAAAACATCACCAAATAAGCAATGTTTAAATAAGAAATGAGTGTATCATAAGTCTATGCGTACAATAAAATCTGCAGTATGCTGCTCACCACTTATTTGCCACATAGGTTTCACATTAGTAAAATTGTAATTTTTAATTTTGATTGGCAAGAAAACCCCAACTTTTATTTTGATTGGAAAAAAACAAACAAAAAAATTCTATTCAGGTGACTTCTACCACAAAACCCCAAAACATCCCACTGGAGCTTTCACTGTTAATCCAGGGCTGCAGTGCAGGAAAGGCTTCAGCCCCTTCCCAGCATTTCACTACTGCACTTATGAACCACACAAAGGCCGTGCCATCTTCCCTGCTACTTCCTCTACAGTGAAACAAATCATGACAAGAACAGCACTGTTACCTAACAGATGGGCAACTGGTTACAGATTTTGCAGTTTTCTACATCTTGCACTCTTTTACGGAAATGCTGAGAATGGATATTAAATACCACCAAATATTTATGTGAAGGAAATACTATTTAACATGATTATGAGGAATTCTGCAAAAATTATCAATACTGATCATTTCTAAATATTTTGAAATCAGTAAGAGTTAGTAAGCACTGTTTGTACTACTAGCGTATTTTTTTCACAAAGTTCTTAATGAATGGTTTCAAAATGTCCTACCCCTGCTCCCAGAAAAGCCAACCAAAATTGCTTCCATTATTATTGAAAGAAGGATTGGTTAAAACTGTACAGTGGGTGGTTTTCTGTTTTTTTTTTCTTTTAGCAAATTAAATGATAATACACGACTACAGATTATATCCTTTTGTCCTTTTAGCTATAGAAGATACATCAGACACATCTGTGTTAGCTTAGATCCAATTCAGGTCACATTTCAATACCAATAGGTTCACAAAGCATCTATCTAGCTACTTATACCAGTTGAAATTTTTACAGACTGGTAAGACTTACAAAGAAACTTTTGCTTTATAAAGGGGGCAAAAATATCTTATTAAAGTTTCCAAGGCAAATGCAATTTCATACTGGAACCCTGCAACAGAACTTGCTATTTTAGTACTGGAAAACTTCCCTCGGTTTTCCTAAAACCAAACACTGCAATAAAATTGAGACAAGTAAACTGCCATGTAGTTCAGTTGCCTTTTCAAGATCCAAGTGCTCCTTTCCTGTTCAATAGCCTTAACAGAGACAAAACCAACATTTCCACTATATGCTGTTGGTTCCTTTCTTCCCTACCAACTATATGTTCAAATGTTACACAATGTAAGTGGCAAGGCATGCAAAGAGAGAATTTGCCATGTGAGAATTTGTATTAGCTCCTTCAAATCATTATGAAAACTTATTTGCTCAGTTCAAACTACGAAAAGGAAGCTAGGTCATGTAATCAAGGAGGCTGTCACTGTTCGAAGATAAAATCTGTACATATACAAACCTTTGCATCCAAAATATTGAGTGTTGTTTCAATTTGCTGGATACGGAGAGAGAGCGCTGACAATTTCTAGAATAGAAAACAATGAGGGTGTGAAAACATTCCCCTAAGCCACTTGTACTTATAGAACAGTTCACAACTAGCTGAACAGAATCACTTTTGTCTTCTACCCGATGAAGGCACAATAGAGTGTAAATGAGCTGAATATTATGAAATAAACGAAGCAATGACATCCCTTTTCAGTAGAGTAGCTACAGTGGTTCAGATTTTAAGCAATTTTACTAGGCAGTTAGTTTTCCCAAATAATGACCGACAGAAATGAAGACAGACTATGTACAAAAGAAAGCAAAGGCAAATAGAGTATTACTGTGGGCAACTGGAGAATAATGGTAGACATATTGTACTCTCACAGTTAACAAAACATCTCTCTTCAAAGCTTTTTCCAATGTGGAAGATGAGAAGATGCGATGTGTGTGTATGTAACAAAGCAAATACAAAGCAGAAAAATCTGATAGATTGAAAGTCCCATACAGTCAAAATGCACAGTGAACCAAAACCAACCAGAAGCTTTATATGCTCCAGGTGCACCTCAATCAAATTCTGACACTTTTTTTTTTTTTAAATACAACTTAAGTTTTTCAAAATTACTCTGTAAGAACTGCCGCTCTTTTAACTAATCAGTACCATACTCCACCAGACCTGTCCAAGTGAAGTTGGCTAGCATGCTGGCTGGCATATTATGTACCCCTCTGACAGCTTTCTGGCACGTTGGCAAGATTCTGTCTGGCTCTGAAGCAGAACTTTAACACCCTAAGAAAATGGCAGCTCTGCCAATATGCTGGAAGTAAAATGAGACTGACAGGAGTTAGTCTTTTTGGATAGTGCGCTGACTTGTTTACAGATGGTTTTGGTTCATGAAGAAGAGTTAGCTCCTATTGAAAGACAGATGGTTCTTGGTTCATGAAGAAGAGTTAGCTCCTATTGAAAGAAACTATGTGCCCTACATGTAGCTGGGGAAAGGGGAGAAAAGATGTACAAAAGACAGTTATATAACTTTATGGGTCAGTTTGACCAGACAAGAGCCAAGAAATTTAGAATTAAGGATGGTGTCAACCCTAATCCTGGATTTCTTGGCTTCTATTGATTTACACTGGGACCTTTCACATTAAAAATACTTCTGGATTTCATAAAAACAAAAAAGTTTTCAAGGAGTTTATAAAGCAACTATTGAGTCTCTTAGGTAACAACACATTCAGGTTAACTAATAACTGTTTTATTAACTAGATTTCACAGTGTTGCTGTGTGCTTAAGATGGCTTTAAATAAGTGTGTTCTGATTTCCATAGTGCCTATGTAAGAGCTAATAGTGAGATCATGTGACAGCTGAGTTTTGGACAACTCACAACAGCATCACCAGGCAGTTACACTGTCCCATGTATCAAGTTACAACAAGTTTAAAAATCTACAAAAAAATTTACTTTTTCTCCTCTGAAGCTCCACATGCTGATGTGGTAGCCAAATTTTATAGTTGTCACGGGTCTGGCTCTAAACTTTGCAAACAAATAACAGAATTTCTCAGATTACATGGTTTAGTCTAATTGGATTTGACTGATGCCCTAGCCCTGCTGGCTAGGGCTGTATAGTAGTCTTTGTTGAATAAACTAGCGAACAGTTACAAAAAAACCACTAACAACAAAAAGGCTAAGCTCAAAGCCACATTAGAAAACACCCTTTCTACAAGGGAAGAAGCACTCTTGTCCTGTTCAGTCGACAACTCTAGTTCTGTCCGTCTGGTATATTTCCATTGAAGCTGAAGTCACCACAAAAATTTCTTAACACTAAATATTTTTAGTTTTCTCCTTTTTAGAAGACACTAAAATTAACTGCTTCCTATTCCATACTCATCACTTGCTAAAAATGTCTTTTTTCCCCGCATCAAAATTATTTACATTCAGAGCTTAGTGTACCACCCTTTTAAATTAAAGGTGCTAAAATCTGAAAGCAAGTTTTGATTCAATATCCTAGAAAAACAGGTGAGAGGGATACCGACTGTCAAAAGGGATTCGGTACCATAGGAGTACGGCATCCTTCCAAAACACAATGACATCCACAGATGGAGCTGCTCAGAACAAATCTCATGTATCAAAAAGTTCAAAGACTGTGCCAAATACAAAAGTTTACGGAAACAGGATTAAGTGTGGTATAATCAGCAGTTCATGTGGATATCTCGGGGAAAAAGATCTGTCTTAAGCACTTACTCAAGTGAAGCCTTGAACAGAAAGCAGACTAAATTTTTTGGTTTAAGCTACCGGTATCTACCATCAAAAATATTGAAGTGAATGGTTCTCATTTCTAGAATTTTTTTTTGTTGCATAAACTGACAGCTGGGAAAATAATAAACATACCTCTTCACAAACAGTAGAAAAGCGGTTGAGAAACTGCACTGTGTGAACCACAAACTGGTTTAGAAATGCTACAGTTCTCTTCTGCTGAAGAGCAGGAACCTGCATTAAATGATATAAGAAAACTAGATTATAGATAGATGTAAATTCCCACATTTGGATTCAAAGACTTGTTAAAAAATGCAAATGTTTTAGAAGAAATTATTTTAGAAATCCGCCTTAAGTGCGCTTGCTATGAATGTATATATATAAACAATTTTTTAATATATATACGTATACACATATACAAATCCTACTGCACTATCAATCTACTGGCAGTTGAAATGTTGCAGGATACACAGACTAAGCAACAAGACCCACATCAAGGAATGACTGTTATCTTATTTAAGAAAACACTCTGAGATGAAGCTGTGAACATTCCTGAAAATCAGCGTTAAATTTTTAAAAAAACAGAGAGGAAATCAGAATCTATTCCTTCTGAAGCTTAAGAAGGAGAAGCAAACTTGGTCATCCATACAAATCCAACACCATAATAATAATAATAACAAAAAAAAAAAAAAAAGAGTAGTGAAATTTCTTCTCGGTCTTTAGCGGCTACCTACACTTCTTATTTGCAAGCCCAGACTATCCTAAAATTACACTTTAGAGTGACTCCTCCAGGTCAGATCCGATGCACGCATGCTTTGCAGACTAAAAGGCAGAATGTTATGTTTGTCAAAAAAAAAGTCTGGTGCTCATAATGTAACAGGCAGTTGGCTCTTTTACTTAAACCATTACACAAGACTGGAATCAGGAACATTCAGACAAACATCCATGTGTAAAATTACAGTGCCTCAGGGTTAATTGCCTTGGACAATTGTTTCAGTCTGAAACTTCACACAGGAAATTACTCTATGGAATCGTAATTGGTTAAAGTGAAGGATCTGCAAGGCAAATTCATTGCAGCCAAGATTCAGCGGCACTGAATAACAGTTTGTGAACTTGGGGGGGGAGTCTCTGGTCTTCACCTCTTCTTTGGTCTTCCATTTGTCAGTGCGGCCCCTCGCTACACTTTGCCAGTCTTAAGATGTCCCAATTTTTCGCAAGATTTTTGTCGCCGCTATCTCAAGTTCTCAGCCTGTGCGCCTGCATGGCAGGGGTTGCTAAAGTTCTCATTCTGTAGTTCCAAATCTGCCAACGACCCCACCGGGAATCACGGGGCGGCGCAGAGCGTGGAAGGACCACTGGGACAACGGGACCTGTCCGGTCTTTACGCTCCGCACCTGAGAAACACAGCTCGGAAAAGGGCTTGGCGTCACTGGCAGGCCTGGACGCGCAGCCCTGCGCAGGATCTGCCTCCCAGCTCTAAGCCTGGGATGGCCTCGCCCCGCGACAGAGCGCTGCCGCAGGGCCCGCAGCCAAACGCCTTCACCAGCCCCCACCCGGAGGCCGCCCGCG
>Ga0181612_107552_pt1 | contig 12619 bp, 3 predicted proteins | sample HoacroProtozoa21_FD_119630 | JGI IMG/M metagenome (GOLD analysis project Ga0181612, IMG submission 119630) | Hoatzin crop microbial communities from Cojedes, Venezuel. Combined Assembly of Gp0051906, Gp0051904, Gp0051908 | reverse complement strand
CTAGCCTTCTTTTTGCTTCTGATGTAGTTGAAGAAGCCCTTCTTGTTGTTTTTCACATTCCTGGCCAAATCCAATTCCAGGTGGGCCTTGGCCTTCCTTGTTGCATCCCTGCATGCTCTGACCGCATTCCTGTAGCACTGGTAATATTGGTAGCATTGTAACATTGCTAAAAAGTATGTTACCTCATAAATATGTCATTCTGCTTCAAGTAAGAAATATGTTTTTGTTGGTTTAGGTTTGTTAGTTTTTTCTTACATTGAGAATCTCCTACTGTGTTGAGGTTCTCATGTGCTGAAATACCTGTGGTGACTGAGCATAGGCCCTTTATTTGTCAACAAATATTTTGTGAAATTGTTGTGATCCCTCTGAATATATTTATCCATCAATTTACATGAAACTTTGTCCACAAATAATTTTCAAATCAATAAAGGAACATGTTGTTTTGAAGTTATATACATAAGTACCTACATATTTATTTATATACATGTATTCATATATTTTGGCAGGCAGATATAACTAATGTTCCACATGCAGCTCAGACCTGATTCCCTACATCTCTAAGCCTCACAGTTTTTTTTGAATGAAGAGGATTCTCAAGATCTTTCTGTTTGCAAAGCCTTTGATTGTCCTCTTTTTTTTTGCATTTTTATTTACTTTTGTTCCCTACCGATTGTCTCTAGCCATGGTTAATTGTTTCTTGACAGAGAAGTAAGCTGTTCTTGCTTCCAGTACTGTGGAACATGAGATTCTCTTTTTCCTCTGTCCGCCCATACCCTGTGATAGTTGTATGTTTATGGCAGGTTAGGATTTTTGCAGTCAATTATCCTATGAACACATTTGCTTACAGTATTTTATTAATTTCATAATACAAGCCCTCAGTTTACACAGCATCAAGTTATTTCCTTAGTAGTGTAGAATTCAAGGCACTGATTTCACTCAAATAACTCCCTCAGAATTAGAAATTTAAGCTTGGCTAGTTGTAGTTGCTCGCTTTAGTTTTAAGAGTAAGTGATAAGCACTTCCAGCAGCTGCACACTGCATTCTATAACCTGTGATGAAGCTGTGCAGGATGATGACCTCGTGGAGGAATTTCTCTCTCCTTGTTGGCTAAGGAGGACAAATTATACTCCTAATTTTGTTAGCTCAATTAGATACAGCATTAGATAACTAAGCACAAAGTTAAATAACTAAACTTTTACTTCTGCTTTCCCACGCCAACTTGTTCAGCAGTGTTAGGAAGGAGCTTGCTCCTGTTTGCAGGCTGGTGATACAGAGAAGAATTGAAGATCAATTAGCTGGATAATAACCCTGCACAAACAGGCAGAAGGGGCGGGCCTGCCTCTGGGACAGCAAATCTGCTGTGCCAAGCCTGGCTCAGCACTCTTGATGGCACAGTCAATGCCAAAGAGAGGAGCTGAGGTGGTAGCATAGCAGAATATTGCTTTAATCTACTGATGGGCTTTTTTAACTTTCTCCCTGCTAAAGTCCTCCACTTCCAAGCCCAAAGTCCCAGCATGTGAAAACACTGAGATTATCCAAGTCAGTATAATCTCTTTGCCTCTGAGAATGAATGGTTTTGCTATCCACCTTAACCTGACAATACAAAATAGCACAGAAATGGTGAAAGGAAATTTAACACATTGGCACAATGGAAAAAATCCTATTTACCACTAATGAGGACATAGGGAGGTGAAGAGGGTTTGCTGTTTTTTTTCCTTCCCTTTTTTAATAAAATTCTGCTCCAATAACTAGGAAGAAATGCACTCTATAAGCGTTGGAAGAAATTATTGTTCAGTAGTAATAACAAATCACACTGTACATTCTGTAGTCTTGGCATTTTTAACATTGAATATAAAGACTAAGATTCCAGTTTAAATCTCATTCACTTTGATTCAAATGCAGAGTAATTCTATTGTATCCCAAACACTGATGGGCATGTGAGTATCCTGCTTTTTTTGAATTGCTAAAGTGTGAATCATATCTGAGAAAAAAGTCCTTCAACTACGTGTACTTTCTTATCATAATTCCTGTGTCCCCCTGTCAAGATTTTAAGGGGAAGAGTTACCTGTCTACAATATCTGCCCAAGTACTCAGGACAAGATTGATTAGACAGAAGAAACAAATATTGATTACCTGCATGATTGCTCTACTCAAACTGAGATTCAGAAAATATCTAATTATTTTTTCAGCACCAAATTTTTGTTAGATAAGTAACTCACTGAAGAGCGTGTTTTACAGATAGAGCAAGTCAGGTTATTTTTATAGAAATCATTATGAATTATGATTATTTTCAGAAGAAATCAGTTTCTTGAGTTCTTGAGACTTTTTCCTAGGGCATGTTGGAAGAAATGGAACTGAAATTGCAAGAATAACATATATCACTGTATTTTCTAAAATGAAACCTACAGTATTATCATTTAAGTATATTCCTTTGTTTAGGAAGCAGTTTCATTTATAATTTGTCAAATAAAAAGGAGGAAAAAAACCATTTTTTAAAAAAAGCTGTCAGAAAAACCTGCCTCAGTTGACTGTTTTTTTTCACACTTTTTCTTCCTTTTCATTTTTTAGGATTTGATTTCTCCTGATGCTTGGTGTAAATTTCAAAATATTAAAAGTCTTCACTAGGTGGATAAAACAAGTGTTAATCCTGTTCTAGTTACAGGCCTATTGTCTGGTGATCTGCATAGGACTTGCCTTGTTATATCCCCAGCAGTGTAACGCTAGGTCATAAAGTAACAAATCAGGTGTTCAGCTTTGGCTGTCCCTGGTTAAATCACCAACCAAGAGGGCGGCCACCACACACTGTTCACAGAAGGCTTATTGAATGAATTAACATAGTCCTTGGAATAATGATCTTATAACAAACATGACTTCACCTCATTAGCATGACCACTTTCATGCTTAATGTGATACTTATTATGGCATTTCCTTCAGCAAAAGAAAATATAATATATTTAGCAGTGTAGCTGAAACAGATCTATGTCTGTTCCTTTCTAGACATTTCTTCACAAATCACGCCGAATAGAACATTTTGAGAGGAACAGATGATTCAAATTGTCTTTATTCATAAACGACACTGAGAAAACAAGAGTTTCTTGAAGTATTGAACACATAACATTTTGATGATTTTATCGTATTCTCTTTATTCATCTCTGTAGTTAATCTGTATAGCCACATACAATCTGAGCGGTTCAATGTCTATATTCTGATTTAAAAATTGTGTGTGTGAACAAGTCACAAATCAATCACGCACTCAAGTCAGTCTTATAATTGTAATTTTAATTATTACAATGAGAAATTAAATGCAATTTTTTCATTTAGGGTTTGCATACGAACAGTTCACTTCAACGATTTGCTGTTCATATTGTGTAGCATTCATTTAAGTCATGTGGTGAAATATTGTTCATTAATTTGACAACTGAACCCTTATCATTAAAACAAGGAGCATATGAATATTAAGCTAGCAATGTATTGTTAGTACAAAACCAGACATGCTAAAATTTGTTCTGAAATTTGTGTTGTTTTGTGAAATTAAGATGTGTCAGGGAGTTCTTCATAGGCACAAGCAATAATTAATAGAATCCTAAAGAATTTTGAATAATAATAGTTTTGGTTTTCTCTTTGTTTTCATGGACACTTGAAGTAGTCTTCTAAACCCATGCTTAGGGTCCTAAATGGCTTATTTACCAAGGCCTGGCCAAGAGCTGACATTAATTTGAATAAAAGATACACTATTCGCAGGACTTCGGAAGCTCAGTTCACCAGTTTCAGAACCTGCTGAGGTGTATCTGTGGGTTAGGAGAACATATTTCAGTTAGAAGCTCATATTTCATGGAAAGCAAGCAACACACATTTCTGAAGTCGTGTAAGTGTTGTTCCTAAAGGCATTCCGGCATTGATTCAGTGTCAAATCCAATATTACTTTCCGAGGATTCTGCTGCTCAAGTGGTAGAGTTATGCACTCAGCACTTCTATTTCCCCAAAACATATAAAGCGTGCCTTCATAAATATGTAACCTAATCAGGATTTGGAGCTAAGAACCTTCCCCCAGTAATAAACACACCCTGCAACATCTCAGGAAATGGACTGTTTTCCCAAGGACAGGGTTTACATATATTGCAACCTATGCCTTGCTGATATGACACTGAAATAGTTTTTCAGGAAAGTTTCTGAGCTATTTTTCTTTTGTCTTCATTGTGGAAATCATGATACCTCAGCTGACTGCCTGCATATCCAGTGGAGCTCATGTAGTGCATGTCCACACAACAAAATACAGCACAATGTGAATATAATGATTTAGTGAGCCTTAAATCAGTAAATCGACAGAGTTTTCATTAACCCGGGTCCAGATTATATCTATGTTATAACTGGTGCTTCCAGTCCTGAGCTGCTCTTGTGAAGCTGGGAAATATGATTTCTGCACCTGCAGCACGTTCTCCAGCTTCGCCTCTGTGCCTCCTGTTCCCATGTTACATCCAAATGTGGGCAAATACAGAAGAAATTTGGAAATTATATTCAGTAACTTAAATGAAATGAGTCCGGAGCCTGTATTCACAGGCAGGAATGAAACTTCTACTGCTTGATCTGTTTTATTCAGGAACACAGTGGCGTATTATCTCTCCCACTAAGTCACCTCTTCCTTTATTCCAGGCATGGCTCATTCACTGCCTGAGAATTAGAATTTCCCCTTAAAGACACCAAGATTGCCTTATGGAAGCTAGGTTTACCTTTGGAGAAACATAACTGGGGAGAGAAGCTTTAGATGGAGCAAAATGTATTTCTTCTTTTGCTTTATTGAAAGAGTTATTTGGAGCTATACACTGCTGTTCTATCGATACAGCTGATGGTGGTAAAGTGCAAAGAAAATTAAATCAATTAAAATCTTCTTGATGGATCTAAGTTTCAAAGAGACAATGAAACAAATCTCAGCTTAACTTTTCTATGCAGAATGAAATCCAACAATATAGAATTTTAAATGTCCTGGTAGTGGTTATAACAGATGTAACTATTATCAGGTCCTAACTTTCTTCTCTATTCCTGCTTCTTTCCAAAGAGCACTTTGGTAGCACATACAAAAGGACACTAATGTCACAAGACGTATTTTAGAAAGAGTTTCACTGCTCAGTGATCCCTAAGAAATTGAGTTCTCAGTATTTTCTAGAAAAATTTAAATTAATTTTTATTACTTAAAAGATTTAGTAAGAACAGTAAGTCCAGTTTACTCTACCAAGGGTCAGGTTAAGATATCTCTTTACAAAACTGGAAACAAAAGCCATAAAGGAAAGAAACAGTAAAAGATGCCTGCAAGGATACTTGCAAGGTCTTTCTGAAAACTGACCCAGTTCTTTTCAAAATCCATACATTTTCTTCCCTGCTCAGCACCTGGGTTGAGGGGTGATACAGCCTTCCTTTGAACATTCCTTCTGAAAACTGCCCTCCATTTGCAGTAAAAGACCTGATCTTTTACCTCTGCTTTACTGACAAAAAATTTATAATTCATACACATCATTCAGGTAGTAACTGGTGTTGTAATGATCTTATTTCATGATGTTTAATTCAGTACTTTCATTACATACCCATCTTGCATGCAGTATTTTGGAAACTTGCCTGAAACAGGGATGGTTTTGAAGGGACATGCTGTTTGATATTCATATTGGTGCAGTTTGGGTGTCATTTAACATCAGATTTAGCTCCACTGAAAAGCTATTTGCAAAGTCAACCCTGATGTAGCTGTGGTTTCCTACTCTTACAGAATTTCTGATATAAACATCTGCTTTGTATAAATCATAGAATCATAGAATGTTAAGGGTTGGAAGGGACCTTAAAGATCACTTGGTTCCAACCCCCCTGCCATGAGCAAGGTCATTTTCCACTAGACCAGGTTGCTCAGAGCTCCATTCAACCTGACCTTGAACACTTCCAGGGAGGGGGCATTCACAACTTCTCTGGGCAACCTGTCTCAGTGCCTCACCATGCTCATCATAAAGAATTTCCTCCTTATAGCTAATTTAAACCTACCCTTTTTTAGCTCAAAGCCATTACCCCTTGTCCTATCCCTACAAAGCTTTGCCCTTTCTTCATTCTGCTTCCCAGAGGCTCCACCAGAGCCATTGATGGGCTGAGCTGTGCCTTGTGGGGCCACTGCAGCCAGCTGGAATCAGATGTGTCTGGCCTCTCCTCATAGAGACCCCTCAGCCCCGCTGCCAGGCCCAGGCACCCTGTACACGCGTGTCTGTATACATGTATGTTTAAAATGAAAGTGCATGTTTTTAAAGAATTGAAACAGATTTCATTGTGAAAAGAGCTTTAAGAAAATCCTATTATTTTACCAAATTAGATCACTTTTACCGTTTAAGATCTCCATTAATTAACATTTTATCACTACAAACTTGAAAAAAGATAATATACTCTGTATACGTATGAAAGAAAAAAGCTTAATCTGTTTTCTAATATAATCCTATCTCAAGGGTATACAAAATTAACTCTTTCCACACGTAAATCATTTCACAGTGCCTCTCAGAGCCTGTGGGCAGCAGCTCCATGGAGAAGTCCTCTAAGGACTCCCTGGTGCCAAGGTTACTGCCTGTTCCTGTTTGTAGTTATTACTTTGTATCAAAATGGATAACTTCAGGTCATCGCAATTTAATCCCCACACTCTTGTCACCGACAGGTACAAACTGGCAAGCACATATTACAAGCCTTGACTGGAAGGTAAGGGAGGAGGAGGAGGTCTGCACAATGAGGAGCTGGGCTTTCGGAAAGTCCTGCTTCAAAAATCAGCTCTGCTTGAACTTATCACTACCCTTAAAACAGAAGCCAGCAACATCCCAATAAATTTAATATTATTTGCTCATTACCAACACTGAGCTGAATTACCTGAGTATACAGTTACCAGAGGTGGAGAGAAGCAAGGAAACACTTCATTTCTATATTATCTGAGTCCCAAGGAAAGTCCCAAAGACAAGGCCAAGGAGACTATGGCAGGACTAAAAAGAGGCAAGAGCACATTCTTATGCCCAGTGCATCACACAAGGCTTTCAACCACAACTCATCCTCACCGATTTGCACATAAAAATTATGGTAAGAGTCTTTAAGCTTTAGCTGGTGAAAGGCTACCAGATGATAGAAGATATTAAAAGGAGCTACAGATCTATTTAGAGGCAGAAATCTTTTCACAGCCTTGCACATGTTGCTCATACAAGAAATTTGGGCTTTGTAGAGGCAGCAGAAAGAAGAAACAGCAGGCGTGACTGCTGTAGGCAACACAGCCCCCAAAGGCAACAGGGGAGACAGATACCATAGAAATTGAGAACAAAACAAAACATAAATCCAAGAAGAAGAAGGAATGAGCAAAATGAGGGAAATTTCAAAAGTAGCAGAAAAGATCCCAAGGTTGGACAACAGTGTCATTGCATCTCAAATACTCGAGGTGGTGAGAATTTCCTCCAGCACCACTAATGGCTGAGAGGATCTGACAGACAGAGCTGCATGTGCTGCCTCTGTCATCTCTAATATATGGTACCACATGGAGGTGAAAACTGGCATATGACCACCCACTGGATATGGTGAGTAGGATATATCCAACTACAAGAGCTGCATGGAGGTACACTATCTACATAACCAGATGAGCACTCAAAGGAGGAGAGGAGAGCTGTTTGGGGTGACCATGTCCTCTCATCACACTCCTTCATTCGGCTCCCTGGAGTTTACCTGCTCCCCAAATAATTGCTGACCTACACGCCCTCAGCCAGCCAGTCAACCCACAGCAGTCTTGGACCACAACAAGTCTCAGGCTTGTTTCAGTTCAGTCCAAGTTTGGTGGTCTTGGGATTAGGACACTTCAGGCTCTTTTTGAACTTCTTCACAGTGACTTCACAGGTATGAATCAAGGCTTCGTTGGCAAAACTGGCCATGTCAGCCTGTCCAGAAATAGACACAGAGTACCTGTTTAAAGGACACAAGCTGAGCCACAGCATACTACAAATTCACACCAAGAACTTCTCCCTGATGTTCTGACTCTGTCATCTGGTCCTGATGTTTCTAGTCAGTGCTTTCTCCAATTGCTGCCAAAAATCTATCTGCTAGGAGTTTTGAAAGGATGTCAGCTCTGAGGTCTCTCCAGTAACCATTTTCCTTGTGTGTTTTCAGCTGTAACAATGAGACACAAATTACAAATATTATTTTTCTCTTGGCTACACCAACATTCTTAATAATTTCTTCTATTAAGGTCCATTAGGAGTAACAAAGATCAAGGCAAACACTGAGCACAAAATTGGCCAGAGTTCTTTTTATTCTCCATAACACAGTCTCTGTCTCACCCTAGCTTCAAAGACCTACACATCTGACTTTGCATGTATGTGTAGGATATGTGCAGAACACATTTTTCTCATCTAAGAGAGAATTTTTTTTCTCACCACAGCCAAAGCTGTCAAAGTTGAGGGCAGCATGAGTGCTAATCCACATTTCCAAAGACGACCACTCACTCTTCCCCATCACAGTGGGATGTGTCAAGACCAGACAACTGAAGAAAGAACCTACTCATTTCTACCTTGTTTTCCTGCTGGAAGATTTTTTGTTGCATTCAGCCCTAACCCAAGTTCTCCTTCCCCTCATCCCTACAGTCATCAAAGGGAAGGAAACTATCAGCTCAAGCGCCTGTAGAGGCTGAGCCAGATAACAAGCAAGAGAGTAAAGGAGCTTGAGGCACTCTCAGTCATCACACGAGCACTACTGCAACACCTGAGTTCCCACCCATCATATTATGCACCCATCACATTACCCCAAAATCCGCGAACACATTCAGGTGTTTGATCACTTGCAATCACATGCAACATGCTTGGTAACTCTGGACAGAAAACTAAGCTGATTTTGCTATTCTGGATAAAGGTAAAATTCAGAACCATCCCTCTCCGAGCTCAGAGGCTTTCCTCTGTTCTTCTTGAAACTGTTTCAAGCAGCCTGTTAAGCAAATTTACTACACCAGTGTTACAAAACCGAAGAGTTCATAAATTCACTTAAGTCTTAAGTCAATGTGGTCTAACCAAAAGGGATTTGGTCAGGATAGAGGAGCCTGCTTTAGATAGGTCTAAGGTAATTTATTTCCTTTAAACTGACAGCATCTGCGGGAGTATAAACTAGATTTAAAAAAAAGAAAAGAAACAAAACAATCCCTTGCTCACTGGTTCCTCTTTCCAAATGCTGAAAGAGATGCAGAAAGACGAGATGCACGTTTCTATCTCTCTCATCTCATTATGTTTATTCAGAATTAGGAAAAGCATGTTCCTCTGAAGTTTCTAGTAACTACTGCTGTTCTTCTAGTAACTCCTCAGATCTACATGACTGCTCTCATTTCCATCTCTCATGGGGCTAACTTATAAAGTACTGCATGATAAAACAAACTTATTAATAAATGAATAATTAACTTTATTTCCCAGAAAATACATCCCACATTTACTGGAAATACCATAATCTACAAGGTGATAGCCTTTATCTGTTGTGGTAAGTTTAAATTTGCATTACCAACTATGCTCCAACATTACTACAAAATCCTCATGAATATAAACCAACAGTGTTCCAGAGTAACAAATTATCTTCCTCCATCTCAAACAGTTTGAAAACACAATTCTGGAAGATCTGAATTACCAAAATATCTGTTGAAGGATCATGAACTCTGAAATATAATGACAAGTGCTTAAATGTCAACAATACTAATTATATTGTTATCATTCTTTTCAAAAGAAACCTTCTACTAATATCCACAACCCTTGCTCACAGTGAGTGACAACAGGATTTAGGCAGGTTAATTGAGGGTTTATGCTCAGACTGCTGGAGCTGGAAAGCAGCAAAATAAGACAGTGTGTTCTTACTTATACTTGTCTATAAAGCAAAGGCAAACATGACAGGTATCTCACCATTAACGCTGCAAGCTGAAACACTTCTTAGGGACCACGTGGTCACCAACCCAACTTCCTCCAGATTAAGTTTTCCTTCAGGTCTTCTTCAGAGACAGAAGTTCCCCAGGTTTCATACCCATCCCAACAAAATCTCCTGATCTCCAACAGCCTCTCCAGTATTCCAGCAAACACTGCAGCTTGAGAGAGGGATGGAAATTGTGCTGGAGGATACAAAGGATGCTGTTGGTGGAAGCTGGGTTATTGTTTTAATGGATGATGACATGATTTTTTATCATTATGCATTTAATGGGTTTATCATTATGGGTAAATTTTATTATTATGGGTATAATTTTTTATTATTATGGGTGAACAGTGATCCCCAAGTCCCTCATTTGTTTCAAAGAGCAAATCAAGAGTGGGTGGGAGTGGTAAATTGGATTTTATACTTATTTTTCAGGGACGTTACTGTTAATTTTGTCCTATCAGCACATCTCCCAGATGCACTAGGAGGCCACAGATTTTTGAAATGTTTCTGACCTCCCGGTATTTATTTAAAAACATTTTAAAGAGGAAGTATCAGTCATCTGTACAAGTTTGGAATCATTCTTCTTCCCTGTATTTCAGAAAGGCTCTTCCTTTCTTTCACTTCTTTTTGCCTGCTTTTACACAGACATTCATTTTCCTATTCCTTTCACTATATGCTTTAAGCAAAGCAAATGTTGAGAAGATACCAACAGTTTTGAAGGATTTCTGTTGGCTGGACTCAAAATAAAGTCAAAAGAAGTAAGGAAACAAGGAAATACTTTTATCCTCCCCAGTGTTGTCAGCAGTTCTGTACGTACTTTTCTCTTGTTTCACATAATTAAATAAATCATGCTCCTAAACATACATGCCGTCGCTGTATGCCTATTACAGATAGTTGCAACATTCCCTTGCAGCCCAAAAACCTACAAGAGTTCATTTCTGCAGAATTTCCTACAAAACTGATATTTAAACTACATTATTCATATAAAGAAAAAAATTATTCTTGCAGGATTACAGAATTCCAGGTTTTGTACAAGTTTCAGATAAGAAATGATATAATGCTTTATTCTGTGTTCATGCTCCAGTGAAAGTATATAGAAGGGTTCTTAACTTACTTGATTCTGCTATATAATTTCTGACATACCACAAAACTTAGTGTTACACTGCAAGAAGAGATAGAGGCTTAGTTACAATGTGTCATAAATCTTAAATGTTCTGAATTATTGGTCTGCAAAAAAATGACTTGAAGAAAGATGATATAAAGAATACACAATAAAATTGGACATTGTAATATTAGGGGGCAAATTCAGTGATCTATCACTAGCTAGGGCAGTCCAACTGGGTGTAGCTGGACTAAAAAAATTGGAGATGGGAAAAATGAAACTCAGAGGCGTAAGCTCAAATTTTGGCTATCTTGAAATTTCAAAGAGCTCCTACTTCTTTAAAAGAACTGCTAATGCCCTACACACCTGTTTTGAGAAACACAAGGGGTTTTGTGTATACCCTCTAGGAACTTCACAACAGTATCTGTCCTGGGATTGGCCAGGACAGGGTGAATTTTCACCAGAAGGGACACAGCCAGGCAGGCTGACCCAGCCTGGCCAAACAGAGCAGGGTATTCGGTACCATGTGCCGTCATGCTGGGCTCCGGTGGGGGGGAGCTGGGCGGCGGGAAGGCAGTTGCGGGTCGGGAGCGCAAGCACAGCAGCGGGCAGTGAGAGTGGCTCTGTGCATTCTGCTGTTTGTTTTATGTATTCTTCTTATCTGTATTGTTGTAACTGTTCCCTTTGTTTGCTGCTCTGTTAAACTGCCCTTATCCTGACCCACAGGTTTTTGCCTGTTTCTTTCCATTCTCCTCCGCACCCCAGTGGGGGGAGGGGCGGCAGAGCAGCTGCGTGGCCCTTCTGTTGCCGGCCACAGCCAAACTATAACATTATCTTAAAGGGGCCTCTAAGTATAATTGGCTGTTGGCGGATGATATGTTCTGCTTCCTGCAATGCTTGGCTCACTACAAATAGTCCCTTTTCCCATACTGTATAATGTTTTTCTGCATCCTTAAAACTACGTGAATAAAATCCAGTAGGCCTTGGGGGTCCCTCTGGCTCCTTTTGCCAAAGGTGGATTGACAGTCCCGACTGAGCAAAGCCTCATTTAGTCTGGATTGGGTCAGTGGGGTGAATAGGGCCTAAGGCTTGATAGTTAGAGGCTTCAAATATTAATAATTGTAGGGCTTCCTCATGTACAGGGGTCCAGTCCCAAGAATCACCTTTTTGCAATAAATCATATAATGGTCTAGCTGTTATGGAGAAATCAGTAATATGTTTTCACCAGAAAACCAAGGTTCGTAATGTCACCAAAAATCCGGGAATAAACCTCCTAACACCAATGTAGTGTTAAAAGGCAGCATTCTTTATTGCGACATCGGATGCATGGGGGATAATTCCACCGAACGTGTATACCCCATACCCTTTTTGTGCAGTTTATATAGATCAAAATATACATATTCATCTGATTACATAAGCCCTTCCTTTCATAGTCAAATCAGTCCATTTTCATACACTCCTCCCACCCGCACTTGCGCAGTGCCTCCTAGTGGTGGTCATCGGGGGTCCCAAGATGAAGGCTTATCCTCTTCATCACGGTGTCTGTTGATTGACCCCTGTTTCTGCGCAAGCTCAGTCTCCTTCTGCCTCCTGTCCCTG
>Ga0181612_177261_pt1 | contig 12621 bp, 7 predicted proteins | sample HoacroProtozoa21_FD_119630 | JGI IMG/M metagenome (GOLD analysis project Ga0181612, IMG submission 119630) | Hoatzin crop microbial communities from Cojedes, Venezuel. Combined Assembly of Gp0051906, Gp0051904, Gp0051908 | reverse complement strand
AGATAGTTGTTGACAAGGACAGTTATCTGGAGGAAGGGGTGAGAGGACCAGACCTCAGTTCCATCCCACCCATAGCAGGTCCCCTACGCAGCGTTGTCTTGCCTCTGTGCCCTGGGGCAAGGCGATGGCACTGTCTGAGCTCCCAAGGTCTCTGCTAGCTCTGGTTTCTGTCGGGGCTACTGTTATTGCCTGATAGATGGAAACAGGGCGTCATCATCCGAACGCTGCGGTTGCTCTGGTTACCCAGACCCGTAAGCTGTGGGGGTGGGGGGTGAGGTGGTGGTGCGTGTGTGTACACCCCCCCCTGCGTGTCTCTGTGTGTGTGGATTAGTTTTGTGGTTGCTTACAACGAGCGCTCACATGCCGTGGGAAGACACAGTCTGCATGTTTGGGATTTCAGTTTGGGATTATTTTTTTGTGTGAAACTGAACGAACAACACTGTTAACAAGAAAAGCCTTGATCGCTGTGGAAATAAGTTCAGTAGTGCATGAGAATGATGTAGAGCATCATCTCAGTGCTTGTCCCGTTTGCAGTTCTGCTGAATGATGCAAAAGTCAGCCACTGGCCACTGTAAGAATGTGAAATTGGCTGTTTGTCTGCAAGAGTATACAGTTCCTTGTAGCAGCATATTGACTGCATTTTTTTTTTTTAATTTTTAAAACCTAAATTAAAATGTTTTCTTCTCTTTAAATTTGTCAAATTCATATTTGAAAAATAAAAAAGTCACTTTTTGAAGAACTGTGTTTAAATACAAAGAGGGAAGCATGTCATCCTCTTTCTTGACCAACCTGAAAAGACATCATCATTTTAGAAAAGCGCACCGTTCCCCTGCGTGCTGCCTGTCTGGTCGCAGAAAGGCAGGTGCCTGGATCGTCAGCACCGGCAGACTGACAGGTATCTGGATGGACCGCTGCTTAAGAAGTTAGAGGAAGGGATGTGGCTAACAGATGGTAAGGCCCACTCTCAGGAACTGCAAGTTGTTTTCAAAGAGTTTTAACTCATGTTTATTGTACAATCACAGCGCTGTCCATGTAGTACGAGCTTTCTTGAGTTTCTGGGTTCTAGTATCGCGAAACAGCATGTGGGATTATGTTTCAGACTATCTGCAGTGTCATTTTCTTCTCCGACAGGTGAATCTTTTCTTCCTGCTAAATATTGTTCGCGTTCTCATAACGAAGCTGAAAGACACCCACAAGGCAGAATCCAACCTGTACATGAAAGCGGTGAGGGCGACCCTGATCCTTGTGCCCCTGCTGGGCATTGAGTTTGTGCTGTTCCCATGGCGACCAGAAGGCCGGATCGCTGAGGAGGTCTACGACTATGTGATGCACATCCTCATGCACTACCAGGTAGCCAGATGGCACTCGGCGTGTGAAGCAAAGAGAGGAGAGATGATCGTGATGTTTCAATTTTTAAAGACTTTGCAATATTCTTATAAATGACTTCAACTTTCTCATGACACTGAATTTTCCTGTTTTGAAGGAAAGAAACACCATGGTAGATAGTTGGCCCAGCACTTTTTAGTAACATATTTTCAGAAATAATTCAGCAAGCTTAGATTTGTACTACATTTTCTTTGCTATTTATATCTGAATTTTATCAGGAACCTTTAATTATCTCAAAGTTGGAAAAATCCACAAGCATGTGAAATAACGCAGAATCTTTTTGTTTTTGTTTTACAGGGCCTACTGGTGGCTACAATTTTCTGCTTCTTTAATGGAGAGGTAGAGTAACAGTTTTTAATATATTTATAATACTTATTTTATAGGTTTTTGTTTCAGCAATTAAAGAGATGGTAATTTAAAATCTTTTTTTAATATTTTCTAAATTTGTCAGGTAAAAAGATAGAATCTGGCTGCCAAGAGCAGCGCTTGGGAAAGACCATGCCACCCTTCATGGCATCGTTCAGTTCTTTAGGATCAACTCTTTTGTGCTGAGCAATATACGTGTCTCTTGATTATGTAAGAACTTGAAGACACTGGTCACTTTGATATAAATTCTTGATAAATATGATGTAAAGGAAATCCAATATCCAGAAGGTATATTTGTCTATGTGAGAAGCGGTATAGCATGTGCTGTCCTGGAGAATCACTGTGTCTGGTCCCTCTGCAGCAGGAACAGCGCATATTGCCCACGCGGTGCTGTGCTGGGGTGCTGTTGTGTTACGGCAGCTCTTTGGGAACATTTTAGGCTGAAGCCTGGAGAACTCTTTTTTAGCACAGCTGAGAAAGACCATTCCAAACGTCAGAACCTAATAGCTTATTGTGCTTGGGTCAGAAAGTTGTGTCGCATAAGAAGTGCGTTTTTAAGAAATCCTCATCAGTTATTTCCAAGAACAAACTTCTTTACTCTTGAGTTAGAAGAGTTCAGTATTTCAGCAATGTGTCGTACTGATTCTGTTGAAGCAAACAAGCTTTGCAGTTACCTTGAATAGACTGAGGTCTGGTAACTCTGGAGCGCACACAGCGACTTCCAGCGAGAAACTCTGGCCCCCAAGCCGTGCTGGAGACTACACTGACAGGGCCTCAGTGTCAGGGATCGAAGTGGTAGAAGGGCAAAAAATACACAGACAAAATTGTTCGTATGGCTCTTGCTTGCAAACACCACCGCCCCACAAATGAATAAAAACACCCCAACGAAAAGCTAACTGGTACTTTTCCAACACTTTTGGCAGAGGAACAATTACAGTCCCACACTTATTCCTACACATCTGTTTGTTCCTTTGTTCTGCATTTAGTGTGGTTGCAGTACCTGGCTGCAAAGCAGATGTGTGGGAGTAACCAGATGGTTTCATGTGGCTGAGCTCTTAATTTCTTTTATCAGATGTTATAAAATTGCATCAATGTGCTTATATAGTGTTATTGGACAGCAATATTTGCTTTAAGGTGAATATTGGGCTAATACTAGAATTGACTCCTGCAAGTAGCCCTTCCTTCTCTTCCTAAGTCCGAAGCTGACTGAATTGCAATGAAACTTCCATGGGGTTTCAAGCCGTGTTTTTCCTCCCCCCAGAACCGTAGGAGTCTCCACGCTGTTTTTCTGTTGGTGTCCCGTCTCCATCCCCCACCCCCCGGAGACAGAAAAGATGAAAAGATGAACTTCCTCGCAGTTTAGTGGGCATGGGGCAGTGGTTTTGATCTGGTTTTAACATAAAATAGATCCAGATTCAAGTCCCTGCTTATATATTTGAATCAAAGTGGAACACATCATTAAGCGTTCTGGATCTGATTTGATCGCTTGCCCCCATTCAGCATTGATATTTCACATACTCTTTCCCCTATAAATTTTATAGGTCAGATTGCCTTCTAAAAACAGATATTTTGAAAAAGTCAAACCGAGAATTTGTTCTGCTCCAGTGCAAAACAGAGGGGAGGAAAACCCTTGAAATCTCTGCAGTTTCTATGAAGCAACATTGTCCGCTGCTCAGCTCTGCCTTTTAATCCTTGTGGATCTTCTGAGGCTGCTTTATTACTTAAGTTGATTTAAAAATATTAGATACTCTGTAAGAATAGTATTTGTTAATATTCCATTGTTACCAACTCACATGCTTTACACGCTTCTCTTCTGCTGTGTAAGAAAAGCAAACCTGAGTCATCCCTCTAATTTGGTATCGAGAATTCTCCGTGTGCTCGTCAGTGGCAGAAGACAAGCTCTTGCACCCCTCCTGCCAATGGCAACAGATGAATCACTTCTTGCACATCTGCCGCAGGATAATGTTAAAAGGGGGATGTAGCCATTTCAACATTTATTAATTTAGGCATACAATTTTTAGACCCTGTGCCTTCACTTTGTGAGTTAAACATACGTGCCTGTGTTTGCTCTCTACGGAGTGGGAATTTATGCTTTTTAAACCATTAAGGGTTCAGTGCTTGTGACCACTACTCACTTTTTTTTTTATTACACCTTGTTCAAGAAGGGGCTTAATGCTTTATAGACAACCGTATCCGTAAGGAAATCCGGAGGCAGAATGACAGTGTAGTCAGGAAAAATGTCTGCACAGACAAAAAAGTGTTTCCTTTGTCTACGGCAAGATTCTGCTCCTGGCACACGAGCCTGCAGGCACCCGAGTGTTCTCGGCTGTGGCCGTCGTAACGGTGCCTGAACAAAGCCGGCAACTGCAGCTTAGCTGTTGTGTACAAGATGCTGCTGCATCGTCCCCTGTCGCAGCAACAGCTCGTTAGAGACGCTACAGAATGCGAGGCATCCGAGAGCGGTGTTCGCGCGTGGCTGCAGCAAGTCTATGCTTTAAAGGTGAATACTGATATTGGAACTGACACTTCGAGTGACAGTGGGGCAAGGATTCTCCAGTGGGGTATTAGCATTTAAAAATGCTAAAAGCACTGATTTCTTTCTGCCTACAGCGCCGCATTTCCCACCTGCTACAGTACCTTTCAATGTTTTCCGTACCAAACGTCAGGAGGCAAACCCTGTTCAAGTGGTGGCTTGTGGGAATAAAAGTGGTCTGCTAGCAGAGAGCTCTAGTGAAAAGAAATGAAGAAATGTAAGAAAAAAAGCTGGTGTGTCCTGCTGGCTCTAGCCGAGGAACATCTCCAGAGCCGCGCAGCCAGGGGTGGTCTGTCAAATCCAGTGCTAATATGCACAGCAGCTGTTGGTCCCAAACCTCCTGCAGACAAGGGTGTACGTGCAAACCCTGCATCTTTAGCTCCCGTGGCAGGGCTTCCTAAGGACAGCCATGCTCCACTTATGTCCCAGCATCCCACACAGTAAGGTGCTGCTTGACTCCCTCATCATGTTTTCCAGTTTGAGTCGGAGGCCTTGAGGGTGACACAGGCTGCAGTCAGAGCAGAAGCTGGTCCCAGATCTCTGATAAACCGATAGAAAGATTCCAAGTGAGCTGTTAATACCAGGTGATACCAATGGCCTGCATTATCCATGAAAGGTTTGTGGGGTTTGGGTCTGTTTCTTTCCTTCAATCAGTCCATAGAAATGTTTCGGTAAGAATTACAGTCTCAGGTCTGCAGGACGATACACTCCCCTTATCAATGGGCAAGGTTGTGTTGTGGGTTGTTTTTTTTTAATTCTTGTTGGCTGCTGAGCTGTTTAGATTGTGCTATATTGCCCACCAAGGTGCTCGTATGTCAGAGAGCTGACTGGGAGGAGCCCTTCATGAAAATTCATCAAAAAAAGGCATTACAAACTGATGAGGTGAGAAAGCAAGAATCTTCCAGCTGGAGCTGGCATCTCTATTAATGACTGAGAAACACAATTATGTTTATTGCATTACGTTTTTTGCTAAATGCATTGGGTAATACCCTTTCTTATAACAAAGTAACAAAGTGTTACCCCTCCTAAGCTGAATTTACAGCTCTGCGCAACTGCTCAAAGCTGAGCACAGCCATAAAAATTCTGGTTTTACGTCATGGGTAGACACGCATATTGTTAGAGTGTAATTAGTGTTAAAAATTAGTTGTCGCATTGATTTTTCCCATCGTCTTCTAGAAATGATTGATTGGAAGGTTTAGAGAAGCCTGAAAGACAGTATTAGTAAATGAAAGACTGTAACACCCTACAAGAACAGACGCTCGGTGGGACTGAGGTGAAATCCTGACTCCGCAGTAACAGAGGGGCTTAGGGAAGAAAGCCAGAAATACCTGGCGTGGCTGGGAGTGCACCGAGAGAGCGCGCTGGGGTAGAGGAAACGGTGTTTGCCCCTACGGGACCCACGACTCGTAGCGATGTCACTGGACAGAGAGCAAGCTGAATGGGTGGGTTTCTCCCGTAGAGCAGCCCGAAGGCACTCGTCTGGTAGGGATGCTGGTGGCTCTCTTGAGCTATGGGGGCAGACAACCTTTAGGACGGGTTTACAAATATTGTTAACAATTGTAAAGAAGACAAACAAACAAGTGTTACTGAAGCAGCCAGGAGGAAATGTGGGAGAGGACCTGAGCGCAAGGCGCTTTTGCAACTTGGTGAGTCTGGTTTATTTCCCAGCTCTGCTGCCTTTGACCTTGGTTAAGCCACTGAGCTGCAGTGCCTGGGGCTCTCCCTGTCTTGACTGAAGTGAAAATTGCTCAATATGTAGTTTTTTGAGCGTGTATCTACAATAAAACGCTGATCTTATTGAGGTAATTGACCATGGAAAGGAGAACAAAGGGAACATTACTTAGTGATAGGCACAGATTGATGGATATGATTTAGAAACAAATTCCAAGCTTCCTTCTCAGAAAAGAAGGAACTTTGAATACACCTTGTCTCTTGGCTTTGTGAGGGATTACAGGAAATGGATTTAACCCATGTGAAGATTTAAGGCGATATATTGCTATGTAATGTAAATTAATTAATGAAAAACTTCCTGTGATCAAACAAGAACTCTCTGTTTAGACTCATAAATACAGGATTTTGGTATGAAAAGCAATAAGATCAGATACTCAGAAGTATGAAGATGCTTGATTTCTCATCAGTGTTTGTAGATTTGTGTTTAGGTGATTTGTGTGGATTGGAATGGTTTTGAACATAAAAGAAGATCTCTTTTGCCCTAAAATATTAATTTCTTATGTTACTCAGCTGATACTTCTTCCCCTACCCTTTTTCTTTGTAAGGATTTGGAGAAGTATGAAGTTCTCCTTTAAGCAGAGGACTCTGCTACCAGACTGCAGGAAGTCTACCCTTTTCTTCTGTTTATTTTTATTTGTCATAATTAAAGCCAGAGTATAATTAGACAAAAGAAGCCATTGTGTTAGGGAAATGTAAAGCAAACACAAAAGCAGCCCAGAAGACATACGGAAAATCCTAAAAATATTTACCCACAGTATCAGCATTGAGCTGGGGGAATCGCTGTTCTCTGTTTAGTTCTTTTGTATGTAACAAAGGGGAATGAAGGTCGTGCTTGTGAATGAGGCCTGCGACTTAGGGTGCACGGCCGGCTAAATGTGAGTGTCAGTGTCCCCCCAGCATTTCTTGGAAGTCAGGGCCTTGCCAGGCAATGCAGGAATTCTTTGTGTACAAAGTTTGGCTGAAAAGGAATTTAAAAAGATTCATGATCTGTGAGCAGGTTTTTTTTAACATTAAAAAAAAAAAAAAAAACCTCTTGCAAAATTAGCAACAATAATAGCTGTTACGGTTCTTAGCATTCCTCACTCGGCGTCGTCACGGAAAGACTAATTCCCTGTGAATTTCATGAATGTGAACTTGATCAACCCAGCAGGCACAGGTGGTTCACCACATTGTAGGAGAGGAAGGCTATGGTAAACATGACATCCTTTCAGTGGAGACATGTAAACAAGCCGGGGCCTTCAGCTATTTTATGAGCTTTATTTTTAACCCTGATAGAAATACAGAGTTTGGGAAATTGTCCGTCTATTCATTTGATTAAAGTATGGTCCGAAATTAAGAAAGGCTTTCTTTGTGCCAGAACTATACCAAGAGTAAATTATGGTTTGTCGAGAGAATTCACAGCTGCTGAGGATGCAGCCTTTGGAATGTCAGGGTGACTAGAACTGACCTTTTTCACCTGTGAATCTGATCTGTCCCTGCTGGACTTCCAGTCCACAGGGGAAAAAGCAGAAAATGGTGTTGCTGCTGCTCCTCCTGTAATCAGTGTTTTTCTGGAGCAACTAGTACGCTAGAATTGTAAAATGCAGTTATCCTGCACCAAATTTGCCAAAGAACAAGGCCTACTTAAACTGTAAATCTTTCGGAACATCTCATGTGATGGATCACCTGTAGGTACCCCCATTGTCCAGGATTACTGAGCCTTACTACCTGATTTGCTTAGACACATTTATTATGGTAATCATTCACCTAATGAAGTCTAATGAAGCTTTCCAAGTGTTTTATGTGCATTTCTGTTTGTTTTCTGGCATAGGTCCAAGCTGTCTTGAGAAGACACTGGAACCAGTACAAAATCCAATTTGAGCACAGCTTCAGCCACTCGGACGCGATGCGCACTGCCTCCTACACCGTCTCGTCCATCAGCGATGTTCAAGGCTACAGCTACAACCACGACTGCGCCAGCGAACACTTGAACGGGAAGGGCTACCATGACATGGAGAGTGTTGTTTTAAAAACGGAAAAGCTGTATGGCTGACGGCCAAAGCCTGGGGATGTGCCAGCGCACTTGCCCTCGTAGCCCATGGACTCCGAGTTTCATTTAATGACTTCACGGCCAGAAGATTTTTACCTGACTTGGGATATGGTTTTCTCCTGAATGATGCAAACTAAACCAACAAGTTTTTCATATGTATGTATATAGAAACATATATACATATGTTTGTGTTTCTGTGTGTCTATATAGTATGGACATCTGTACATATATATCTATATATGTATGTGCACTATTATGAGGATATAAACTTTGCCTCTTCAGTTTCTACTGTGTAGACAAAGCTGGCAATTCTTTTGTACCAAGGGAATCAATGAAGGATTTCTTATTTTCTTGGAAGTTTGTATAAGACTGTGTTGTGTTGAAGCCACTTCATTTGCCTATAGAATCTTAGAGTGTAAATACCATACTGTATTGTCTTAATTCAGTCTAAAACAGAACAAAGGAAAATGGTTAAAGTCGGTGCAATAATAACAATAGATTGTCCAGGTTAATTTTGTGTCCAGCATTTGACTGTCACAAGAGCCCAGCAGGCAGTCGAAGAGAACAGACTCAAAGCTATCGATGGCTTGGTTTGGTCAAAGATATCGACGGGTAAGTTGGATTTGGCCAGTCTGTTTTTTTCCACTATTTTAAATCAAGCCTGGAGACATTAGTGCGAGTCTGAGACTACTTACTCCTGTACTGCAATGTGATATTTTACAGCCAGCTTTGAGCAATTGTATTTAAACTATTTTTGCATATACAGGAGTGTCTCCTCCTCAGGTTTATGGAACTTTCTTCCTGGCTTTAACACAGAGCAGATCAATGAGGCCTTACTGCCAGGAAGAAAAGCGGTGCCCTGAATAACTGGAACTCCTTCCAGACACTAATACGTAACGGAAGCTGATGGAACTTCACTGCGTGCTTAAGGAATGTACTCAACTGGGAAAAGATCATGTGCAGAATTTGTTGTGGTCATGTTGTTGTTTTGTTTTAAGTATTTCCCTGGCCATATGCTCAATAATTTATTCCTTCATTCTTGGGGCAAATTTTTGATTCGTTTTATGGTCTGAGAAAAGCAAGCAAGACTGAACCCAATGCAAATAACATGCTGCCTGTAAAGCCAGCGTATGAGATTCAGACTAAGCGAGCAAAATCATGTTAGTCATCGTCATTGTTTGGAAAATCCAGTATAAAGGTTGTCTTACAAAGGTTCAAAACATTTATAGATTGAGAATTTTAATATTATTTTGGAGTGCTTTATTCTGAATCTCTATCTCAGTGAATTAGCTTAGAACAGTGTAAGTTGTTTCTTTGATTTGACTGGTGAATAATGGTCTTGCTGAAAACGAAGTTGTCAGGAAGGTCTTGAGAAAATATGTCTAGCTATAGCAATCTCTGTTGTTGTAAATCTTTGTGCTTTAAAGAAATAGTAGTTTTCTTAAGTGAAATGACAAAAGTGCTCAAGAATGAGGGCACGATATGAAGTGCGTTTAGAAAAGTCTTACTAAAAAATGTTTCACTGGTTCATTTTGCAGCTAACTCTACTTCAACTGGGGAAAAAACAAAAGGAAGTAGAAGAAAAGTAGATGACGGGCTTGATAGATTATTGTGCTAATTGATGTAGATGGGGTGCGTGTAAGCCAGTCAAAAAAATGACAGACAGTTCTGAGACCACTTCAGTTTTAAATACTTAATTTTATATATGAACAACTTGATTTTAACATTTAAACATTTTTGTCAGTAGCCTTTCTGTAAGCTTCATTAGCACCTAGTTAATTTGCTGTCACAGTGTTTATTGGTTTGTGACTTCATAAGGCTTTAAATGCTTTGCATTTAGAAGGAATACGTTAGGAGGATGCGAAAAACACCACTTGCACCTTTCTCTAGTTTTTTTACAGTTCTCGTGTCTGGAGTTTGAATTTAGAAAATGTTTTATTAATGATTTAGTTTCATAATACAGAATGTCAGCTAAGATGCCCAAGTCAAGATTTCTGTTCTTCTGTTGGCTGGCTGGTTGACTGGTGGGGATGCTGTGAAAAGCGGTTGGATTCTGTACAACAGAACAGTGTGAGAACTGGCAGACAGATGTCACAGTCTCTTAACTTGTAAGAACACAGTAAGGGTATCTGCTGCAACCTGTTTAGAGGTTACAACTCCGCTTGCTGATCTAGGTGGTGTTACTTAAAAGCTGTGCAATGTTCTGAAACTGTCAGTGGTGCAGAGAATCCCTGCTCTGGTGTAGTGGCTTTACACTTGGGGGACCAGACCACCAACCGCTGTAAGTCTGTCTGGAGCTCCGTTTTCAGAATTGGTGGGTACCAGCCGAGAGTCAAAGCCAGGCAGATATCTGCCCATTTAAAGGTGCTTTGAAGTCCTTTATGGCATATTGTCCGACAGTTATTGCAATAGTACCTGGTGGGCTGTTTTAATTAAAACTTATGTGACGGTTTAGAGTGTGATGCAATATTAGGTTCGGAATTAAGCTTCCTTCTCAGCTAGGCAGTTCAAATTTAATAGCCTATAAATTTTTATCATTTAATGCAAAGTGCTAGTTGCTAATTGCTCCCTGTTCTCTGTTAGAGAAACTTGTAATGGTAGTTTAGGAGGAAAAATTGTCCACAGAAATCATCCTACTTCTAGGTGGACAATCATAGCAGGCTTCTAGGCACACGTCTGTCTGCACTTCAGAAAGGAAACACACGTCCTGGTGGATGTGCAAGAACAGGTTTGTGGCTGTGGAGGGTTACGTGGCACAGAAGAGCTGCATTTCTCCCTCCTCCTGAGGTTAACTAACCTGCCTCCTGTCTGGCATTGGAAAACCTAAATTCCCTGTTTTGTCTTCCTACCTCACCTTTTTCAGTTCCTACACAACCACGAGCAGGCTCTGCGTCTGAAAATGTTTTTCTGTCACAATCAATTAAAATCCAATCTTTACGCTGATTTCTCCTGTCTTATTTCCTACTTTACAGAATGTTGTAGTCCTTATCTGTATTCTCTGGGGTGGAAGTAAACTCTGTTTTGGTAGGGCTCTGAGATTCCTTTGAACATGCAAACAGCTATCTGTTGTTATTTGCTCTTTATTTTATTTGTTATTTAGTAAGGATTAATCGTATCAATCTACAGGGGCTACAGAAATACTTGTCATATATTTGGTATCTGTAATACCAGGATGTTAAGTATTCTACGAGAGGGAATGTCTCCTTTTAATGCTACTGTCTTCAGTTAATACAGAGCTCCATGGCAGGGTCCCCTTAGTTGGTTTTTCTCTTTGTTTTAACGTTAGCCCTTATGCCATGTAGGTTTTCATTGTGACGATCTGCTAGAGTAACTGGCTGCAGAAATGCTGCAACACGTACTCCTTTCATGTCATGAAACATTTGGGCTGGAAACCAGGCAACTTTGGAGTATTGTACTATGTAAATAAGATTAATAGAAGCTATAGCATTGTATTTATTGCTTACACTAAGAATGAAATGGAAAAAATGTGAAGTTACTGTTCGGTTGTGCTTTATTTTCACTTTGTTCATATGCATCATCATGCATTTTAATTGCTGACAGAAGTATGTTTGTGATCAATAAAATACTACTACATTTATTCAGATCTCTTGTGCCGTAATAAGGAAATACCAAAGCTGATCTAAACTAAGCTTTCATGGATGTCTAAACTGTGTGTTAATTAAATATTAATGCCGGGAGAAAGTAATTACATAGAGTTACTAACAATTATTCAGGAGTTTTTTTTGTTTATTTAATACTTACATTTTTAATGCATGGTAGGGTGTTGTGTTTCTGGAGGAAGCTTGCATAGATTACAATAGAAGATGGCTGCACTTACAATTATTTACTCAAAAGTGTCATATTCCTATTTTCTTTGTCTCCTGAATCTGCCTTTTATTAAAAAGTTATTAATACTTACTTGTGTTAAGAAGCCAAACTTTCTGTTCCATCATGAGCTGGCAGCAGAGTAGAGACTAAAGCAAATCTGCCTCTTCATGCCATGAGTCTAGGTGTGTTCCTTGCAACGTGGTGCTCAACTGAGCCTCAGCTAAAGAGACCTGTCCGTGCAGAAGGTGTGGTGTTCTGTAAGACCTACAAGAAGCAAAACAATAGAAAAAAATGAGTGAGATTCCCCCCGCCTCCCTTTTTGTCTGCCCAAAGGCTGTGAAAGGTGTGCTTTGCAGCTGTGGAATTGAGTCTGTTCTTTGCGTACTCAATCCTCCAGCTTCAGAGAGCTGCCTGCCACCACGTAACTGCTAAACTTTTGGGTGGTATTGGCTGAGGGTCAAACCACTGGGATATGGAGAGGGGAAATGCCAAAGCACACGGGCACATTGTCTGCAAGGTGAGGTATCGCCGCCCGACGCAGTTCAGCACCGGCGCTGGGCACAGCCAGATGTGGTGCAGCAGTGCGGAAGCATTGTAATTTGTTGGTACCTTGGGCCAGCTCGGGGCTCCCTACACTGTTCCAGGTCTAAGTTTCATGAGCTGACCGGCTTAAGCGTGCTGCTATGTACAGCCATGACACATGAAATGTGGGCATCTGTTGTCAAATGTGATCTGCAGGAATGCTGTT
>Ga0181612_128620_pt1 | contig 12621 bp, 12 predicted proteins | sample HoacroProtozoa21_FD_119630 | JGI IMG/M metagenome (GOLD analysis project Ga0181612, IMG submission 119630) | Hoatzin crop microbial communities from Cojedes, Venezuel. Combined Assembly of Gp0051906, Gp0051904, Gp0051908 | reverse complement strand
CTGGGGTTAGCTGCTTGTGCTGTGGTCACTCCCAGCTCTTGTACACTTGTTCATTAACTGAATATAGAAAACTGAAAAAGAAGTCCTTGATTTCTTAGCAACAACTAAAACCATCAGTGTATTCTCAACGTTCTTCTCATACTAAATGCAGAACACAGCAGCTACTGTGAAGAAAAATAACTGTCCCAGTCGAAACCAGGACAGTATTGCAGACTTGGTTACCACGGTATTTTCACACTGCAGGAAGATTGATTTTGTGTTAGATTTTGGCCCCTATATATGCATAGGTCAGAAATAAAAAAGGTGCAGATGCACTGTTAGGTCTGAATTGTGGCTTCATAATCAGCCTCTTAAAATCAGTTTCATAATCTTGTCTATTTAATTTTTGTAATGCTACAATATGCTGTCTTGTAAAGCTGTATTTTTATTTTTTCAGTAGCCAACATTTGTAAACCAAGCATAAAATAAGATTTTGGTCATAGCTGAAATTCTCTCTTCTTTTCCCTTTTAGGCTGCCATCATGACGGCTGAAGAAACAGTGAATGTTAAAGAAGCTGAAATAATTAAGCTAATACTAGATTTTCTGAACTCAAGAAAACTTCATATCAGTATGCTGGCGCTTGAGAAAGAAAGTGGGGTCATTAATGGCCTGTTTTCAGATGACATGCTTTTTCTAAGGTAGGACTTCTTTCTCTGATACTTAAATAACACATATATGAAAGCAGGCAATTGGACTGTGATTCTGTGGACAGCCCCATGCCATGAAACAGGAGGCCTTATGCCCTCATTGTATTCTGCTACTTTCTCATCCCAATTCTGTTGTCCGGCTCTGGAGTTAATGACCACCTTCTGTGAGCCACTTGAAGTAAATGACTAGGTATCATCAACATAGGTTGAGTTAGATTTTTTTGTTTGCTGCTTCATTCATTTTAACTTGGTTATTTTTCTGGCATGCCAATGAATTAAACTGGGAAGGAGTCTTAACAAGTGCCAGTGTCAGTGCAGGGTAAGCTGGTGAAAGCACATGAGCAGGAATAGGATGGGAGAACAAGATCTGTTGGCAGCAGTGATCTGTTATTATCTGCTTGTTGTGTCACGTGGAACTGAATGTGTAGTTTATTAGCTTCTAAAATAAATAAAATATTTTTACAATAGTGCTAAGATCTAGGATGAGTGGAGTGGTTTCCAAAGCTTTTAGCCCAAAATGCTGTCTGCATTTCAAAATAATGCCGAGATTTCTCTTAAATTTAACAGTATGGAAGGTGTCTCTGCTATAATCAAGGCATGAGAGTTGGTGTGATTTACCATTCATTATATTGCCCTCAAAATTATTAAGAGGAGTTGCTGTAGATGCGTGCTAGTTTTTTAGCATTACTCTTCTCTATTTCATGCCAAAGGTACTTAATAACTTTGTAGAAGTGTGAGAAAATAATTTATCCATCTGTTCTTAAAACAGTAAAAAAATACATTTGATGACTGAACAAGATTTCTCACCTGGCTTCCCTTTTGATTAAAATTATGGATATTGGAATAAACTGAAATTAAAGAAGAATTAGAGAAAGATTAAAGTTATTAATCCTATGTATTTGTTTCATTCTTAGCTTAGCTGGAGTATACATCTAAAGAGAAACTCAGCCCTTCCTTGTAGATCTGGACCGTTTATAGAGAACTCTATGTGTGATGTGAGGGTATGAAGAAATTGAACTAATGCACCTGTGCAGTCTAGCCCACTGGTCTTGGAGTTGGAGCTCTTGTGCTGGCATAGTTCCTGCCAGGCTGTTCCTCTTACTCCTTAATACGGGAGCTGTGTGTTTTCCCACCCCCCTTATAAAATAGGCCCAGCAGTATTTATATAATTAAAGTTAACTCATTTTGAAATTTGCTTTGATTCTTCAGGATGTATTAATTGAAACAATATATTTATTTGTACTCTTCAAGTAAAATTTTTAAAATAAGAATTACAGATAAAGCAGGAGACACAGGACCGTTTTGTCCGTTTTGATGTGCCTTTAATTAGTACTTATCCTTCCAGTATGCAGTTATTTTTACGAAATACTGAGAAAGGACTTGGATTTTGCTCTTACTGCTGGTCACAGTCATCTTGGCATCTATGCAAAGCATTAACTTTTCAAAGCAGGTTGATCACTGGTTGTATGTTTAAATGACTGGTGTGTATTTACATGAGCTGCTTACTTAGGAAGAAGGAGGATGTTCTTCAATGGAATTGAAGGAGTGGATCTTTCTTTTACTAGGCAATTAATTCTTGATGGTCAGTGGGATGAGGTTCTTCAGTTTATTCAGCCTCTTGAATGTATGGAAAAATTCGACAAGAAAAGGTAAAATAGAATGTATGTCAGAGTTCAATTTTTTGAATTATGGAAAACACATTAATTTCTAAGTATTGTGTATGAAATCAGTAGTGCTAAGTTTTTCACCTTAGTTTTGTTTTTTCTAACCTGTATACAGTTCCTAAAGTGTGTGGTTTTTTCATTTAAATTATGAAAAATGTGTGCACACAATCTATGAGTGTTCATTTGCCATACACTTTAGCAATATGGTGCATGTTGTACTGTCTTTTTATAGTTGGGTGCTCTGTCATATTCCTATTCAAGAAATGAGTGTGATTGCTATACTTTTATTTTCTTATTAGTATTCTAATATTTTTAAAGTAGTATTTCTGAAAGCAATAATTGAAAAAGACAGTTCCTGTTAAAAAGTAATTTTGTGGTTAACAATATCTTAAAATTTGAGATCAGAGTTCCTTGTCATTGCAGTTTCTATGCCTAACTCAAAAATTAGCTGTAAAATGCCTTCTTGTGTCTTAAAGAATGTTTAGCTACTGGATCAAGATGTATAGTATTTAACTTCTTGCCTGCAGATTTCGTTACATTATAATGAAGCAGAAGTTCTTGGAAGCCTTATGTGTAAACAATGCAATGTCAGCAGAAGATGAGCCTCAACATGTAAGAATTGTCTCTGGTTTGGGATTTTTTTGTTGTTGTTGTCAAGAAGCCTCTTGAGATATTCTGATTAAAGACAGAGCGGAAGCTCCCAGCACCAAATACAAAATTTTAGCTATTGGCAAATAGGTTCATAAACAATGGAAAAAATAATTGGTATCCTTTGACAATGAATGTGGCTCCCAGAGTTCAAATAGAACTGTATATACATGGGTTGCTCGAAATTTAGCAGCATAGATCAGTAACCATATGCTGTGTTTGTGGTCCTGATCCAGAGATTTACTTTAGGCCATTATGCTGAAGTGCAGGGCTCTTTTTTTCAAAAGTTTTCTGAAGCAGCCCTCAGAATCAAAGAAATTTGTTGTCATAATCAGGACCAGATGAAAGATTCCGATTTGAATTAATCTTGAACTTCATTTCTGCTGCTTTTAGAGAGAAAGGGCACAGTTGTTTGGAGGGAACAGATGTGTTCACAAAGGACTGATTCAGTTAAATATGCAAACAGCAGGAGTTGTGAACTTAAGCTTTCAGTATGGAAAGAGACATTAACTCAAACTGGCACAGAAGGTGTGCAGATTGTGAAAGTAATTATAGTTTTTCGTTTATGTTGATAATACAGAAATATGGAATTTCTAACACAAAAGTGTTGTGAAATTAAAAATAGAGTGCCAGTAGTTTTAATACAATTGGTTTAGTTTTCCAAACTGAATTTATTTTAATTCTCTGTCCCATTACACATACATTGTACTGCAGAGTCTTCTCTGGACAGTGTAGAGAAAGCTAGAAGTATTTATTTCTAGTTGTAAAGGGAAGGTGTGCTGTTCCTCTCATCCCTCAATCTGTATACTGTTACTAGATAGCAGCAGGGGACAAAAAAATTCAGATTTATGTCCTTTATTTTTTGTTTTGAATGTTACCAAAGGTGTTGGCATGTTGTGATTGAAAGACTGCTGTATTGAGCAGCTGCTAGGTAATGTGGGTAAGTGAGGGGGTTTATTATTTTTTTAAATCTTTGTAACTGAAAATGCCAAGTTATGTGTATTTAACATGGTTCTGGGCTTTGAGTACTAAAGCCCTGTATTCATTTGAAGGTGTTATCTTCTGAGAACTTTTTGAACTTTAATGTTTTCAATTGAAGAACAGAAAATCTCAATATAAAAGACAACTCAAACTTGCTAATAACTGGAAACTAGAGAAGTCTACAAGCCTTTTATAACTTATGCCACTAGCTTTTCATAGACATAAAAAAAAGAGGAAAGAAATCATTTGGCTTTGAGAACGGAACTAACCTTCTGTGCTACAATAGAATTGAAGCTGTTTAGCTACAGAGTTAAAATTTTAAGCCTATCAAACCTGCAGTGACATGAAAAAGTTCCATAGATCTGTAGAAAATTGGACTGGTTGTGGGGTTTTAGGAAGTCAGAGCATCCAGGAATTTCATTTACATCAACAGTTTCAGACTCTGTGTTGTATGCTGGTTTAATTAATACATAAGCAGTATGCCTGTTCTTCGTCAACTAACTGTTTTATTGTAGAAACATATGTACTACAAACTGTTGTGTTCATGTTAATATTTCTGTAGTTGGAGTTTACAATGCGAGAGGCTGTACAGTGCCTACATGCGTTGGAAGAATATTGTCCCTCTAAGGAAGACTATAGTAAGCTCTGCTTGCTACTGACGCTGCCTCGCTTGACCAACCACGCAGAATTCAAGGACTGGAATCCCAGCACGGCGAGGGTTCACTGCTTTGAAGAAGCCTGCGTCATGGTGGCAGAGTTTATTCCTGCTGATAGGAAACTGAGTGAGGCTGGCTTCAAAGCAAGTAACAATCGTTTATTTCAGCTTGTAATGAAGGGATTGCTTTATGAATGTTGTGTGGAATTCTGTCAGAGTAAAGCAACAGGAGAAGAAATCACAGAAAGTGAAGTATTGCTGGGCATTGATCTCTTGTGTGGTAACGGGTGTGATGACTTGGACCTTAGCTTATTATCGTGGCTGCAGAATCTGCCAGCTACTGTTTTTTCTTGTGCTTTTGAACAAAAGATGCTTAATATTCATGTTGATAAACTCCTCAAGCCTACAAAAGCTGCGTACGCTGATCTTTTGACACCTCTTATCAGCAAACTTTCTCCTTATCCATCATCCCCAATGAGAAGGCCTCAGTCAGCAGATGCTTACATGACCCGCTCATTAAACCCTGCTTTAGATGGGCTGTCGTGTGGATTAACAAATCATGATAAGCGAGTCACAGACCTTGGGACCAAAACTTCTCCAATGTCGCACTCGTTTGCTAATTTCCATTACCCTGGAGTACAGAATCTCAGCCGAAGTCTCATGCTTGAGAATACTGAGTGTCACAGCATTTTTGAAGAGTCACCTGAGCGGTAAGTGCAATGATAGCTTCATTTTTACCTTGGCTCCTTGGCTTATGTTGCACATCATATTACTAGGTTGTTGCCTGCAGTGTAACTTTGAACACAATTGTAGCATTGAAGCATAATTTGGTTGTTTAAATTCTGTTGCAGTTAAAACTCTGAGAAGTTTTCTTCCTTATGCTTTTATGGTCAAGGTAGATTTTCATGTTTGGTCTGGAGCCTTATGTATTCAATCTGGACTTTCTTAAAGTTGAAATCCTAGCGCAGAGCACTAATGTGTTCAGATTATGTAATAGAGTCTAGCGAAGACTGGTGTTCAGTATTAGTGAATTTTCTCATTCCAGAAGAATAAATGGGGAGACAGTGGAAGAGCTGTTAACTCCATCTTCTTTCCCCATTACATTTGGTCCTCAGGTGTCTGTAAATTTTGGTCATGACACTGTAAATACACTTCAAAAAATTTATGTAGAGAAATATTCCCAGTGAAGTCAGTGGAAATGACTATATGCTATCATTGTAGCATTCCTTGATCACTTAAATTATTGCAACAGTAGTTCAGCTTAAATATTTACTTACCATTTTCCAGACCATATCTGAATAAGGTGGCTGAATGTATTACGCTTTTTATATTGAATTTGGAGATAGTTGGGTTATGGTAGTGGTGAATGCTATTAATAACTTCTTTGAATGCAGTGTAGACTGCAAAACTGACTTCTCTCCTTCCTTAAGAAGTAAAGCCTCTATCAAAACTTTGTGCTTTTTACCTTCTGAGAGAAAAGTCCTGGTAACTAGGAGAAATGGTATTTGTCAATTAAGAGCTTTTTATCATGGTTTTGCTTGGCCGTTATTTTGATCATGGGTTCTGCCCGTGTTGTATCCATACCTCTCTAAAAAGCAGCTGCCGGCTTTTTTGGCTGTTAGAGAACCAGGTGGGTAACTAGCACTGCGCTTCGGTGCACTGACCGGCAGAGGACCTTTTGGAGCCATGGTGGTCAGCCCTGGCTGCAGTTGACGACGCTGTCTGTTAGCAATCTGTCTGCCTTACAGCAATATTCTGTACCTTGTGTTAAGATAAAGAGCAGCTGTAACTAAACTGAATAAAAAAGAAACAAACACCATCATACTGATGTCATTTTGCCGATTTTTGCACTAATGTATGTCTTAATACATTTTCTTAATGCTTATCTTGAAGGGAGTGATTTCATTTGATTCTAAATGATCCACTTTAAATCTTTGTTTTTACCAGCCCCTTCACAACTGGTGTTTTTGTGGGTAGCTCAAGTCTTACAAAGTATCTCTTGAGTTCTGTTTTTAAGAAGTGTACCTCCTGAGGATGCTAATGAATTGTGAATCCTCTAATTTTACTCATCTGTATGCACAACCCTTAACATCTTTGCGTGTAGCCCAAGGACCGATGTGAAAACTGATTCTCAAAAGTTTTTTTGTTTCCTTTTTCAGTTTGAGTGTACTCGAATAATTCTGCACAAAGAGTTATTTTGTGGGCTAAATAAAGTGGTAAATTGCTGCGATTTTTGTTTGTGTAGGCACTTGCATGTGATGTTAAGTGAAGTTGATAGGTCTTAACACATTTTTTCATTAATGTATCTCTTGAAGGTTAGAATTAGTTGAAGGGGCCAGACCCATAGTTTTCAAGAAGGCGTTACATTTTTCAGAGAAAATCCAACTTCAGATTAAGTCTCCAACTTAAATGGCAATTTTTGCAAGAGTGGAAGCTGGGAAGTTAAGTTTTATGTAAATCTGGCCCTTGCTTCCTCTTGGACATGACTGAAATATGGTATTTCTTTTATAAGTTGTATTTGGCAAGCATTTACTTGTCTTTTAGCCAGCTAAGTTGCTTTTGTTGTTATACCCAAAAAGTTCAAAATAACTTCTTAAAGAGCTTTGCTGCAAGACACTGTGTAAAGAGGACTTTGTAAGTTGACAAAACTGAAGATGGGAATCCAAGGCTTTTAATGTGTTCTGCACACTTATGGGTTGCTAAAGCATTTTGGCAAAAATATGTATATGTTACAATAGCAAAACTGATACAAACGTTCTCCTATGTAGCACTTTCAGGAATGTTCAAGCTGATGGATGTTAAGTATAGTTTAAATTTAGATTGATAGTGGTAATGATACTAGTATCTTATAGAAGACATTAGTCCCATAGTATATCTGATACATTCCATGCGCGTAGTTGCTTTGAAAACAGGAGATCTTGAATAACTTGCTAGTTGAAGGGTATATAATTCATCTGTAGGGATAGTAAACATGTAATTTGGATATCCCTTGGTGGTAAGGCTTTTTGGAAAATGTGAGGACAAAGCACACCTACTGTTTGTGCTTTTTGTTTGTTAGGGGTTTTGTTCTGTTTAGTGTAACCCACTGCAAGTGACATTTTCTTCCTAAGTAGTATCTTCAGTTTTGTAAGACTTAAGAAGTTTGGATGCTTGTATTATCAGATTTTACTCTAGAATATTATCTTTTCTCTACTTACCAGAGGATTTTCTCCTCTTAAATTTTCTCAATTGAGCTTCTCTTCTCTTCTCTTCCGTGTGAGCAGTGATACTCCCATGGAGCCACAACATCCGATCAGCAGTGAGACTCTGTGCCAGAGTTCAGTTCCAGAAAATCAGCCAGTTAACGGAGCACAGAGTCAGGGATCAGCCAAACAAGAGAAAAATGAGGTATTGGTGGTTTTTTTTAAAAATAATGAGGCCCATTGAGCTGTGTTCTGATCACTTCATCATGATTTGGCTTTGTGTTGAGAACTTCATGCATGACAATGGGTTGCTTTGAATCTTGTTTTTACTATAGTGAAAATACCGTATTGCTTCTTGTATAAGAAATTACTCTTTTCCATTGTATAAAATTCTGCTGTCATTTCAGTCTGTAATGCAGCTGACTAGCATGTCTTCTCACATCAGCAGTGTAGCTAAACTATTGTGTGTATCTTAAAAAAAAAAAAAAAAAGCTTTGTAGTACTCAAAGACACTAAAGTTAGACTAAACAATGCTTAAGAATCCTCTTAGTGTTTTAGCGAGGAATCTGGCACGCAGCCTGCAGTTTCTGGTGTTAACACCAAGTTTAACAGGTCATCTTACATAATTTTGTCTAGGATGCAGAGAATTTAAAATTGGATAATTCTCTGGTAAATGTATTCAGAATCCAATAGCATCTGGTTTTCGGATTTGTCTTTGAAGGCTTGTGCCTTGACTGTCCTTTTTTTTTTTTCCTTTTTTCTCCTTAACAGCAATATGGAGAAAGTGAAATAATAGTTTGGTACAAAACAATGAAAACAGTTACCTGTTGTATTCCCTTTCCATGATTTTAAATATCTGCCTCCTAAGTTGGTAATGATGAATAACATCGAGTATGCAGTCTGTTTGCAGGCTCCAGTTTGATTTTCTTAAGTAAACTTTGTCTTGACTTATGACATCTATATGGTACTGAAAACCAGTCTAGTCTGGACGGGGCTATATTCTTGTAGACTCGTGATACTCGAGTGAGGCAAGGGGGCCTACTGGAGGATTAACAAAGTCCTCCAGACCTGAGGACTTCAGTCCCATCAAGGACTTTGCTGGGTAACTTCTCTACTGCAACAATATTGTGTGTGCACATCAGGAAGGAGGAGAGGGAGAAAAGAGCTTAGCTAAATGTATGACAGAGCAGGCTTCTAAAGGCAAAGAAGCAGTTGCAGAATTTATTGGAGAGAATGAAGACAGGAAATGCTGTGCTGTAGGTGAAGATGTTGGCCAGACTATTCTATACAAGTAGAAAAGAAGGTAGTACCCAGTCCAGTTTCACCTGGTTTTGTTTTCCACATCATAGTGTGGTATATGTGTATGCTGTGCAAATAAGAAATTAATTTAAGTTTCTTTTCATAGCTTTGTTTTTGCATTGTTCCTGGAGGGGTTGAGTTAGAAGCCAGAGTTTATAGAATAAGAGTACCTGAGCAACATAGTTTGGGTAATAATGATACAGAATCCAACACCTAAACCTAAACTAGAAGATCAAAGGATTGAATTCAATTGCAACAAACAAGTATCGGTCATGGAATGAAGTATAGACAAGAATATACCTGTTGCTGAGAAGGACTATATAACCAGTGAATGGAGGGCAGTTCATGTATATGAAATATGGAGAATGCTTTCTAGACTTCTGAAGATAACTTCCGAGTTTCTAAATTGCAAGTGTTCGTCTCGGGTGGAGAACTTTTCACAAATGCAACAGAGCTAGGAAATCCATTATAAACCAAAAAATTGTTGTGTCGGAGAACATAGAATTATAATGCAAGTGTTTTTGTTTAGAAGAAATGCAAAGGCTCATAGCTGATGAAGAAAGATCCTCTGCATGAATTGTCTGAACTAACGCAAAGTTATTGGGATATGCTTGTACAACTTCACTAGCTGACAAAGATGTTGTTTTTGATGTCATCACTTTTGAAAACAAAACAAAAAAAGTCCACCAGGTTTCTTTTACTACTTCCACCACTAGTTTGTAAATGTGTAGTTAAGGGTTTTTTGTAGTGTTGATATTTTGGCCTTTGACTAAAGTTCTCTTGGTTTTCTGTGGGGGTTTTTGTTTGTTCCTTTTTATTTGTTCTCAGCTGTTTTATGATGCTACCATTTGTAGCTAGTGGCACAGAGAAAGTGAGGCAGGGAGTCCTGAGAAGCTGGCAGTGTGGGAAACTAAATATAGAACATAAAAAGGGATGAGACTATGAGAAAGGAAGCTCAAGTTTCAAGAGTAAGGTCTAACACTTGGATAGACCACTTCAAGGTTGGCTACTGGAGAGGTAAGTCTGCCCTGCAGACTACTGGCAGAGAATTGTCAACATGGCAGAAAGTACTAAATTTGTAGTGAAAATATGACTTGGGATTTGGAATGTGGCTTCCATTGTTCTCTCATTTCATTATTTTCAGTTTGCAATCACCTATTTGTGTTGATGTTAAGTAATACTTTGGAAGTTTTGTAGGGAAGAGGAGCTGCCTTCTGAATTAGGGCAGAACTACTTCAACAGTGAATAGTACAAGCTGGCAGCGATTTCCTCTTTTAATATGTAAATTGTATCTGGTTTTAAGGAAGAACAAAAGTATTGTTTTTCAGAGGAAAATCTGCTGGCCTTTTGATGCTTGTATTGAAATAACGAACCAGAGAGTGAATATTTAGGTTAAACACCACAATTAACTATTTAATTTTCATTATTAATTGTCATTTCTTTTAAGCTTCGTGATTCAACAGAACAGTTTCAGGAATATTACCGACAAAGACTACGTTACCAGCAGCACTTGGAACAGAAAGAGCAACAACGACAGTTGTACCAGCAGATGTTGTTGGAAGGAGGTGTAAATCAAGAAGATGGAGCTGACCAGCAACAGAATCTTACTGAACAGTTTCTTAACAGGTTGGGGGGTTTTGTTGCTTCTCCCTCCACCCACTCCTATCCCTCCTCAAGTTCTCATAATAACCTGTTTTCGTGGTCTTTTTTTTTTCCTTGTCATTTGTTACTAGATCTATCCAGAAGCTAGGAGAATTAAATATAGGTATGGACAGTCTTGGAAATGATGTACAAACACTTAGCCAACAATGTAATGGGAGCAAAGGGAATGCATCTACCAATTCAGCAAGTAACTTTACATCACCACTTTCAGATGCTAGTCAGAGGATGACAACTGATACCCAAAATGTTAATACAAGCACTCCTCGGAAGTGTGCATCAGCTAATCAGATACCCTTTCCTGAGGAGTCACCTGTGCAGGGGAATCAAATGTAAGTTATGCGAGGCTGTTCAGGACTAGAAATGTCCTTCTGTTAGCACTGTGGGAATAGCTATTCATATTTACTTTTAGTTACCAAATGAATTTGTCATTGAATGGTGTATTTAGTTTGTGATCAGTGTTTCCTATGTATTTTTGTCAGGATAATAAAGTCTTTTTTTTTTTTATAATACATGTGCTAAATAGTGGTTATTTGTTCTGGTTTAAATTCTATGCTTATTTTAAATTTTGGACTTTTTATTCCTTCTTATATGTATAGTGCTTCTTTATTTTGTGTTCTAAGTCTCTGAAAGCCTTTTTATTAAATATAAACTAGATGGAGAGAGAGGCAGGGTAGAGTAGGAACTGGATTTCTTATGTTAACTAAAGATAGTGCTGACTTGAAAGCAATAATCATTTTTCCACGTATGTGTTATATGTATGTATGTTATGGAAGGAAAACAAGGATTTTTAACTTGCATTCACTTGTTCTATGCCTGGAGTTGCTGCAAAAACAGCAACCTCGTGTAAAGATCACTGTTTAATGATAAAGAATCAGACACTGATAACACTTGTCCACATAAATTAGTCAGTTCTGAGTATGACTGAAACTGTAACTTCAGTCAAAAATATACTTACAAACAGATGTGTCCCTGATCTTGTTTTTTTCTGTCTTGTGAATATAAATGCTTCACCAAATCAAAACAGTGTATCAGAACATGCTGTCACTCAACCACAGTTGGAAGACCCTTCAGGGAATTTAACTAGGACAAGAGGCAATGAGGTGAGTTTTCTTGTTGTCCTTTACAATTTGTGTTTTCACAAGATTCAGTATTTAATCCTGAGTATATGACATCCTCTCATTGTTAGGAGATACTTAGAGTGAATTTTGGTTGACGCAGATTGAGATTGGAAGGGAACTTTGGAAACTGAGTCCAAACCCACTGTTCAAAGAAGGGTCATTAAGAGCAGGCTGCCTGGGGCTGGTTCCATTAGGGTTTTGAGTATCTCCAAGGATGGAGACTCCGCAGCCTCTGTGGACAACCTGTTCACATGTCTGACCACCCTCATAGCGTTTTTAAAACAAAAAAGAAGTTCACGTGGAATTTCCTCTATTTCAATTTGTGTCTGTTGCCTCTTGCCCTTTTTACTGGGTACCACTGATGAGAGTTTCACTCTGTCTTCTCTACTCCTCGTGTCGGGTATTTATATACACCGATGAGATTTACACACCCCCCCTGAAAGGTCTTCTGATCTCCAGGCCAAACAGTTCCAGCCCGCTTGGCTTCGCTGGGTACAACAGAGGTTCCAGTGGGATGTCTTGCATAGCCATTGTTCTGTGTTCTCCAGGTTGAAACTTTGATTGTTGGACTCCAGTCAGTATGGTCCAACTGTAGGGAAATAACTTTGCAATAAGTACATTCCAAAGTTTCTGCATCAGATAAATCAAAATTTTAGGGAGGCGGTGGTGAAGTCGCCTGGAGGATGATGTAATAAAGCTTAGCATTATTTAATGATAACTTTGGT